>Ga0214545_1006238_pt1 | contig 20905 bp, 10 predicted proteins | sample CNSS4metaG_FD_160064 | JGI IMG/M metagenome (GOLD analysis project Ga0214545, IMG submission 160064) | Root nodule microbial communities from cowpea collected in UCLA plant growth center, Los Angeles, California, USA - CNSS4 | ecosystem: Host-associated > Plants > Roots > Nodule | place: USA...
TATATATAAAAGTTAGATATATTTTTACAAAAAAAAATAAGAAATATTATAATTTATTTTTATAAAATAGAATCTTTATATTAAATTTTAATTATAGTCATAAATTTATCTTATTTTTTTCAAAAACTGGTTATGAACAAGGTTAGGTCCGAACAGACTCGCATTATCCTATGCTCACGAGTGCAGACTCACACTAGTTGGTTCTAGAAGGGTCCATTATCATCAGATAAAACCCCTATCTCTATTTAGGGTTTTATTATCTTCATTTCAGCTTTTGACGCCCCTTCTTCCTCATCCAAACCTCTCTTCTTCGCATCTACTAAGGTAGATAATTCCATTCTTTTCTCGCAATTACTATTCTTTGCTCGTCTAAACTTAAAATTGTTTGCGTTTTCACTGATGAATTTGGTTTGTGCAGTGTAAGCAAGTTCCAATCAATGGCCAGCACTCAGCTCACAGCAATAGCGTCATCAGTGTCGACGACGTCGTTTGAAAGGCTTCGGCCTTCGGCATTTCAGATGGGCCGTGTGAGGATTGGGAATCTTCCCCAGAGGTCCTTCAGGGGGTTGGTTGTCAAAGCTGCTACTGTTGTGGCCCCAAAGGTGTGTGTGTATGTGTATATATTCTTTTAACTCTTACTTTTGTATATGAAAAAAGATGAATTATTTATAGCTTCTTTTATGTGCTGAATTTCTAATGGTGAAACGAGAGTTCTAGAGTAGGTTTCTGAATTCTTTATTGTGAGTGTATACTTAATATAGATGAATGAGAGATTATTAATGTATGTTTAGTTAGGTTTATGTATCCACATCCAGAAAAGAGAAAAAATGTTAGCTAGAAATACAAGTAACTCTTCTGAAAGTTAAGATTAGTTTATTCATAAAATAATATGTATTATTAAGAGGAACTAGTATGAAACAAACTTATTTGATTTCTATATTTGTTTTGTTCTTCTAATAATTCTTGTATAATTAATTAATTTTAGTAATCTTCTTTAATTAGAGAATATTAATTCAAAATGAAAATTCCTCATTTTTTTGTTCCACACAGTTGGACAATGATGTACCAAATATTTAGTATTTTCTCTTGGCTTTTATTTTATTCTGGATTTTCTTGTAATTTAGTTATGCAACCAAATGTTATATAATTGATGATTTTGAAGCACAGAGCGTATTGCTACAATTTTGGTTTATTGAATGAAAAGTTTGTGCTTTGATAATCCAATGCTTCATGGAGCTGTTGGTTTATTGTGCAGTACACCGCAATTAAGCCTCTGGGTGACAGAGTACTGATAAAAATTAAGGAAGCAGAGGAGAAAACTCAAGGTGGGATTTTGCTTCCCTCAACCGCTCAAACTAAGCCTCAAGGGGGTGAGGTGGTTGCTGTTGGTGAAGGAAAGACAGTTGGGAAGTCAAAAGTAGATGTTAGTGTGAAGGTAATGCTGCTGCTACGTTGGAGTCTTTAAACCTTTAGTGTCTGTGTTTAATTTTCTGGGGAAGGAGTGAGGTTGGCTCTCATTGATGCTTTGATGTGTTGGGTTGTCTTTATACAGACTGGAGCGCAAGTTGTGTATTCTAAATACGCTGGTACTGAGGTAGAATTCAATGGTACAAAGCATCTTATTTTGAAGGATGATGACATTGTTGGTATCCTTGAAACTGATGAGATCAAGGATCTTAAACCCTTGAATGATAGAGTCCTCATAAAGGTATTTCCTTTGCTTATTCCAGTGTTTGGATCTTTAGGTAGAGAGTGATATTAGATCACTTGACAACCATGTTCTTAATTATATAATATAATTCTCTTGATGTATTTAGGTTCTGCTCAGATGGTATGTTTTGTTAATCTTTTTATAAGCAGCATCTAAAGGCGCTGTGGTCCCTTGGGAGGCATGTTTTTGCATTTTTTTCATACATCTGTTTCTGATATTTATCCAAACCTTTAGACAAAAGGTTATGAAACATCTAATATAGCCAACATTGTTCTAAATTGGGGTAGGGTTTCGTTGTGATATTTGACACTGGGAAAACAGGATTGTTGCCGCTGCAATTACTGTTGCTATGCATATATTGTGAATAGCCATCACGGTAATGGATCGCAATTCAAAACCGTGAAACCGTGATAGCCAAATGAAACACTGAAGTATGTATAAGATAGAAATGTTTTAGTTCCAGATATAGTAGTTGTCTTCTATATGAATGATGCTCAAGAAGGGATTATTAATTTTAGTTCCACTTGCAGGCAATATGTAGCCGTTTATGTTGGTAATGCCTATGCAATTCTTATTATTGGTTTAGTGATGCTGTAGAAGTATCTTTTTAATTTGAATTTTCAGAATAGCTGTTATATTGGTTGTATGTTTTTTTGAATTAGCATATCTAAATATGTAGCCTACATGCAACCTCCTGAAATCAAATGTATATCTAATATATTTTTAGTATTGAATTGCTGCATGAAATGCATATCAAATTTATGTATCCTCTGATTGATTAAATATTGAATGCAGGTTGCTGAAGCCGAGGAAAAAACTGCTGGTGGTTTGTTACTTACTGAGGCAACCAAGGAGAAACCTTCTATTGGAACAGTATGCACTCTTATAATATCCTATTAGTCTTCTTCTGTCTGAAAAGATATTCTAGCATGTCACTGATTAACTGGATTATGTTTAGGTCCAATTTAACTATACTTTGTTTTGGATTAACAATTGTAAAAGTGAGTAATGTTTTTGTAATACTTGTTATGTTACAGGTGATAGCAGTTGGTCCAGGGCTTTTGGACGATGAAGGCAACAGAAAACCATTGTCCGTGACTCCGGGGAACACGGTTTTGTACTCCAAATATGCTGGAAATGATTTCAAGGGCAAAGACGGTGAATATATTACCTTGAGGGTCTCAGATGTCATGGCCGTCCTCTCCTAGGAACAATATGTCTGGTTTTTGTAACTTCAAATTTTCGTGTCCATCTCGAGGATAGTGGATTTTTTTTATTGTAATGACGATTGAAAAATATAGTTGATTTCTATCTATTCCTTAGACAATATGCCACATCATTGGATTTTGAATCATCTTCTGCAATATCTTGGAACATTTTGTTAATTAATGTGAAGATAAAGTAATGGATTTATGAGGATTAATTAAAATGGGTTAATTTGTAGGGTACTTGTCAGCATCTGTGTTTTAAGGGACACATTGAACATATTTAACAGGTTTTTTATTGAACATTATAACATTAATATTATGATGTTAATTGATATTTTAATTTAATGGATTTTAAAATAAACGCATCTATTTTGAATTGATAAAATTTCAATTTCAACCGTTTTAGTTTACTAACTATTATGCTCTCACTAAACTGGAGTCAGAAATTGGTTATTACAGTTATCTCAAATCATATTAGATCAGAAGTGAAATAGATTGTTAAAGGGAAAGATAAAAAGAAATAAGGTAGAATAAAATAAAAAATAAAGTAATATTTTACGAAAATACATTATAAAGAAATGCTCTAGAGACTACGCTGGTGTAGATTGGTTAAGATCACCGTCATAAAGGAGTAAGAAACAGAATACACTTGTTAAATCTGGTGCGGCAACCACAAGTGAAATTAAAATAGGTTGCGACAACTCTTTACTAACTGCAATTATTAGAGAATATCAAGTACATTAAGCTTGTTTACAATAATCAATTCTCTCTTTATATTGCGTCAAATTCAATCTTCCGTTAATGAACTAAACACCTATAAATTGTGAGAGTAAATGTTTAGTTATGGGTGATTATTGAAGATATAATCTTATCATGCAGTAAATAGAGATTTTGTAATGTTGAAGATATGATTTGATTATTGAAAATATACGACATATTTAGCATATATGTAGAAATTTTATTTGACTTTGTTACCATATTTATCAAGTACACAAGATTGTGCCTATAAAGATTGTTACCATAAACAGTCATTGTGCCAATAGCACAATTCCTGGAAATCCACACAAGCTAAAGCACATTATACCAAAAAGTGCAAATAAGTGAATAATTGACTTTTCTTGATCATAAACAAACTTCATAATTTCCATCATGAAAACAACGTAGGCACTTGTACAAAAAAACTAGCATTGACAATTTGGCATGTATTGCTTAGTCTCCCTATCATCACTTGGTTACCTAATTTCTTCATCTAACTTTAAGGACAACCAGATTTACAAAACTGTAAGTAAAACACTTTTATATAAGAACAATACAATCATATATATTATACACCAGCTGACCTATATGTCTGTATCTTGACAAAAAGATAAAAAATCCTAAGCTTGCACTAGCAGCCACAAGAAAAACAGTTCTCAAGATAGAATCTGCATCTTTCTGGCAATGGAATCTGGTCTTGGGACATCCAGGTATCTAAACTTCTCTCTCACCATTGACATTGAACCGGATGCCTCTATGTATCAACCTGCTCTACACTACCCCATCATCTGCATCCCGTGCAATGAATTTATCTCCTTTCCACTGGTGATATATAGAAACACCAACAAGAAATTTTAAGGGTTAAGTTAGTCTTCTTCCATGTCTCAGAATATACAAGTTGATGACTGCTCCAAAATGTCAATACTAGACATCCTTATCGGTTAAACGAGGCTGCAGAGTTATCATCATACTGTCCCCTCCATGCATTGCCATTATCTGTCCCACTACAAGCTTGATTGGGGACAGGAACATGTCCTAAATCTCCATCTAAGCTCATTTGCTGTACCTCAGCAGATGACAATATCTTTATGCTCTGGACACAGCTTACAAATTCTCTGCAAGGAATTGCAAGTTTTAGACTAAGACCAAAAAATCTGAATGGATGAAATATTAGTGACTATGAACAACTAGGAATTGACTACTTACTCCCAAGGGTCATCACCAACAAGAAGAATGTCGTTTTCATGATCTACGTAGACTAGTTTCCACTCTGTCCTTTGAGGATCTTCTAGCTGCCCTTCAATTCCAAACATCCTAGCCAAATCATGCCGGAGTTCATCATATCCCTTGTAACGGGTGACATCAATGCATCTTCCAACAGAGCCACATTTTTGAACCTTCAAAATATGTGAAACAGTATCAAGCATTTGAATATCATCCAAATAATGTATTAAGCCACGAGTAATCGAGGCTAAAGCATTTGAGGTTGATTTTTGGGTAACAATGCTGAACAGGAGTGACAGTTATTATGTAAGTGTAACCACCCCCTTAACATATTTTCAGTCCAACTATGAACTGATGATACCCACTTCATAATCAAATAGTCTCAACGGACAATACAGGTTAACAAGTACTACAAAGTGCAGCTTATACTTTTATTGATCAATCAGTGAAACTTACATACAAAACTCTTATTTCTAACAAGCACATTCCGAATCAGAAAAAGATAAGGCCGTTGGTCATGATTGAATTGGAAAGGAAATCATTAGGCAAATACATATGCAGTGTTAAGATGGGGCAAGATCGTGACCGTACTGGTGTTATGCTAAAATTATTACCTTAATCTTAGTGGGTCAAAAACTGAGAACGTAACTTAGGATCAAGAGTTGAACTAAGAATTTCAGACAATAAAAAAAAAATATAGGAAAGGTATCTGATCATGAACATTTCACATATATGCCACTAAAATATAAATACCAAAAAGATGTTTGACTTGCATGACATCCCTATTTCTGTGTTTCACGAAACATTAAGACAGCGTATGTGTTCAGAAAATATAATAGGTGATAGATTTTTCAATAAGTAAAGGACGAACCTTAGTATATGTTCTCATTCTTTGAGTCTGACTAGCCCACAAGCCATTATTCAAAACCCCAGGATCATTGATTGCAATGTCACTGGAGCATCCAGGCTTAAAAGGCATGTCTGGCACCCCAAATGGCTGTGAACTAATGGCAGCAGTGGACAGCTCGGTTTCAATGTCTCTTGGAGCACCACCATAATTGGACAGCAAGTTTTGAAGATCTTTTTGAGAATCATACCCTCTTGAGAGCAAAGTATCAGGTGTTAATCCATCAAGATTAGAGGCAAATGGAAGATTATTTCTTGGGTGTGATTGGACATCACCGTCCATGCAGAAACTGGGAAGTTGGAAGTTCTGGTGGATATTATTAGGATCAATAGAGTAAGATGTTCCAGAAGAAGCTTCCATCTGATCTGCAATTGTCCCTTTGCACTTCAGCTGGTCAGGTCCTCTTACACCGGGTAATTCGTGTTTGATCTGCATCTCAGACTTTCTATGAAGCTCCTGTATCAAATGATTGGTTGGTTCAACTACCGAAGGTCCTCCTAATGGGGTTGGTACCTGTTGATTTCTTTTAATCAGATTTGAAGGAGATATCTGACAATTATTAGTAGACGGTGAAGTTGAGCATGATGGGGCATCTCCATCTGTAAGTGTTGAAGGAGCTCTAGTATTAGTTAATGATTTCTGTGTATTATGGGATTGGTTCATAGGAAGCTGCTGTGTTTGCATCAAAGCCGAAGAAGAGTAGTTGTTGCCATTGAAAAGCTTCTCCATTGAGAAAGCATTGTTGCCAAGCTGTTGAGGCTGATGACACTGTGATAGAGGCAGCTGCGGTAATTGCTGGTTTTGTTGCTGTAGAAGCTGAGACTGCAAAAGTGGGCTAGAAGTGGAAAGGAGTTGTTGTTGTTGCTGTTGTTGCTGTTGCTGCTGTTGTTGCTGCTGCAATTTCTGTAGCAACTGCAACTGTGGTTGTTGCTCTGAGCTGTTTTGCTGTGACATTTGTGTCATTTGTGGTTGCTGTGGTGCCCTCTGTGACATGCTTTGTTGCAATAACTGCAACGGAGATGATTGCAACTGTGTCTGTTGCTGCTGCCTCTGTAAGAGACTAGCTTGCTGGTCTATTTGCTGTTGAAACTGAGATTCTTGCGGTAAGGATGTCATCAGCAATGCATTCTTATTGGGTGATTGAAAACTTTGTTGGGGTGGCATATTTCCTGAGAGTAATTGCTGTTGCTGAAGCTGGGAGTATGTCACTGGTTGCTGCACACACTGATTTGGAATCTGATTAGAAGAAACTGCCCCATTATTCATGATGGTCTGTTGACATGGCTGCTGTTGCTGTTGCTGTGGCTGTTGTGCTCTCTGTTGAGGCATTTGGGGCTGTTGTTGCTGTGGTTGTGACAGGTTTTGCAGTACAGGCATCTGTTGTTGCCTCTGTTGCTGCTGTTGGAGCGGGTTTAAGGTTGTTGGCATCAGTGACTGCACCTTCTGCTGTTGTTGCTGCTGCGGTGGCCATGATGTTTGGGGTTGTTGCAATTGGTTGACTTGGTTTGGTAAGTTAGGTTTGTTAAATTGTAGATTTGGTGCAGAGAGGACAGGAGCTTGAAAGTTCAATAATTTGGATGGATCATCAGTGGGAAGGTTACCATGCAGTGTATTGGATGAAAGCATGGATGGGGGCATAAATCCAGATTGGGCAGCGGAGAACTGATTATTCTGCTGCATGCTCATCCATTGCACCAAACTCAAACCTGGGAAGATTGAACTTGAGGCATCCTTCATTCCAATGTCATCTCCAAGCCAGGGCATAGCTCTCTTGAAAGCATTTTCTATATCAGAATCATCATCTGCAAAATCAAATAAGCAAGCAAATATCATCTGTTAGAATCAATCTATAGACAACTAGCCAGTGATAAGAGAAGAAGAGGAAAAAAGTATACAGATTTCCTGAATGTTACTCTTCAATAAAGCTATTAGATGTGAGATTATACTTTCTTCATAGAAGCAACTTGATTTCATTTAATAGTGAGTAAATGACAGATTAAGAACATTAGATTCCAAGAACAGTAAAATCTGAATAAAATTTAAAATTTTTATGGTGAGTACTCTTGCTACCTGGCATTCCTGGCTGCTTGGGAAACTTCGGCCTAAAAAATGGAGGAGGACAAATGTAGAAAGGAGTCACTACTGGTTCAATATCCCAAATTGAAACTCTGCTTGGGCGCTCACCAGCTGTTGATTCATCCCATCCAACCTATCAAAATTGAAAACATGATTCCCTCTCTCATTATTGGTCACATTACAGAGTTATGCACATGCTCATGTAATGTAGATTACAGGACATTAAATGCATGTTTTAGATCAATTTTATTTATCTTTTCCTATTTCAACTATACAAATAATGCATTTCTTATGATAATACCTGAAGATTGCGCCACTGTGAACTCTTCCATCTGACAGGATCCAAGTCACTGATCCCAGTGATTGTACCCATATGTCTGCGCACCCCTGACTCCTCGGTCTCAAACATCATTCTGAATCTCATTCCAAGGGAAACTTGATTGTAGAGAGCTTTATTATACTTGGCCAATGGAATTACAAATTCAGCGGGGCTGGCCCTGTAAAATTGACAAATGTCTATAAGAGGCTGTCACAAATATTCAATGGATGCATTCTGGTAATTAAATAGTAGTAAATATATGCCAAAAATATATACAGCACCTTGGATTATAGAAAATAGTAAATGGGCTGTTATTTGAAGCAGCATGAGCTGCAGCAGCAAGAATGCCAATGTGCATGCTGTCACTGGATATTACTGATGAAGATAGTGCTGGCTGCTGTCTGTTAGCTCTTTTAATACCTAAAAGAAGTTGTTGTTTTTCATCCCTGAATATAATCACAATTAATTGACTCAGCAACAGGGTGGAAGTTATTTCCAAAGTTTCAAATAAAAAATTTTATGCCTTACCTGATAAAAAGAACTGAATCTCCAGCAAAGAGCCTTTTTGTGCTAACAAAGACACTCCAACCCGTAGTCAATAGATGCCTCTTTGGTTGTCCTGTAACCGATGTTCTAGAAATTTTAGCATCCAACCATGTAAATCATCAAATTATGCTTAAGTTCTATGATCATAATTTGGTCAAACTTATTATACAATCCCAATGTTGATAATCCTAGAATTTTTCTGGTGTAAGTTTAGTTTAAGTCAAATGATGTGTTTTAGATAACAATGAATCCTGTTGGGGAATCAATGAGGCATACATAAAGAGAAAGAATGATATACTATAACAAAGGATGAAGACAATGAAGACCGGTAAGAGTTGCTTTGCTATACCTCGATAAATATGTCTAAATGTCCAAGTACTGTCATGCAAATCTTTGGCAACAATCTCCTGAGCTGGAGGTTGCATTGAAAAATCCTATCAAACACACTTCTAATCAGCATGAAAAGATCACATAAAATCTCCAACCCCGTGCAAATGAAAAAAATATTAAATACACACCAGAAGTGGGAATATTTTCTCAGCAGCTCTGCGAGGCACAGAGAATCCACCATGAGTGCTTGTGTCACTAGCTGTAAGAGTTTTGCAAAAGAACTCAGTAGGTTGTTGGTTTTGTTTGAGACCCATGTCAGATGCCAATATTGCTTCCTTGTCATACTGTAGAACAGTTACATCAAACACAGTCTTAGATAACAGGTTTAGTGGGAATTAGATCTTAGATACACATCAATAAACTAGCTGATTGAACAGCTGACCTACTTTAGTAACAGGTTGAAGGGTCATCTGTGCATAGACCTCATCAGTTTCAGGATCAGCCTGATCCAAAACAGAAAGAATTATCAATATATGTATTATGCAAGATTCACAAAAGAAAAAAACCAGAAAGGGCCATCATATCAAATGCTTGAGAAATTGTAATGACGTTGCTTCAAGACATCAACCGAAGGTGGTCTATAACTAATACATGGATGATGTGGCAAATGATATCCACCATCTTAAGCAAATGAAGAAAAAGAAACAGAGCTTGCAAAGTCTTCAACCTCAAGATTTGGTAGAGGACAATTGACATAATTTGTAAAAAGACATGTCATGCAGAAATGTCACTCTTTTCCTTCAAAATGAACATTAGTTTATTCTAAATCCCTGGTGACTAACCATGATCCAAAAATAAGAAAGAAGGTGAATTATTTGTACATGTCCCTTCCAGGAAGATAAATTTCAGTAGAGATTGAATGCATCTAGTCTTGAAATTTCAATTTTTTTAGATGTCTTCAAAACTTGTGACTATAGAAATACTGCAATGTAAGTTCCCACAACAGGAAAGTGCACCTACGTGAAGAGCAACATTGTGAAGCATGCAAATCAACTTGGATGGAAGGTTAGGGTAACTAGGAACGAAGTCAGCCTCCTTTTGCATGGATGCTGCAACCTAAAAGTAATAAGTAGTCAAAAGAAGCTCCATCAGATATCACAATGAAGAAATATCATGATCTTAGAATTATGGCATAAGAAACATACTTGCTCACTGTGTCCTTGAGGAAAGTAAACCACAAGACTTCCAACAGGAGGTAAGGAAACCAATGGTCCAGCACATGCATGCCATAACTCTGAATTGATGGTCTTCCTTTCCCCTGTAGCAAGCACAGATATCTTTATCACAATTATTCTTCAAGCACATTCAGATTTGGCGCTTACAACCATGAAAGTTTATCTTTAGGTCAAAAGAATAAAAGATGACAAAAAATGAGGGGTGAAATACAACAAAATAAAGACAGATTAATATTCCAAGGTATCACTTTTGTTTAGGCCGCAGGTAAAAGGAAGCATCTCATGAAGAAGAGGGCTAACAAAGCAACACCAGAAATTAACCAAAAGATCAACTTTAAACTCAGATGAATAATGTCAACTTCCCTTCAGTACGATATAATCATATTTATTATTCGATCTACGATGGTGTTATGTTGATTCAACAATATAAATCACCGATTTTCTTGAAAGTAATCATCCTCGGATTCCTTTAAGCAATGTTAGTGTTTGATGAAACAGGAAAACACAACCACACAGAGGGAGAGACAGAGAACATGAGGCTGCAAGTAAAGGTTGAGAAAAAGTACCTTCCCCGGAATTAGGCAAGTAGCCATTTGGAGGAGCCTTCATTACCACCTGTTAAAGTGATGACCCCAAACAAGTTCAACACTCTTCTTCCTGAAACAAGATTTAACCTTGTTCGCCAAGTCTTCCACAAAAGCAACAATTCTAACTCCAACTCATAGTCCAAAAAAAGCTGCAACACTTTCCCAGAAGCAAAGAAGAAGATGCAGACCCCCTTTCGGTACCTACCACAAAGTTCTCTAATAACATCGAGCAGAAGTAACAAAAAGCTCACCCTTTTATTCCCAGAAATGCTTCTAATTGTTGCCTCCAACCCCACAAGTTTCGAATTCAAAAACTAGCAGAACCACAGCACAAAGTCTCCCCTTTCTGCAATTCCCTCCGCCAACATCCAAGGACTCAATGGAATTCTGCTACAGCCAGAACCAACACTTCAAAACGAAAAAACAAGAACCTTGCAGCTGAAACCAAATCAAGCTGAGGGTGTCCAAGAAGCCAAAACCTGTAAAGCACAACACAACACAACACAACAACCATTTTAACAGTGACACCAAGCAATCAAAGAAAGAAAAACAAAGCAAACAAAAAGGCCTTGGAAACTGATCCCCACATAAAAACAAGCCGAAATGAATGACCTTGTAGGCACCACAGTCATGAGCAGCATGAAGAAGCCCAGAGAATGAACCAAAATGGAGAAGGAGGAAATGGGAACTACACTTCGTGTGGATTAAGGTAACAAGGTGATGTCTGAAGGACCAAAGAGGAGAAAACTGACTTGTCGCCGAGAAATCAGAGGGGCTGAACAAAAGGAAGACAGCTTTTCTTTTGGTGCTTTATGTGAACAAGCCGACATGAAATATAGACTAAAGCAATCAATCACAGACAGGCATGGTTAAAAGAACTCATTAAAGAAGTAGGGTATTATTAATAAAAAATATATATAAAAATTAATAAAATCAAACAAGATTAGCCTTGCTTAATTACATGACATGATCGTGTTTTAGACAATATTCCTTCCCGTGGTTAAAATTTGGGTCCCAAACCCACCTTACATTCCACTGAAATTTCTTGCATTCGGGTGCTTTTCTTGTACAATAACCACACATCAACACTTCACATTTTCTCATACTACTAATTCAAAGTCTTAAATTCAAACCTTAATGTTACATCATTGTACAAAGGAAAAAAAAAAAGTGATTGAATAGAGTCTTAGATTCAAATCTTACTGTCACATCACTGTTCATTGGAAAAAAAAATGAGTACTTTGATATAGTATGTTAAGAGTTGAAGATTTATGCTGTTCATGTTCATCTCTGATTTTAAATAGTTACTGTCCAAATTAGTAAACTTATCATGTTATAAAATATTGTACTTAGAATCATAATATCAAATGTATTTTAACTAGTTTCATGTATTAACATCACAAGTTTTGTTAAATGAAGTCGATACTCTGTTCAAAATCTTATAAAGATCATTTATTATATATTTGAGAAAGAATTACCTTCAACTACTTAGAATTATCATATACTACCAACACATTTAAAATAAGATTAAATATGTTTTACATCTTTATATTATTAAAAAATAAAAATTATATTTTATATTTAAATAAAATTATAAAGTATTACATTATATAAAACTTTGACTTCAATAAAAAGTGTAAAATTTTTATGTGTCTTTTTAAGAATTAAGAATGGTGTTTTACATTATTTGTAAAACATACAACAACTCAATGCTTTACAATTTAATTTATAAACAAAAACATAATTTTTTATAATAGACGATAAAAAATAAATTTAACTCTTTAAAATATTAATTAAATAGAATTTTTTTAGTATATTATTTCCTTCAAGTTCTTTTTAAGTCTTAATTTAAAAACAACGGTATCAGATAAGAGTTGCGAGCAAAACAATTTTGTAAATTTATTTTGGTCACAAACATGTTATTCATTATTATTATTAACTTATTCATTAAATCCATTTAAGATAAGTCATTTTTATTGTAAATTTTTTGATTTAATTTTTGCTTCTTATTATAATATATATATATATATATATATATATATATATATATATTAAATTTTAATGACTACTAGAAAGAATCATATTTTAATTAATATTTTATTTGATTAATGAAAAAAATATATGTTTTCCAGATATTTTGTTTTTTATTTTTATACTTTTAGATTTTAAATTTATGCCATTTTATAGAGAAGTTATTATGAAATTTAAAATTCAAACTTGTGTATGATTTTATAATAAAAATGTTAGTACCAATTATTTGATTTTTTTTTAAGAGTTCATTATGGATATATATATATATATATATATATATATATATATATATATATATATATATATATATATATATATATATAATTTTAATCTGAACAAGTGATTATCCTTAATTTTAACTTAAAATTTAAATTTATTTATTATCCATTTTTATTTTTTATTTCTTCTCAAAAATCAAATAAAATGATTGAAAAAAGTAAAAATATAAAATAAAAGAGAAATAGAATGAAAAACATAATTGTATACATTGAAATAATAGCAAAAGGAATTTAACAAATTCTCTTGTTATTTATTTATATGTGTTGAAAAGACAAAAAAAAAAAATGTTAGTTCACACTAAAATATATTAATAGTAATTCTAATTAAATTTTACATTCTTTAAAAATAATAATAATTATTTTTTAAAACTGTATTACAAAGACATTTAGTTACTTCTATTTTTAAACATGCACTTCCATCTAAAATCATTTTTAAAAAACCCTAAGAAAATGAACGCAATGTAAATGTAGATTATGTACTCAAATTTCATGTAATTTCAATTTCACCAACACAATCTCTAGTACACTCCAAATTGTGTGTGTGGAATTTCTATAGGAGTTTTCTTCACGTTCACTAGCTTTCATTGTATATTTATGTACTTACAAAGCATTTCTATATTTGACTTTTAAGGTGGAATGGAAAGATTCAATATACTTTTCTCAAAATAATATTAAAAAATTTATATCTATTAAAAATATTATTAAATTATTATTATTATTATTATATACATATAACTATACAAAAATTTTATAAGTTGGTAGTATGAAATTAAGTTAAATTTAAAATTTTATTTTTTAAATAAAATATTTCTAAAATATTAAAAATTGTAAATTAAACTTAACCCAATTTTATAAAACCAATTTTTAAGATGTAGTTTCGTATTTGTAAATGATCTTACAAAAGTCTAATATTGATAACGTGATAAACTATTAAAACATCATTAAATTATCTCACAGTCTTATTAAGAAATACAAGCATTAATTTTAACTCAATTTCATAAATTTAATTTATAAAATAACATTTAAACTTATTTATGTATTATAATTTAATCAAGTTGGATTTCTACGATAAACAATACTACATGTAGACTATTCTTTACTGATGGAAGAGAGGTAGAAATGAATGTTGACTAAAGGCACTTGAAATTAGATGCATGAATTTAATTATTATTTTTTTTTGGTAAAAATGCTTATGCATTTTCTTCATTCATCAATTAATTAGGGTAAAGTTTTTTTTTTTATTGTGCTGGGTAGTGTGGCCATCAACTTTATGTTTAAAAAAATGTTGGTGATCAAATTTCTTATTATTATTATCTTTAGAGGGATTTATTTTTCTTGTTAATGATGTATTGCTCTTTTTTGGGGATTCTTTGTGGATGCTTGGACCCACAACACCAGAAAAGCCATCTATGAAACATGACATCAATGATTCTCTTGGCCCAAACACTTCTAAACTTTGAATATCATAATCATATGTTAAGGAAATACTTGTCGTAACAACAATAGTTAATTTATAGCCACATTTCTTCCATCTTTTTTTAATTTTCTCCATGCAAAAGAATATTAGTTATTCATCTTATTTCGTATATTAAAAGAAAGAACCAAAAACTAAAGCCTCAACTTTTGTTGTATCATTACTAATTGTTTTTTATTCTTGATCATAAAAAAGTGTGGAAAGAAAAAGAAAGGAGAATTTTTATATACACGCTAGGACACACCCACTAGCCGCAAAAGCAGGAAATCTTCACATGTCAAAGGTTTTGGTTCTTTTTTAAGAGATCATTGCACCTTAATTATGCTAAAATATTAAAATCAATGGTTTTATTAAGAAAATTAAAACTAATGAGGGAGTTTTTGAAGAAATTCTTGATGTAAGGAACTTCCCATTTCTAACGTTTTTAATTTATTGTTCATTCAATATAATTTGCTTACCCTAGTTGACCTTTTATTCATGACTATTGTATAATTTAATTTTGAAATAAAAAAAAATCCCTAACTATAAAAATTTATTAAATTAATAGTTCACCTTAACTTTGAAAAATGGATAAAATTCATTCTCCTAAGCGTATACGTAAAAAAGTTTTTAGTTCAATTTTCTTTTATCTTTTACTATTTATAAAAACCACATCATATCTTATCTTTAATATCCCTTTCGTAGTTCCTAAGATTTATACTCTTTTATTTAACTACAAAAGATTAAATTATTTTTAAAGTTTCACCTAAAATACACAATTTGAAAGACCTTTCAAGTAATTAGCAAGATTTGTGATATGTTTGTTTTAATGTTTGAGTCAATTAAATAGTTCTTGAATGTTGAATCAACTAATTTAATTTATTCTAAGTTTCTTTAATGTCAAAATATCCAAATTTGCGTTGCATTCAAAACATCATTGATGTTTTTTCATTAAATGATATTATTCAACCAAATTTAAGTTTTAAAAAAATTAAGTTCAACTAAACTTAACTTTTTCAACTGAAATTCAAATGCTTATTAAAAAAGTTTCTCAATTATTTTTTCGTATTCCAAGTCCACGGAACAAAACACTACAAAAATCAAGAATATATAGTGTAAAACTAGATTTTATGAAATAAATTCATTATGCATAGAAATAAATATACTGTTTCCTAATAGTGTTACATTCTTACAAGAAATAGTCTTCAACTATAATCATAATTATAAACAATTATATTTGCTGTACAAACATAAGGTTTTATGAGAAAAAAAAAATATGTATTTCTTAATCACTATTTATTCACGTTCTCAGTCAATCTTCATGCGGCATGTATTAAATATTATTAATTATTTTATTTCATTTAAAAAATAATATGTATTACATAGAAATTGGATGATCTAGTGTGAAGCTCAAGCTAGTAGGATTTTATTTTATTTTTCTTTCTTTCTCTTTTTTTCGTTTTTTTTTTTTGTGATTTCTTTCTTTAATTCTTTAGAGTCCTTTCTCTACATTTTGTTCTTTAACTTCTTTCTCCATTTTTCAAACCATTTTTCAACTTTTCTACATACACATCATACTACCTAGAAGTTAATTAAATGTAGAACATTTCGATCTAATCAAAAATCAATTTGTAACAAATTCATGTTTGGTTTACAATCTTCCTACTTAATTCTTTAACTTATTATTTTGAAGTTTCACACATTATTAATTAAAAAATGTTACACTCATAACTATTTCATTGTTTAGTTCGTGTTTTAGTTGTTTCATTGATGTTTCATCAGGTTCATAGAAATTTTGATATATTTCCAACTTCGTTTTTCTATTTTTTGGAACACAAGCATTGTCATGTAAAGGGATATTTTGAATTTGGTTTTGAATTAGGAAGTGTTACTAATGGTGAAATTGTTAATATTATGATCGATTTGAAATATTTGAATTGAAATGAGTTTTAATTGGGTTGTTAACTTTGAACTTGATACTAAATTTTTAATAGTCAATTTAAATTGTACTAGCTATAATAAATAAATCGTATATCTAAGTAGTAGAAAAATGTATTAGAAATTGTTTCAACTACGATATTTGAATTGCATCATCAAAGCAATGTCATAAAGTCAAAATCCATGGTAGAAATAAGAGTAATGAATTCTTTTCCATGGTATCACTCTTCTTTTATATATATATATATATATATATATATATATATATATATATATATATAAAAAAAAATATTTTTAAAATTTTATTATAAAAATATATTTTTTTTTTTTTTTAAAATTGTTAGCAGAGAAATCAAATTGACAACATTTCTTTCTCTTTCCTTCCATCGAATCACAAGTCCACGACTCATAATCTATTAATAAGAATTATTTATATTTTTATAATAATTATTTATTATTTTTAATTATGTAAATTAACATTTTAATTTTTAAGATTTAAATTATTTTTTAAAATATTTAAATTATTTGAATGTTTAATTGATTATTTTATTGAATAATATCAGCTAATACTTTGATTTTTATTTAATATCTTTTAATACTTCATAATTATGGTTAATGCACAGTGGAAAAGGTAAATAGTTGATGGACCAATTAATTCACTCTAATTATACTGCTGCAATAAATATGTCAAACAAATTAAAAGAATAAATATATTTAAATAAATCAACCTCATTTAACTAATCAACTAATCAAATAATCAAATAGTAACAAGTGAGTTGGACTAAAAAATTATGACTCATTAAAAATAAACTAAATCAAATAAACTCATTTTGAACTTAATCCATCATAAACTAATTTATATCAATTGAGTTAACTCACTCAACTACTTAATAAATTTGGTAATTATTGAGATGCATATATGTTCATTATTTAACTTTAACAAACTACAAGTACCTTTTTTCTATACAAGGTGAAATGCATATTTTGTTTGATATTACATTGGTGCAAATTTTACTTTTTAATTCGCCTTATATGTTTTAGTTGTCCAGGAATTGAAACATATAATAACGTGGTAACATTTTTGTAATTTCAAACAACTTTTATATCTCGATTCAAAGAAAATCCGACGCAAAAAAGGGTAATAGATTTCGATTCACCAAAAACCTGTACCAAAAAAGGGTTAAAACACAAATTAATATTACTTGTTATGTTTATTAGTCTGAAAAGAATGGTCAAAACACATAGAAATGAAGTACAAATTTTGTGTTTATAAATTATTCTAGTAATAAGAGTACATAGTATCTAAAGAGTACATCTTCACCAAGGTTTCATTAATTATATTCATATCAAACTAGGCAAATCTGTTGTCTCCTAATGGTCTCTTTGTCAGTCCCACCAATTAAAATTTTAAAATTTGTCAAATCTATTAATGAACTTAGGTTTAGTCTATATATTAATTATTACTATGTAAACATATCTTATCCCATGCATTGCACATTGTTATTGAGTCTTCATTCAGTGTACTATAAACTGCATTCCACTTGCACATTCCCATGATTATAAGCTTTTAGAGCTTCTTGTTGTAGCAACTCATGCCACTGTGCTACAAAGGAGAGTGAACAAAAGGGTTATAGGCTTTGTTGCATCAATTTTTTCTTCAATTATATCTTCTTAAAGTCAACATATATAGAAGATGTGTTGTTTGATCTCTTATTCATGTGAATTGAAAAAGAAAAAAAAATAGTAGAATCTATTTTATTAGTTTTATAATTTAGGAATTAGTTTTAAACTTGGTTGTGTATCTGCTAAAAACTAAAGTGCATGAATCCAACGGTGGATGAAAAGTTATATTGGATATAATTTGAAAATTAATTTTAATTAATAAATGTAGGCAACTATCACAATCTTTTATTAAAAAAATTTAGAATATGTGATTAAGATTAGATATTTATGATAAAAACTTGTTTATATATTTAAATTAAATTCATTTACAAATTGTGAATCTAATATATATTTACACAAACATTTAGCCGAACAATTATTTTATCGTGAGACTGTGTCAATAAATAGAATAACATTGTAAAATAAGTATAATATAGAATATTGATAAATAACTTTAAAAAGTGTTAATTATGGTACATATTTTAAATTTTATAAAAAAGGAAGTTTGAATGTCGCAATGAATGTGAATTTTTGAGACAAAACCATTTATAATTTCATATTTATTTTTTTTATCGGATAAAAGTGTTCATAACTTATATTAAAACTAAAATCATTTTAAATAATTTCAAATTTCAAATTAAAAACGTAAATTCAAAAGTTTAAAGGTCAAATAATTATTACTAAGTGATTTTATGTTTTATACCAGCATATTTATTGGTGAAATTGAAATTGTTTCTAAAAGTATATAAATGTTTATTTTTTTCTCTGTATCTGAAAAGATAAAAATAAGGCAAAAACAAAAGTAGCATCTAGTTAGCCAAAGGGTATAGCAGGATAAGGCAGGAACCTAGCTAAGGGTTGCAGGGAATCTCAACTGACACACGTGCATTGTAAACTGTAAACATATATATAAAATCTTTATCATATCATGCTAACTTTGTTTACTTATAACTTAGTTTATTAAAGTTTTATTTCAATTTCACAATGAAACACGAAATAGAGAAAAAAAGAAGAAGTTAGAAAATGAAAATTTTAAATTAAAGAGAGTAAAAAGAATAAAAAATAAAATAAAATAAAATATTTATTATTGATAAAAATATGTATTTAATATTTGTATATATTTTGACCAAATCAAATAACTTGTGTAATTCACTTTTGCTATCTTTCAAAGGAGAATATTCATTTACAGTCTTAAGATCTTTCAAAGATAAATAAGTTGATAATATGATTAACATAGATGCTATTTTTAAATATATAATTTTATTAAATGAAATCACTCAACAGTAGGACACGAAAAGAAGAGCAGTATTAAAAACTTTTGAAAGGAATGTGAATGATTCTTTGGCAAATTGATATCTTATTTATAATATGATAATTAGTTTTTTTTAATTAGAAAAGAGTTTATTGAATTAATAATTTTAAGAAAAAAAAAGTGATAATTAAGTAAAAGAATATTGAAAATAGGGCGAAGATGGTTGAAAAGAAAAGCATGTGAAGAGTGATGTGAAGGGAGTGCAGCTTTTGTCGGGTGAACCACTTGCATGTGGGGGCTTCTTTTGCTTCTCCAATCAGACCACCCATTTCACTGCTTTTCGTGCTTCCTTTGTTACCTTGCATTGCATGCTCTCGGTCAATGGTTAAAAATTCACCCAAAATTCATAATAATTCTAAAATTAAGTGCGGTTTCACGTTAAATTGATATAAAATTAATTAAAATTGATTTTTTAGCGTAAAATTAATATGTTTGAATTTCAAAATCAATTAAAAAAATAAAAAAGTTCACATTAAATAAAAAATAACTAATTACTATTTTTCGTCAGAGAATTGAACGTTTTCATGCAAAACCAAACACATTCTAAATTACTTTTTAAATTACAGATTTTGTCAACGTTCTGGACTCATCATATTTTAAATTAAAAACAGATATCAAAATCAAACTTATTCTATTTAAATATGATATTATGTATTTAACTCAACGAGACACATGTCAATCTCTTTGCTAATGATAATTCATTGTAAAATCTTACCAACCACACTCAAAAGAGTAGACTTGTAGTAATATTGTAAGTTACCATCAAATTTTATCAACTTATTCCAAATTTTATAAAATACGAGGAGAAAATGGGTCTCTTAAAAGTTTTATGAAGAGAATTTAATCTTAATGCAATCCAACTATAATCATACCAGCAATAAAAACTAATTGAAACATTTTAAATATATAAAACTCAACAATTTTAATATATGATATTTTAATTAATCATGGTTTATTTTTATTAGAAGGACCACATGGAATTAACGAATTTATTTATTTTTACTTTAATCGCTATTACTTTAGTTTGTGTATTTCACAAAGTTAATATTTATTGTTATATAATAAAAATTTATAGGATATTTTTTAATGTATAAAAATAAAATATCTTTTAATGTATAGACTATATTTTGGATTTATAATAAAAAAATTGAAGTTGTAACTAAAGAATATTAAATTTTTTTAACAACTTTCATGAAAATTATTACAATTTAATTTAGAGATAGAAATGAAAAAGATAGATCGAAAGGCCCGGATAAATAATTAAGTATATCAAATATATAAATAAAAATAATAATTTAAAATAACTATAAAATTTAAAAGTTTGTTGCAAAT
>Ga0214545_1006249_pt1 | contig 20878 bp, 6 predicted proteins | sample CNSS4metaG_FD_160064 | JGI IMG/M metagenome (GOLD analysis project Ga0214545, IMG submission 160064) | Root nodule microbial communities from cowpea collected in UCLA plant growth center, Los Angeles, California, USA - CNSS4 | ecosystem: Host-associated > Plants > Roots > Nodule | place: USA...
TATATATATATATATATATATATTCTTTATGATATTTGTAATCAATAATTAAATCAGTTTACCGGATTCCGAGCTGCTACACCACCATCAATCATATTGAACTCAACACCATCGTTCACAAAATAGTAAGGTGGTAGCTGAGTGGGTTCAGCCGAAGTGGATATGCATATATCCGACAACAACGCATTTAAGTACGGAGCATCCTCAAGCTGCATCACCCAAACATTATATTAATTCCTGTTTCCATTTTAACCTACGAAGAAGTTAATATATGAATATGCTATATGGTGCTAACCTTGTAGTTTGAGAATATAACTGGCTTTTGTCTCTTGAGGTCGAAAGCGGGGATTACAACGTTGGTGAGTGTTTGATTAAGTCGTGTATCCTTCAACACTTCACGAGTTATGTTATGTAAAAATTCCCCATCGAATTGGGGACCGTTTCCGGGTCTGCATGTTGGTTGTTTTCATCATCACAAACACAAAAGAAAATCAAGTTATTATTAGTTGCTGTTAATTAACTGTTAGTATTGATGATGTTCAGAGAATATTATAATGCTGTTACTATACCTAGATGAATTGAATACATGAGGGCCATTTTGTTTGTAGAATTCTACAATTTGTGCAGGAGTGAAGGCGCCACGAATAGGATCATCGTGGCTTGGAGTGGCTAACATGGCTGTTATGAGTCCACCAGTGCTGGTTCCTCCTATCACATCAAAGTAATGTGCTAAATCTGCATTTGGATCCTTACCCTGCAACTCAACCAAATTCAACTTAACCTCATAAACATTCATTCATTCATGTCATTTCAATACATATGCAGAGTATATGAAGAATAAGAATGAACCTTAAGAGCCTTATCTAAGTAATCAAGAACTTTTGCTGGAATAATCCCTCTGATACCACCACCATCAATGCTCAGAACTGTTAGTATGTTTCCATTGTCAGATGGAGGCAGTTTCTGGGTACTGAATCCACCAATCACTTGCCCAGCAAACAACAAAACAAAGAAAACCAAATGAGCCATTAATTGCTTCACTAGGTATAGTATAGAAGTAGTGAGAGAATTGTGTGATTTGTGCTCAAATGCAGAGGCTATTTATAGATTTTTTTATTTTTTTTTTCAGGATACATCAATTCCCATGGTTAAACAAATGTTGGGGACATGGTCCTCGTTGCTTACATAAGCTGCAGAGAGTTTTAAATGGTTCCGAAAGGAAAGGATAATACAATAAAATCCATTATATCATATTAAATACATTTTAATGAAGATTCGTAAAACGTCTTCGATATTTAATACTGTTTGGTATCATAGTAATAATACATAGTACTCAAACTAAAATAAAGGATGAAAAATAAATGGAACAAAACTTATAATAGACAAACAATACAATTTTATTAAACTAAAGAAAATTACATAAGAAAAAAACAATAATAATTTTTCTTTGAAAATAGGAATAACAAATATAAAAGAGTTCTTCTAATTCTATGAATTTGTTTAGAATACTCTTTCCTTTAATACTATTTAAGAAAATTTCGGATTAACTAGTATTCCACCAATTAATAAACCAAGATTCCAGACATTTCTTAAATGTGAAAGATATACACAAGGGCAAAAAGACTATAGATGTAAGATATAGAAGGAGAATGCTTTTTTTTTTCATTTTTCCTCTTTAATGAACTTAACATCTATTTTGTCAACTCTATATGATAATAACTTTTCAATCAAGTATAAACTTCATTATAAATTATAAGTTATAGAGCTTCTAGATAAATCTAGATTGTATTTTATCATTTTTTTTTATTTAAACTTCGAAAGTTAGCTTTTATCTTATTGAGAAAAAAGAATACATAAATTGAATAAGAAATCGAAATAATTCATAGTCAATTCCAATCCAATGAAGAAAAAAATATTGTTTCGAAAGGATATTAATTGCTAAGATTCGAAGAAAAAAGGATTCTTTTCATAAATACACCAATGAGCACTTTGAGTTATACTATAATATTCAAATTTCAAAATAAAAAAGAAACTAAACTTCTTTCTCTTAAAAGATAAACTAATTTTCTCTCTTAATTTCTCTATCAAGCAATAAATCAAAAGGAACGAAAAGAAAGAGACTTTAGAATGTGTTCCTAAAGAAACATCGGACTCCTTTTAACATGAAAAAGTAAGTCTTAAGGTAAGTTCCCATCGATGTGAGACTTCTTTTCTTAAATTCTTTCACTTGAAGATTTTGATGAAATTAATCAAATCTTCACACCATGATTTATTCTTTGTCATTATGTTGGAATATTCTAGGTTCCATTGATGTATCTAATGATCCTCTTAACAGTACTTCAATTCTCTTCACCTAAATTTTTCATGAACCTACTAATCACTCTCATTGTTTATGCAATATATGATCTTGTACAAATTATAATATACATAAGATTACCCACTACCGATGCATACGGCACTCGAGACATCTTCATCCTTTCTGTTTCACTGTTAGGACCCATACTTGAGGATAACTTACAATTGATAGTAAATTGGGTAGAAATTAGCTTGCAATTTTGCATGTTGAAACGTCACAAGATTTTCGATAAGTAATTCTTCTGAGCAAGCCAAATTTTCCTATCTTTTTTGTCTCGATGAATCTGCATTTCCTAAAATCTTGTTTGTTGGTCCCAGCTCCTTCTTATTAAGCTCCCTAGCTAATTGTGCCTCCATATCCTGGATTCGAGTTTTGTTGGGACCGATACACTTCCAACATGTCATCCACATAGAACAACAAGATGATAAAATCATCCTCACCAAACGTTTTGTAATCAGTACAATGGTTTGAACTCAGTTTGTTGTAACCGAGGCTAATGAAGGAATTAAATCTCATGTACGAATACTTGGATGCCCACTTTAAATCGTTCAAAGATCTATTCAACATACAAACCAAGTTTTCTTGTTCTTTAAATCCTTCTGCTAACGAAAACCTTTTCAACAGTGGGACCCCAAGGTAATACCCCTTCACATTGTTAACATAGCCCAAACACTTAATTCTTTTCCCAGTTTGAAGCTCTACTCATGCTTTGAATTCCTTGAATACTAGAAACACATTTAACTTCCTTTTGATGAGCTACACACCCATAATCTCCTAAAGTAATCATCATTGAACAATGCAAAATATTTTGCCCTTGATAGGGATCATACCAATGATTCCCACACACCATAATGAGCTAAGTCTAATATGTGCATGCCTTTAGTATCATGTTACACTAGTGCAACAAAGGGTTTTTGGCATCAAGTATTTTTGACATTGTATTTTGATTTCCAAACTAAAACATATCAAAACGAGATAAAAAAAATAGAGGGTCTTTTCATTTCGATGATGAACCGAAACATAAAATTTGCATTAGGCTTTATTTGTCTCTAAAATTGAAGTCTAAAACAATAAAAAATATAAAAATAAATAAAGAAATAGACTCGTTTCTAAAAAACAACATAACCCTTTCGACTATAGGCTTTAGTTTCATTGGCAACCGAAATTTACTCTAGTATTTAGAACAAATCTATTGTCATTAGGTAATTCCTACACTGTATTAACGTCCTGTTCTTATGAATGGAATTACTGTTTAGAAGAAAGCGTGAGCGACGATTCAAAGGTTATTTTTGCGTTCGTTTAAAGGTGATAAGAGGTGATGATAGGCGATGATCAGCGGAATACATTGAAAATTCAATCACGCTGTACATAAAGAGATTGGAAGGGATCACATGCATATTTATTTATAGAATTACCCTTTGATTATTTAATATTTTCTACACCACATGGAAACTAATAACTTCCTCAGCAATATGGTTATTCAATCTAAGCAACAGCAAAACATACAAACCCCATAACACTACACACAGCAGATTCCTAAATAAAATAAAATTTATTATTCATGTTTTAAAAATAAATTTATGATTATTTCAAACAATCAACACAAATTAAATAAATTATTTTAAATTGTTTTAAATTATTTATATAGTATTTTATATTAATTTTAACACTAGGGATATTTTTGTAATCTCATTTTTTTATCTATTAAAAGTTTTTTTAATATGTCACATCACTCAATTCAATCACAAACTTTCACCAATTTCACTCTCTAATCCACTCTAAAATCACCTTCTAATTCCTTAAAAAGAACAACATCAACTTCACCTTCTAATCCTTTCAATCTCTTTCTCTTCCTCTCCCTCTAATCATTCCTCTCAAACGAACCCAGCCTAAGAGTGAATTAAGAGTTGTTTCAAAAAAAAAATTAAAAAAACAATTAATTTTCTTTTTTAGATTTGTAAAATAGAAAAATTCAAAAAAAAAATCTTTTATTACTTTTAGGTCCAATTGTTTTACTACTTACATTACTATTTGTTTTATTTTCTTGGCATCATTTTTATTTTTTTAGTTTGCCATCATTGTTTCACTACTTCCATGCCCATAATTTTTCTTGGTTTGTGAGTCAACGTTCAAAATTTAATTTTAAAATAATGATATTTTAACTTACATTTTAACTCATTTTTAATTTATTATTATTCACTATTTCAATCACATACTCTAATTTTGATTAAAATACGATGATTTAATAATTAAGAATTAATTTTATCAAACTTACATTCTCTCTTCTTACTCACATAACTTCTCCCATAATTATTCGCCACTTGGCATTCTTTTCTCTCTCCACTGACTAATTGCAATAGAATCTTTGATTTTGTTTTGTTTTGGTCAATCAAAATCGTTGAGAACACTACACTGACTCACGTTTGGCACCCACGTTTTGATTCACATTACCCGGTGGCTGGCGCGGTGACGGCGCGTCGCAGGGGCTGTGGCGCTCGGTTCTCTTGCACTATGAAGGAGAACGGAAAGATCGGAGCGACACCGAAACGCTGCGAGACCACGACGGTGACTGACGTTGCGCCGGTAGTTCTGGATGACGGAGGAGGTGCGGTCGCGAGGATGCAAGTAGAGCTACTACGTTGATGCCGGCAAAACCACGGTGGCGACCGACGTCATCGGCAGCGACGGAGGGCGAGGGTCGCGCTGCAGCTACACCTGGTCTTAGAGGATGGCTCGTGAAAATGGATATGAAAATGAGAGAAACCCTAGCCGGTTTCATTTTGGGCTTCTCCCTGAACCCAAACGTTTCAATCCCAAAAATTGTTAAATTTCTCCTTTGCCTTCAGTCAAAAGTAAAAGAAGAAAGAAGAAAAGTAAATTTTTTAAACCTATCTCCTAAAAAAAAAAATTGCAGATGTCGAAATTCATAACACAAATCGAAATATGTTGAATATTAGCGTGATGTGGATATCACAGTACAATTTAACATTAACAACATTTTTTATTTTATTTTTAATTAAATTAGATTCATATAATTCAAAAAAAATTAACAAATCATTGTATTAATATTTATACATATTATAATGTGATTACTCGATTAAATGGATAAAAAAACAAAGAAAAAAAATATATATATAAATTTAATATATATATATATATATATATATATATATATATATATATTTTGCGGATTCCGCAATATAATTTTACATTAACATTATTTTTTATTTTTTTAATTAAATCAGATTTATATAATTTAAAAAAATTAACAACTCATTATATTAATGTTTATACATATTATAATATGATTACTGGATTAAATAGATCAATAATCAAAACCAAACAAATTATATATGACAGTTTAAAAAGAAAAAATATTGCGGATGTCAACATTCGCAACACAAACTAACATCTGTTGAGTACTATTGTGAATGTTGACATCCGCAATACAATTTTACATTAACATCATTTTTAACTTTTTTAATTAAATCAGATTCATATAATTGAAAAAAAATTAACAAACCAATATATTAATGTTTATACATATTATAGTATGGTTACTGGATTAAATGAATCAACAATCAAAGCCAAAAAAATATATAAGAAAATTTAAAAAAATAAAAAAAATGTTGTAGATGTTGACATCCACAACACAATCTAACATTTGTTGAATACTATTACAGATGTTGACATCCAATATACAATTTTACATTAACATCATTTTTTTAATTTCTTTTTAATTAAATCAGATTCATATAATTAAAAAAAATTAACAAACGACTATATTCATATTTATACATATTATAGTGTAGTTACTGGATTAAATGGATCAACAATCAAAGCCAAAAAAATATTTATGAAAATTAAGAAAAAAAATGTTGCGGATGTCGACATCCGCAACACAAACTGACATCCGTAACACAAACTGACATCCATTGAATACTATTGTAGATGTCGACATCTGCAATACAATTTTACATTAACATCATTTTTAATTTTTTTAATTAAATCAGATTCATATAATTGAAAAAAAAAATAACAAACCACTATATTAATGTTTATACGTATTATAGTATGATTACTGGATTAAATGGATGAACAATCAAAGTCAAAAAAATTATACATGAATTTTAAAAAAATAAAAATATGTTGCGGGCAGATGTCGACATCCGCAACATAATCTGACATCCGTTGAATACTATTGCAGATGTCGACATCCGCAACACAATCTGACATCCGTTGAATACTATTGCGGATGTCGATATCCACAATACAATTTTACATTAACATCATTTTTTTATTTTTTTAATTAAATCAGATTCATATAATTAAAAAAAAAAATTAACAATCCACTATATTAGTGTTTATACATATTATAATATGGTTATTAGATTAAATGGATCAATAATCAAAGCCAAAAAATTATATATGAATTAAGAAAAAAAAATGTTGTGAATGTCGACATCTACAACATAAACTGACATTCGTTGAATACTATTGCAAACATCAACATCCGTAATACAATTTTACATTAACATCATTTTTAATTTTTTTTAATTAAATCAGATTCATATAATTCCAACAAATTTAACAAACCACTATATTAATGTTTATACATATTATAGTATCGTTACTGGATTAAATTGATCAACAATCAAAGTAAAAAAAAACTATATATGATAATTAATATATATATATATTATATATATATATATTATATATATATATTATATATATATATATATATATATATATTTTGGATGTCGATATCCGTAATACAAAAATGACATCCATTAATATTATTAATATTATTACATATGTCGACATCTACAATACAAAGTAGGTGAGATTATTATGGTAAAAAATTTTGACACTTTAAGATACTGGAGAAAACTTTGGAGGTACATGGAGAAGCCTCTCTTTTTTGAGGCAGAGGGCGATCTTTGGACCAGCCGAGTTTTAGTTTGTGCACCCTAATTTTTACTTTCTATTGCATCCTTTTTTGTTTTTATTCATGCTGGGCTGTTTTGTGTTTAATTTGCACACCCCAATGTTTGTTAACCTTCACCCCTGCTGTTTTTGTTTGTTGTGTTTGGTGGGCCTATTTTTGTGTATACCTGTTGTACTCCCACATTTACTGCATACACATTTTCTATTAATTGGTCACTACACTTTGGCACATTACTATTTTTGTACCATTTTTATTTGAGATATTTTAAATTTTGGACCCTTATTTTAGTTTTTTACTAATGTTTTTAAACTTTTTATACCCTCGTTTACTTTTTCACATTTTTTCTCTAAATAAAAAAAATAAAAAAATTATAGAATTAAAATTGAAAGGTAATTTTTTCACGTTTTAAAAGGTAAAAATACTTGAGCAAGTTAATTTGTGTCAGTTTAGTATTTAATATCTTTCGTTTTTTAATAAATAATCAAAATATGTTTTTAAAATGTATGAATTCTCAAGTGATCGTTTGCATCAGTTACGATCAACTTAGTACTTAATGTCTTTTATTTTCTTAATAAATAATTAAAAATAAATTTTTTAAAAAGTACGAATATGTGAGCGACAATCCAAAATATATTTTAAAAAAAGTATGAATATGCGAGCGACAATCCGCACCAGTTTAGTAATTAATGTCTTTCCTTCTTTAATAAATAATTAAAATATATCTTTTTAAAAACATGAATACTTGAGTGATGGTCTGCATCAATCTAAAACTTAATTTCTTTCGTGTTTAATAAATAATTAAAATATGTTTTTTAAAATGTATAATTACTCAAACGATTGTCCACATTGGTATTTAATGTCGTTTATTTTTTTAATAAATAATTAAAATATATTTTCCAAAAGGTACGAATATTCTATTCGATATCTTTTCTTCTCTTAAAGCTTCTAGAAAATATAAAACTTTCAACATTTCAGCACTCTTCATCTAAGTTCTCATTGACATTCCCTTTCAATATAAATTAATGTTCTTTTTAGTAACAATAATTAATATATACATACAAGAATAATGTATTAGGAATAATTCGACTCATGTACAAAAAGTATAAATAAATACATAGATATGTGAATATGATAACTTTAGATAGTAAATTTCTTTCCAAAAATAATAATAATTAACAAAGATATATAAATCAATACAAATTTTATTTTACGACTCAATTTTATAATTAAATTATTAAAAGATCTTGAACGGATAGAGAATAGGTTCACATGCAGAGTAGGAAAAATACAAGTTGGGACAACAAACATGCTAAAATTGATAAACTTACAACAAAAATAGAATATCAAAAGAAATGACAAACTTTTGTAGAACATGTCCTTATCTCATTTTCCGAAGGGTCAAAAGTGTCAAACCGAGAGTGGCCTATGGGTAGGGATGACAAAAATACCCGTGTCCGTGGATATCTGCGGATAAAATCCACGACGGATAGTTACTACCGGTGGGTATTTATTACCCGTGGATAGCGGGTATTTTAATACCCGCTTATAAATGGGTCGGGTACGGGTATCATACTATCCGTATCCGCGGGTACCCGTTACCCGCAAAAAAATAAAAATTAAATTAAATTTATATTTTATTAAGTTAAATTTAATTAAAATCAGAAGTAATAGTATATTTTATTATGTCAAATTTAATTATAATTATAATTATAATTTAATTTATATTTATTTTTATAATTTTATATTAAAAAATTTATAAAATACATATTTTTTTAAATATTTGCGGGTATCGGGTATTCACGGGTACCTGCGGGTTTTAAAAATATCCGCGGGTATTTTTAAAGCAGATACCCGACAGGTAAACGGGCGGGTAACGGACGGATTTTTTTTTGGCAGGTTGGGTTGCGGGTAGACACTATCCGTGCTCGACCCGACCCGTTGCCATCCTTACCTATGGGGGAGAGCCTAACCCTAACGGGTACAAAAACGCCACATTATCTTAAGTCGAATGTAATGGTAATACAACACATGTCTTATTGTGTACGTATGTTTGTATTTTTTAATTTTTATAAATTTGAATTAAGATTAATAAAAAATATATAATTAATTTTTAAAATAATTGTTAAATGTAAAATTAAAAAAATAAAATATGTACACAAAAGATGTTTTTAAAATAATTGTTAAAAGACAAAAGGGATTTTTAGAATTATTTATAAAATAATTTATTTTTAAAAAAATAATTAAAGATAAAACTGGAATAATGAAATGTGGACACAAAAGAAGTTAACGTCTTTATATATTATTATAGATGATACCTTGAACGTCTTTTATAGACACTACTAAAATTCTCATATTACATGAGATTTTTCTTGTAAATTTCTTAAAAATATTTGCAAGAAAAGATTTTTTCTATTACTTTTTCTAAGAATCTTAATTGGTAAGTAATTTCTTCGTGAGTAATTATTTTCTACAAAATTATAAAATTCGTAAGTATTTCTTACAAAATTTATTGTTAAAAGTGTTTTATACAAAATATTTTACAAAAAATTTGGCAACAATTTTCTGCAATTTTTTTTTTCATAACAAAATTTATGAATATTTCCTAAAAAAAAAATTCAAAACAAAATTAAGAGGGAATATAATTTTTTTTAATAGTGAGAAGGGTTTCAGGACCCTTAGTACTCTACTTTATTATTTGTTTTTTACTAATAAAATAACAAGTGTAACATTGTAAAATTTAGAGATGATAAACTCTTTAACTTCCCTTCTCCTACACACACGAGGTCTAAAGCATGAGATTATATGACTCAATAAAAACACATCATATCATTATAGATTATAGATGACAAACAAGTTAAAATATTTTGTTTGTCTTACACTCTTTTTTTTTGACCTGCTAGCAGGTCCGTGTGACTTGTCTTGCGTTGCCATTGTGAAACTTCATTGGTGTGTTTTTGTGCTTTGTATGGTTATGCTCTTCAGGTATAGGCATGTTTGCATCTTTTTTTATCTATCTACACCCAAAATCCGCAAGCTACAATTAACCAAGAATGATAAAACTCGTTCATTAATCAACATGGTTTACTTGCACCTTATTTTCCACTTCCGAACTAGGGGACTTATTTACATACCCCAAGATATTATAAAATATCTTCGAGATATTTACAGTTAATATCTTATGATATAATAATCTATTATCATATTCTTTTGATTATATTCCCAAAATATTAAGAAATATCTCAAAGATAGTTAATATCCTATAATAATTTATCATATTTTATTATATCTCTAAAATATTATAATAATAGTTTATTATCTAATATCTCTAAGATATTATGATATAATAATAGTTGATTATATAATATCATCATGATATAATACTTGATTATAAGAGAATTAATTTAATATGTATTTAATGTATTTGTTTATTTGTGGTCTGGGAAACCTATAAATACATGTTGTCACATGAAGTATGAGAGTCTCATAATTACTTTACTCACTTATCCTCTCTTACCTCTTATTGACTTGAATATTAAAGAGTTTTTGTAGGTGAATTATCTTTTCTTTGTGATTCAAAGTTTGATTACACATCAACAATTAGGTCAATCCACCTCGAAAACTACTTGATTAAATCTGATAAGAATAATTACTATTGATATTACTTATAATAACATTGGTTTAAAGAAATTTTATTATATTATATAAAATAGTAGTACCATTTTTAATAAATATAACTAAAAAGATGTTATTAAAATTAGTAAATGATATAGTGATAATATACATTCTTGTAGCAAGTCATTATCTTGTTAATATTATTGTCGAGACGAATTTCGGTCGTCGCTAATTGGTTTGCAACTACAAATTTTGTTACCACATATTTTCGATTGCTATTCCAATTGTTAAAGGATTTGCGATCGATTTTATGACTTTTAAGGATAAAAAAAGGTGGTTGCTAATTTTTTTTTAGTGAAAGATATCTCATTATCAACATCAACCTACACTTCTCAAGCTCTACAAAACCATTGTATTTTAAGCATGTGTGTGTCCAACTACATGCAAAAATTCGTACTATATTTTGCAAAAGTTTAAAGGGTTAAATATGTTTTTGATCCCTCAAGTTTCAGCGAAATTTGGAATTAGTCCCTCATCAAAACTTTTGACCAATTTAGTCCTTCATCTTTAAAAATGCGTGAATTTAGTCTTTTTAACCAAATTTTGTTAAGTTTATTTGACGTTTCAAGCGTATTTCATTATAGTATTTGAATTATTTACACCGTTTGAAACAATTTTACTTTAATGTTAACTCAAATATTATCACAAAATGCGTTTAAAATGTCAAATAAACTTCATAAAATTTGATAAGAAGGACTAAATTCACGCATTTCTAAAGATGAAAGACTAAATTGGTATAAAGTTTCGAAGAGGGACTAATTCCAAAATTCACTGAAACTTGAAGGACCAAAAACATATTTAACCCAAGTTTAAATTGTAGGTGATACAAAATAAAATTCCCATTATAATAATATATATTATTGTACTAAGTCATTATTGTATTAGGGTATGTGGGAGCCAAAGTTCTATTACTCTTAGATAGATGCATGTTCCGACATACCCAAAAGTCAAGGGTAATTTGAATACATCTTCCTTATTCATGACTCTGATATGCATTTGAAGGACAAAGTTTTTCAAGGAGTTTCAGATTTCGAAGCAGACTATATATTGAATGCAGTGATTAACTCTAACACTGTATTTCAATGTACTTGAGATTGAAACATTTACTTTTAATATTCAACTTTGGGACTTAATTCCTATAATCATATTTTTCCGTTACTATTCCTCTAATACAAATCCTCACTCTCTTACAACTTAAGTATCAGAGAGTCTTTTGCATGAACTTTGTTTCTTGCTAAAACTCAGGACTATGTCACCAAGAAGCACCAAGTCAACATTCATCATCTCTAACTCCACCTCAAAGACTCTTTGGCATCATCCGATAAGAACAATATTTAAAACCTAAAACTATTAATTTCAACTATACATTATCAATCAAGATTAAAAGTCATTTTTATATTCACATCTAAACCAAGCCTAAATCATTCTTGGGAAATTCTATATACATACAACTAATTCAATGGCGTTTCAGAAGCTTCTTACGTTTTCATCGTTTCAATTCATGTGTGATAGTGACACAGCTATGAAGCTAAGTAACTGGCGTTGAGGGTTTATTTTACAAAGAAACTTTTATGTAACGGTTCAATGCTTTACTTGCTAAACTAAGATCAAACTTGTTCTAAGGTGAAATTATATATTTTTGTTGGCTACATTACCATGCTTGTTTCATTCAAAAGTTTACGCGCATTTCATTAAAATATATAGAAAGATGAAATGGATTTTTGTTGTATTATCCTTTCTTTTGAGATGAAGTGGACTTTTTCTGTATTATCCTTTCTTTTATTATTTGGATCCATTGAAGACTCTAGAGCTTGTTATAAAATTGTCACCCATACAATTATTTGAGCCTCATATTATTTTTATTAATAATAAATAATATATTAATGACAAAAAAACAAAATTCACAATGGTTTACAAACAAAGTAGACTGAGGATATATAGAAATGTGATAATGTACTCAAGTAAAACAATTTGAGTTTCATTTTTTATCATGTAACATTACAAACACAAATGCACTTGTCTCTTCTGTCATATTATATTTTTTTATATCTCCTTTTAAGGGTGAGTCTTTTGTTTTTTTTTTCTCTTCAGGTGTGTGAATGACCTCTTTTTGTTATGGTTATGTGGTCAATCACTTCGGTGACCCCTTTTTGTTATGATTATGGCTATGCGGTCAGTCACTCTTTGAACCCTCGGTTCTCTGATACCACTGATGGGTTTATATATATTTTACGTCTTATGGGTTATGGTCATAATCTATGATGCACCGATACTTCAACTTGGGTCACGTATCCGTGTCCGACACGTATCGTGTCCGATCCTTTACCAATTCTTATCAATGAAGTATCTAATTTATAAAGTTGTTGTAGTACAATACAATACAATTTTAGAATACAATACAATTTTAGAATAGTGACCAATTTTAGTGAAAAAATAATTAGTCATTGTATAGTGACCAAATTGAGAACTAAAATAGTTCAAAAAAATTATAATTGGTTTCTAAATTGATAATTAAAATAGTTTCAATTATGAGTTGGTTTTTAAATTGATCACTAACATTAGTTACCAAGTTTTGGCTATCAAAATAATTGGTCTCTAATTAGGAAATTTGGATTCACACATTAACAATCATATATTTATTTGTTTGTAAGAATTATTGTACATTTCTCAATATTCATATATCACGTATCTATCACGTATCGTATCCTATTATTTTGAAAATAAACGTATCAACGTATCGGATACGTGTTGTATCCGATACACGTATCGTATCTGTGCATCATAGGTCATAATCATTGAAAGATTGTGGTTTCATATGGTTATATGACATTAGTTTTACACTTATAAGACATTCAACGACACTTTTATACCAAAATCTTAAGACAATGATGTTAGTCTTTATTTTTATATAGTATTTAACTTTATCTATTCTATCCCATGTGAGACTTTTTTTTTTTGACTCATACTTGGACTATTCCCAACAATTTACATATAAAAAGTAGCTAATTTATCTCATTTATTCAATTAAAAATTTTACAACAGGATTTACTGAGCTTTCCCTTATTGGAATACAAATTCAACATAGTAGGTAACTCAGATAATAAAGCCTCTGACTTTACAAACTGTCTCTGTTAAGTATTTTCTTTGTGAAAACTATTTTCCCTGTGAAAAATATTTTCCTTGTGATAAAGAACGTTGAAGTGATTGGATGCTTTTGAAAAGCTCAAAATACTCTATGATTAGGTATTATAACTCTTGCTCCTAACTTTTTATGAATCATCAATTGAATTGGGACACGTAGTCAGAATCTACAAGTTTTCTAAGATTGCGTTTTAATAATTCTTATTTGTTTATAGATAAAACAGTACATGTTTTGAGTTAAATAATATTTTTTTGTCTTATATAGTATTATTTAAAATTAGATAATCTTATATTTATATTTTAGTGCTAGTGGCACTTCAATTACGAAGAAAATAATATTAAATTTTATATTATATTAATATTTACACCATAAAATAGTTTCTCATTTTTCTCTTGTGTGCATTCTTTCTTGGTTATTCATCTTTCAAATTTATGACTCCAAGCCCTCTTTCTTTTTCATGCTTGTAAATATTTTTTTCATTAGACTGTTTAAATTTTTGTGTCGTTTATTTTTTCCTCTTTATTCTTTTTTTTTTGTTATCTTTTTCCTAAGATAGTTTTTCTACAAGAAGTCCATATAAAGTTTTTGATGTTTTTCCCCAAATTTTTTATCAACATGGCAGGCCACTTATAGAACCTAAAACTGAGATCACTAGTCCAAAATTAACTTCTAAAAGTAGATCACAGATTGAGTTTTATCTTAAAACTCAATTTATAAATTTGTTCTTATAATATCTTTAATCTCTAACTTTAATATAGTTTCTTATAGTGATATTGTACTAACAAAAATAATATCATTTATTCTTTTCCACAATAAATAATTTTTATTGTTAAAATAATTAATTTTACTTCCCACCATTTGTGACTGCTTAATAAATAATATAAATAAAGATGTTGTAGCAGGTAGATCTTAAAACAGAAAAAAAAAAACACTAAACAAGGGATCACTTTTACATGGTCCCAGCAATTAAGTTACACAGAACTCAAATAGCATTGAACCTTACTTGTTACATCTTTCATGGTTCCTCCAAATGGGAGTTACATAGAACCCCCAAAGTATTCAACCTTATTATATGATATATTGTTCTTGCAATTGGGAGTTACACAGAACCCCAAAACATGAACCATATTCCAACATAACATTTATTCATAATGTAAAGCTGTTGATTTCTCGATAAGGAAATATTATATAGTTTCAATGAAAGGTCTTCCTCCTTTTTCCATAGATTTCCTTTTCAGACGCAATTGCCTCTCTGCATATAATTCCTCAGCAAACCTTAAGAAAAAAAAATCCTCTAAAAATTAGCATTCAATATATAATCAACAAAAAATATATATAATATAAAAGTATTACAATTCTGTAACATTTTTTAGCAGCAAAATTATGTAACAGTAAAAAAAATGGTTAAATATGTCTTTGATCCCTCTAATTTCAGTGAAATTTGAAATTAATCATTTTTCGAACTTTTATACCGATTTAGTTCTTCATTTTAAAAAATGCGTGAATTTAGTTTTTCTTACCCAATTTTGTTAAGTTTATTTGACATTTTAAACGTATTTTATGATAATATTTGAGTTAACATTAAAGCGAAAATGTGTCAAACGGTGTAAACAATTCAAATACTATAATGAAATATGCTTGAAACATCAGATAAACTTAACAAAATTTGCTTAAAAAGACTAAATTCACGTAATTCTAAAAATGAAGGACTAAATAAATCGAAAGGTTCGAAGAAGGATTAATTCCAAATTTTATTTAAACTTGAGTGAAAAAAAACTTATTTAAACCTAAAAAAAAAACATGTTGAGAAAGTGATTGTACTCACGTGTCAAGAGCTTGAGCATATGTTTGGTCAAATTCATATGGGAGAAAAGTATTGACATTAATCCTCTTAACTTTTTGGAGCAACAGGTCCTTTCCCACCTTTTCAAGGTTATCCATGTTCCTTTTAGAAGCATCATCTATTCCTTCCATGGATGGATCCAGGTTATACTCCTGCAATTACATATATTTCATCAATCATTTTAACTCATACATTACTTCTTAAATTCATTTTCTCTTTTCTTTGCTTCTACATAAGTATATTGAAAAATTTATGCACAAAACCTAACTATGTATACCTCAATTCGAAGATAGTTATCTGCCGGTGAGAGGCCAGGGAAGATTGAAGCAAGGTAGTAATGAGTCATGTCTGTCCTGAACATAGCTTCAGTAAAAACTTCTTTGTGTGTATTTAGCCATAAAGCTTGGCACGCGTCATCAAAGATGTCACCCAACTTTTCCTTAGCTTTTGGTATTCCAGTTCCTATTTGACAGCAACAAAATCTCCTTGCCCCCATTGTGTTGTAACACTTCACTCACAGCAACAAAGGCCTAAAGTATATCAAATCAAGTTTTATATTTGTCAAACTCTTGAGGTATTTCTCCATATTGTTGTTAAAATATCACTAGGTCTTATAACTAGGTTAAAATCTTACTACTATACAATCTCTCAAAACTATTGTAGAAAAAATGTTTATATGTATATAGTTTGAGTTAGTGATGAATATTTACTGGATTGTTAGCAGCGAGAACACCATCAGCCAAATGAAATTGAACACCATCGTTCTGAAATTCGTGGGATGGAAAATAAGTTGGTGCAGCCGAAGTGCCAAGACCTATATCTGAGAGTTTCGCATTCAAGTAACTTTCTGTCTTCAGCTGCATCATCCAAGAACAATGTTCAACTTTAGAACACATTTTCATGCATATATAGATGTAGACAATTTTATTATAGCAAGCTAACCTTGTAGTTTGAGAATATAAGTGGATGGATTGTGTTCTCGTTGAAGGTTGGTATTACCACGTTGGTCAACGTTTGATCGAGTCGTGTATCATTCAATATCTGACGTGCTATATCTCGTAAGAACACTCCGTCATACTTGGGACATTTGATGGGATCCAAGATAGACCTGCATGGTTTTGTTTGCATCACAACAACCCAAACCTTTCAGAAAACTAAGTAACTATGATGATATAACATGTCTCAAATTGTTGTTCTTGTCAGAAAAATGTCTCAAATAGTTGTTATGACTATGTTAACTCAAAATTTTACGAGTTTGATACATACCTAGGTCTAAATATATCAGGGCCATATCTCTTGTAGAACTGTACGACTTGTGATGGAGTAAAGAGAGGACGATTGGGCTCTGATGAGTTTGGAGTTACTAACATAAGAGTCATGATTCCACCAGTGCTTGTTCCTGATATCACATCGAAATAATCTGCCAACGATGCTGTTGGATCCTTAGCCTGCAACAAAAAACACAATCTCATGTTACAATCTTTAAAAGTTTCGTATAATTAACCAAATCTTTAAGAGACTGCTTAAAAACTTGGAACCTACACACAGTGATAATGTAATATAATAGAAATTAGACCTTAAGAGCATTGTCCAAGTAAACAAGAACAGAGGCTGGAATGATTCCTCTGATGCCACCACCATCTATGCTGAGAACGGAAACACGATCTCCATAGTTTGGAGGTGGCAATGGTGTATTCAATCCACCATTGAAGTGGCTTAAAAACACCAAACCAAACAAGAGCAATGGAGACATTATATCTAAGTATTCAAGAAAGAAGAATAGGAGAAGGGTGTGAAATGGAGAATGAAGAACTTGAGGATTCCTCTCTATTGTTGAGGCTATTTATAGACTTTTTTTGGCCACCATGCAAATAGAAGAATTAGAAAAATAGTCTCAAATTTCATTATTATAACTAGGGCCACTTAAAAATTATAATCATATAATAATGTATGACTTTTAAAATAATTTACGTATATATATAGTTTGTACTTATGAACCCTATTGGAGTAGTTAATTAGAGGTAAGTAGAATGTAAAAATTTCATGTACATATCTTTATGTGTATCTATAACTAAAGTATTAATAAAATTTCTAAAAAAGATATCTATATATACTAACAAAAGTTACGTTCAGACGGATACATATACTTTACGTGCTTTTGCTTTTTGTTTATTTTTCTGCTATGTAGTATATTTCAAACATGATTAAGTTTGTGTATATAACCAAATAATCATGACAATAGAAACAAGTAGCATAATGGAAAATTGTTACCAAATGAAAATTGTGCTGAAAACGTTTATTTATAGAAATTGTTTCGAGATACATCCATGATTAAACAAATGTTGGTCAAAGGTTATTTTATGCATGATAATAATGCTTTCATTGCATAGATGAGTTTCTCTAAGGTTCGAAAAGGAAAGGATAATACAATGTATTCATTCCATCATATTATATATACATTAATAAAGAATGCGCAAAAACTATGCTCTGTTTTATATTTTATAAATTTCGAAGGTGAGAACTGTTCGAAATATATCCCTCCTTCATTAAGGGATGCAATTCTATATATAGAAATTAGTAAATTTTTTTCAAGATGTTGGAATTATTTTCTTTGACTCTTTAAGAGTTGTATATTTGTCTTTAGAAAGCTGAAGAATATTTAATATTTACTATCACTCTTGATCTAGAAACGTCCTTCATTACAAATAAGGGATATTTAGATAGTTGGAGACAAGAGTGGTCGAGTGATCCAACTAGTAAATTGCAAAAGAGAGTTTCCATGGGAGCATGCCAAGTTCATAATAATAAAAAATACACAACTTCATGAAACATAGACAAAGAAGACCTATTATGAAAAATATTTTAAATAAAAGCATGGAAACTACTTATAATGTTGCGTATGAATAAATGTCAAGATGTCTAACCTATCGGTATAATAATCCTGGTAAGTCTTTATCATATATCGTTACACATCATATGTTTGATAAAAATTAAAAAAAATATTATTTTTGTTTTTGTAAAATTTATTGTCTAATTAAATTATGAATTGCAAAAGTTATCAAGTGTTGGACACGTCTGAAAAATGATAGTTGAGTTTTTCACTTTATTACTGGTGCGATTTGGCACATTTGTCAATCTCGTAACACATATTCCTCTCCTCTTCTCTTTCATCCACATTTTTGTCTTCCTCCCCTTCATTCATATTCATTTGTTCCATCCATATTCATGTCCCTTTTATTCATTTCTTTCATCTATTATAGTTTCCTTTTTTTTTCTTTGTTTTTTTCGTTTATATTTGTTAGATATGAAGGGACTATATGGGATTTTTGTTTTAATTTAATGTCAATAGCATTGGACAAGCTAACACTACATTAAATCAATTTTAAAATTAAAATACATTAATGTAATAACTAAATCGACAATAAATTACTTTAATAAAATTTTATTTTAAAAATTAGCGACAAGTGACACATGTTGTGAGTGGAGAGTAGGAGAAGGGAATAAAGTTTAATTTAGAAAGATATATGGGTTGGAGGATCATCTTTGTCGTAGGTTCCCTAGACTGTATGCAATATCCAACTATACAAGAAGATTTATAGGGGAGTTGCTAGGATAAGAGCACAGTACTTGGGTTTGGAACTTAACTTAGAGAAAACCTAGAATGGTGTGGGAAACAATCCAAGAACAAGACTTAATGCAACTCATAGCTCGACAAAATTTCAAAAGAGATTGTGTAAATTGTTGGGGGTGGACGGAGGAAGAGGAAAGGTGATTTACATTTATATCTGCTTATAACATATTGTTAGACAATCTAGATGAGGAAGATACTAGTTTATTCAAATCCTTTGGGGTATGAAGGTTGTGCCAAAAGTACAAATTGTAGGATTAAGAGTTTTGTTGGATAATGTAGGGGTGTTCAACTAGGAAGTACCGTTTGTGAGTTGTGCACAAAGCATGAGGAGAATATCAAACATCTTTTCTTTGTATGCAAAACAACTCAAATTGTTTGAGACTATGTGATAGATTGGTTGGAGTGTTTGCACCGCATCATAGTAACTCTAGAATTAACTTTCAACACTTTCGCCTTATGTAATTAAATGGAAAACAAGATAAAATCGGAAAAATCATGTGATTAGCAATTATTTAGAAATTTTGGAAACATAGGAATAGAATGATTTTTAACCAAGGGAAGGTAAATCTAGAAAAAAAAATTTGCATGGCACAAGTGAATGCATGGATCGGATGAAACATAAACTATCAAAAGTTACATTTTTCAATAATGATTGATATCAATTTCCAATTCAATGCTTAATGTCATTGTGAAATACGGTCCATGTTTTAAAGTTAAGAATTGTTTTTGAGAATGCAAAGTTAGTGGTGGGTGGGGTGCAAGTCTTATTTTTGCAAGTACTAGGAATATGCAAGTACAAATTATAGTGCAAAAGAGGGAGACTAATTGCGACTTCAGAAGAAACTATAAAAATGTAAGAAAATACCTAACACAACACTTGTAGTTTCTGAAGAGAACATAATAAGTGAATGCATACCGTTCAAGGTTATTTATTGTTACACAATCAATAAAATCGGTCGCTAAATATTGTTAGAGTTGATGCAGCAATATTTCACAACCAAGAGGGGGGTGAATTGGTATTAACAAATTTTGCCCAGTTTTAGCACTTTTGAAATTGTTTTGATAAAAACCTTTTCTTTTGAATCAATTGAAATAGTATGGTTTGATGCTTAATGTATGGAGCATTTATACTATGACAAGATATAGAGAGAAAGAGATAAAGCACACATAATTTTTATACTGGTTCGATTCTTAAGAATCTACATCCAGTTCATCTAGCAAACCACAGCTAGAGATATTCACTATATCACAAGAATTTCAAGATTTACAAATACACTTGATAA
>Ga0214545_1006251_pt1 | contig 20873 bp, 9 predicted proteins | sample CNSS4metaG_FD_160064 | JGI IMG/M metagenome (GOLD analysis project Ga0214545, IMG submission 160064) | Root nodule microbial communities from cowpea collected in UCLA plant growth center, Los Angeles, California, USA - CNSS4 | ecosystem: Host-associated > Plants > Roots > Nodule | place: USA...
GAGAGATCTATATATATATATATATATAAGATTAGAAAAGTTTATAGAGTTCTTTGTACTTGACCTTGGATTTAGTTTTACAATTTTATTTTAGAGTTCCCATATTCAGTGGTTCACCTTTACTTTTGTTACTTAATACTGTTTATCTTTTCTTTTTTCAGATGATCTTATTCTCTCTCTTTTCTTAATTCTTCTATTGTAAATTTAGAGTAATCAAATTGATCTGATGATAAGATTTGACAAAAAAATTATTATAAGATTCTATAGAAGATTTTAATATTAGATGTTCTCTTCCTCATTTTCTTTATGTTGTATAAAGCTAAAAATGTAATCAATTAGTTTGGTTAACTAGATATAACATTTTTACAAAAGTGAAGTAGAGTAAAAATATATTTCTTTTTTATTTTGAACAATCAATGTCTTTCGAACACAATTTTTCTCATAAAAAAGAAAGTTGACGACATGTATTATTTGTGGACATACATCAATGTTTATTTAGATTCTGAAACATTGTTAAGAGAGATTAAACCACTTGGCCTCTTAAGTTTTCAGGATTAAAGTTATCAATGCCAAAATATAATCTTCAATTCATTAGATTAAAAGTATATAAACTAAAAATATTTCTTTATTGTAAAGATAAATCTAATATAAGAAATGTATGACACATTTTTCTACATAATATAATTTTATATTCTAGATTCATGAATATAAGTACAAAGTATAAATCAATTACAACTATTTTAATTTATAAAATTAATATTTTGAATGATGTAGTTATATATCTTAAATAAATTAAACCACTCGTATTAGCAATAGATTGATTATTTTAAACTGATTAAAATGATGTGATGCGACTTTCTTTTGTAATATTATTAAATTAAAAAAAATTAAATGACTAAAATATGATTCACAATTCCACATCATTTTGAAATAACATATAAACAAACAAGATTTATAATGTCAATTAATATATCTATTATTCATCTTTCTATTGATTTTATTTCCATATCAACCTTCTAATATAAATATTCATGAAGAGACTTCACTACGGATTTGAATCTTGACTTCAGGGAAACTTTGTTGGGACTTCTAAATGCTTTAACACAGAGGCCACATGTGTTAAGAAAGGCTTATAGCAAGTGTTTTTGTGTCCAGGTAATGAACTAAAACAGTCTCGTATTGTGTACTTTGGTGAACCTATTCTTACAATGATTTTTGTGTTGTGGACGAGGGAATATGGACTTAATGGAGCTGTGTGTTATACTACTTGATGTCACCATTCAGACATCAACCTTATATGATTTTTCCTCTGTCTTTTCATATATTGATGTGTAAAAGCAAACCTTATATGGACTTAATGGAGCTTGAAGTTGATAATGTTTTTCAAATTATGAACTGAGACGGTACTCTTTCCCAAATTGTCAAGCCACCACTACTTTACTTGGTTTGGAATTTTGACATTCACATTCACAATGAAGTTTTGGTCACTCTGGTGATAACAAACTTTCTTTATCTCAGTCTGGGGTCTGCATCACAATCAATCCACCGTAGGTCATGGTATGTTACTTATTTTTTCCCTTTTATTATGCATCAATTTCAATCATAACTAATATTGCCATAAATCCTAAGCAAAATCATTTATTAACTTCACAACAAATAATCAATGTTAGAAATGCTTCATAGAACTCATTAAGAAATTTCATACCTTCCATTCCAATCAAACAAAACACGCTGGAAATAAATTAATTAATTAAAAAATTTAATACGACATACACGCCCCCATCAAGTAGTAAAAGAAGTGGTAACATTGGGTAGTCAAATAACCATTTTCTATTTTTTGTAGAGTTTCTACTGCCAAACAACATTTTATAGCACTAAAATTTACTAATAAGATTGAGATACATAATTGGTTGGTGATTCCATTGATTAAAGAACTTTGAAGGTTGGCTTTTGTGGTGCACAAAAATTTAGATAATTTTTATTGTTAATAGAGTTGAGATGAGACACTTATCATTTAGTTTGATGTGTTTAAATTATAAGTGATGATTTGTCATTTTCTTTCCCTATACTAACTTGTAGTATTGAGAGGATCTGATATGTAGGATCAGAAAAAAGAAAAAAAATAGTATATTTTTAGTTTTTTTTTTTTTTTACTAGCACAAAAATTTAACCATATTCATCGAAATACTTTCGGTTAAAAAGAGCAAATTTATTTTGTTTTCCTCATAAAATGCAATATCAAACTAGATGTTGCTAGTTTTCTTTGCGTAAAAAATTCAATATCAAACCACATATGTGATAGTATGATAATATATTACATACTACAAACAAATGAAATAATTATTCACATAGTTCATTCAAAATATATAAATCTAAGAAAATTTAAATTATCTATACTCATTAAAATATTGTTTTAAAGGGTTATCCTAAGTGAACTAATCTAGAAGAATAAAAGAAAGTTTTCAAAATGGGAAAGAAAGGTCAGGTTTTCGAAACTATTTCAAAATCGCATGTTTCTCTCATCCCTAAACACATGTCATAAAGTTTTATCATTTCTTTCTCTATTTAAAGAATGATAAATGATAAATTGCATGTTGAAAGTCATTTTAATTTCTACCATTTCAAAGAAAAAACACATATAGTATGTATACATGTCCTTCATACTTTATGATAGAAACTCTAAGTAAGAGACAAAACATTTCATATCATTGATGTAAAGATCCAAAACATGTATCAAAACTCATTAACTAATACAATATAGAAAACAAAACTTAGCGCACATAAGAGATTATAAGAGATTATGTATGGGCTGCACAAATACAAAAAGGATAAAAATATATAAGTCAGTTTATTAAAGAAGAGTACTTTTGGATAATATTGTGGTAGCCATTGAGATAGGGAAGAATGCAAGTTCAAAGAGAAGAGGTCAGCAATAATCAAGATGGATTATCTCAGGTATGAAACTAATGATTCCTTTCTTATTCCTTAGTATCATGTTTGAAAATATGTGAAGAATTATATTTGTTTTGATTATATCTTTTCTGTCTCTTCCATTTTATTTCTTACAAAAAATTTATTATTTTATTCTCATCAATGTACAAATGTACATTGTTTGAAAGAAAAAAAAGTTTAAGACTAAAAAATAATTTATTAAAATCTAATGAAAAATTGAGAGACGTAATTACTAAAAAAATGATAATAAAGTTACAATTACAAAATGGTTATAAAAAAAATATCATACATAACTTTTCTTTCTATATTAATAAAAAAATATATAAAAACAAACTCATGATATGATAAAATATTAATTACTAAACTATCACGAAGAAAGAGTTGCGTTTTTATCTTAAAAAAAACGGAAGAAGACATGAAAAATGAGACTACAAAAAATGAATTTGTGTTTAATTTTTTTTTTCAAAACAGAAAAACACATTAAGAATGAGAAATAAATACAATATATGATAAATTTAAAAGATGAGAGAGAATATAAAAAAATCTCACTAAATTTTGTTAATTTTTATTGTATTTAATTTTATATTTTAGTATTTATTAACATTAAATATTATATTTTATAAAAAATAAAAAAATTATCTAATTTAATTTTATTAATATAATATATTCCATATATTTAAAAAAAAATAAATTTTTTGGAACAGACAACAGGTCCGTTCCTCAGCCGAAAGCATAAACAAATAATGAATAATATTTTGATTGTGTAAAATCATTTTGCATTAAGGTGAAGAGAACTTAATGCAATTTATCTTAAGATTAAATAACTTTTTGACTGTCATAAATAATTTTAAAACATACTTTGTTTTTCTATTTTAAAAATGTTAATAGTTGTTGTAAAAAACTCTTATTTACGGGGGAGATTTCATCTCTTTCCATGTAATAAGATATTATAAACAATAAATATTATCTTCTTAATATTAGATGAACCACTTCACAAAATTGTGAGAGACCAAATACTTATTTAAAAATGTTTAATTAGAGTAATCAAACTGATCTTATGATAAGATTTTTCAAAAAATTGTTATAAGATTTAATAGAAGATTTTAATTCTTAGATGTTTTCTTCCCTTTTTTTTTTATGCTGTATAAAGTTAAACAAGTAGTCAATTAGTTTGGTTAACTAGATATAACTTTTTTACAACAGTTAACCAGAACAAATATATGTAAAAAGGTCAATTTTAACACCTTATTCAATGTTTTCTGACTAAATATTGTTGAAGTTATCTACTACTAATCATCACCTGCACATTTTTTCTCCAATGAAGTTTCTGCAGAGTCGACTTTTAGAGACAAACTCACATTGTTTTCGATAAACAAATGAATATGCAAAAATCTTTGTCTTTCGAACGCACTTTTTCTGATACAAAGGAACATTTACGACATGCCTTATTTTTGGACATTAATTGTTCAAAGTCAAAAGATTATCAAATCCACTGGCAATTGGATGCTATACCTGACGACAATTTAGTGTAAAAAGCTTAACTACCAAATACCTATATTCACATTATTTCTTGTTAAACTACATTTGAAGTTTGTCAACTCTTAAGTGTGTAAATCATACTGAAAATTCTTGGCAACAATGAAATCTTAACGAAATAACCTTGTTCAACATTTTCAATTCATTTATTCTTTCAACATCTAAGACTTGACATTATACATTTTCCTTCTACTTTTCTGACTTTTCATCGTTTTCATATTTATACATCTTAAAAATGCATCTCCTAGTCAAAATGAACGATATTTCATTGTCCTTTTGTTGTGTTTTTAACGACATTTTCCCTTTGCATCGGATAGGTGCTTCTTTGAAAGTGCTAAATATTTTTAGTTTTACATGCAGCATTCTCATGGCTCTACGGTTGCATACGTTGTGCGTTTTTATATTAGAAAAAAAAAAAACATTTTTAAACTAATGTGTGCATTTCCAATTCTCTGCCATCAAAACATAAATTTCCAAATCAAATTACGATATCAGAATTTATCCGCCTGACAAGGTAGAATTGTTCTACACATTTAAATGCATTGGAAACAAGCGAAAATTATGATTAAGGAATTATATAAGAGATTCAAAGTTCAAACCTAGACAAATATCGGTCATCATATGTTGGTGAAACTTAAATTTCAGATGCAAAACGAATTCAATGGAGACAAAATGAGGTTTAAATCAACGATAAATCTCAAATTAGAGTTATTGCCTTCTGGTTCCTTTCAGTTTAGTTATGAAATGTCTAGTCAGTGGAATATCATTAGGAGGAGTAGGCATAACAAAACTGATTAAAAGGATTGCAAAAGGAGAACATGGATCTTGGTTGATCTTTGCACGTTCAGGGTTAGAAGTTAAAGATAGGGATGCATACTTATTGTCCTCACTCTTTTGTTTTATGGATCACATAATTGTTTTAAGTTGTTATCATTTGGTTTTGATTGGTCTTTTGTTTTGATGGAATCACGATGTTAAGTTATTGCATCAATTTATATAGATTGTGTCTTTTGTATACCAGTTTGAGCACTTTTCAAGTATTCTCTTTATTGGTTTTGATCAAGTAGTTTCATATCTATATAATATTGAAGTTCTACAACTATTCCTTGTATTGCCCAAAGTTTCATTGTTTTATACAAAAATAATTAGAAACAATAACGATACAGGAGTCAAACTCAATTATATGATTGTTCTTGTTCAAGCAAGATTGTTCTAGATCAAACAAGAATTGTCTCAAGGACAACAAGACAAAACAATATTTTCTCTAGAGTTAATTCCTGTACAAATGACACTTTTTCACTTGAATTTTCATATTTAACTTATCTATTTGATGAATATGTATTTTTATTATGCTTATATAATACAGATGATTATGAGAAAGTTTATGGATGATATATATCCATGAAACGTATGTAATTAAAGTTACAAATATATGTATACACTAATTATATAATACAGATGATTATGAGAAAGTTTATGGATGATATATATCCATGAAACGTATGTAATTAAAGTTACAAATATATGTATACACTAACTAACAATTGCTGATTGCAAAAGTAATCAAAATTGTATGTTGATAAATTATAATTCCTATTAATGTCAAATATTTTGTCAATAGTTTATCATCAAAATTATTAATGGTGTCATTTCGTCGGTAAATTTGTTAGTACTTTGGGCGGAAAATTTCCCATCTAATATAATAGAGGTTTTTTTAAGTGAAGGGAAAATGAGTGAGATAAAGAAAGAAGAAGAGAAAAAGAGAAGAATAATAAGAGAAGGAGGACGAGGACGAGAAGAAGGCAAGGAGGACGAGGACAAGGAGGAAGAGATGACCCGTTGATGATGCAGAGACTTAAAGGTGATACACGTTGATGATGCTGATGATCGTTGGTGACACTTATGTGGAGGATGTTGATTACGATGGTTGCCAACGTTAGAGAAGGAGTGGAGGAGGAAGAGGTAGAGGAAAATGAGGAGGAAGACCTAAAGGCAATTAGAAGGAGATAAGACCCCAAAAACGTCCAAGACGTGGTAGTGTCGACGAGGAGAAAAAGGATAAAGAAATAAAGGGAAAAAAAGAAGAAAATGAGGAAGAAGGAGACACAGCCATGCATTACCGATAAATATCGATACATTTGTAAACGTTGATACTTACCAATAGATACATATGTCAATAAAGTTCATTGAACTTTTTTCTATTACTAACAAATTGTACCAATTAGTAATATGTGATTTTCTTGTAATTTTAACTTTAAGTGTTTATACATTAAAACCTTGATTAGTTAAAAACAAAATATAATATTAGATGTCTTAAAAAAAATATTAAATATTCGAGTCTTAAACTTCTCTTCGATCAAAGACTAAAAATATAAATTTTCAATATTTAAAATAAGTAATTGTTAATATCTAATAAAACATTATTAATATATGAATATTTAGAAAGACATCAACAAATACTTTTATTATATATATATATATATATATATATATATTGTTGGGAATAGTCCAAGTGTGAGTCAAAAAGTCCCACATTGGATAGAAAAGACAAAGTTAAACACTATATAAGAATAAAGACCCATAACAACATTGCCTTAAGGTTTTGGGGTTAAAGTGGTGTCTAAGGTCTTATATGTGTAAGACTAATGTCATATAACCATATAGAACCACAATCTCTCAATGACCATGCCCATGCCATAACCATGCCCATGTCTATAACCATAACCTATATGAAAAAATATAACCTATCAGTGGTATCAGAGCCGATGGTTCGGAGTGACTGACCGCATAACCATAACCACCATAAAAAAGGGGTCACCGAAGTGACTGACCGCATGACCATAACCAAAAAAGGGGTCACTCATACACCTGAAGGGAAATATATCCGAAGTGACTGACCGTAAGGTTTTGGGGTTAAAGTGGTGTCTAAGGTCTTATATGTGTAAGACTAATGTCATATAACCATATAGAACCACAATCTCTCAATGACCATAACTATGCCATAACCATGACTAATCATAACCATATATGAAAATATATATAACCTATATGAAATATATATAAACCTATCATATATATATATATATATATATAATATTGAAAACTGATGAGCTATAAATTATACTTGTACTATGATTGAAAAGTTGTATTTGGAATTGGTTAACTTTATAATTTATTTATATTTTAGAGAAATGATGTACATTTATGCTTAAAACTATTGTTGGAAACCTCTTCTAAATAAAATGATAATGGTTGAGAATCCATATAATAAAGTTTGTACTATTCTTAGTGTGTTTGATAATAAATATGCAATATCAAAGAGCTATTTCAACATCTAGGAAAGATTAAAAAAAATGCAATCTTTTGCTTTGGTTGTTGGTAATGGTAACATGTGAATCATCATGTTATTGGGGGAGGAAATGTGGTGGTGCCATCCAAATGGCCTTAACTAAAGTGGCCCACCACTCGCATCATCTTTGGATTACCTTCCATATTTTCCTTTTTTAACAACCAATATATTAATCTTATCCTAATCCAAACCCTTCTTCTTTTACCTTCATTTCTTTTTTCTTTCTCTTACTTCATCATTAACCATAAACCCTAAATCAAACTCACTTTGCCCAATATTTTGTAGGTCCCAAATCCTCCAATAAAACAGTCAAGCATCCAGATCACGTTATCAACAAAAAAATCTAAAAAAATATATAAATTTAAATTGTCATTACGAGGTAGAATTATTTGAAAAATAAAAAATAATAATTAACATAAATGGTTTCACAAATTACCTTAGGTCTTTTAATTAAGATTTATGATTTAATTTTGAACTTGAATACACAATTACGACGGAAAGCTAGCACATTATTTTACTCAAAATATTTAATTAGCTAAATAGCATTACTTAACAACTTCATTTTTCCTCTTATATCGATCACATGCCACCCATCATGAAGGAAAAGAATACTAAGAGGGACGATAATGGATGACAAGATGCCACGTGAGCAAACGTACAATACAAAGAAATCTAATTCTTCAAATAACGTAAACTATTTATCTTGATTCTTTGCTATCCATTAACAACAACACTTTTTGCTCATTATAAGATAAAAAAAAAAGAAAAAGAAAAAAGCAACTTGCTTAATTCTTTAAACCACGTATATATCGTTAGTTAACGTTAATCACCAATGTTTAAGCAAATGATGAATATTGTAATTGAGCAGCCCTCAAATATATTACGTACCGAAAGATAAATATTATTCTTGATTCTCGATAGTGATAAAAAAAAGTAAGTGATAAAGACAAGGTAGGTTATAAAGGATAAGAATGATGGAGTGAATATAGCCGTTTCACCAAAAAAAGAAAAACAAAAGGAATGAAATAGCTGCAGGAATATTCTTTGTTTTTTTAGTACTGCAAAAAAATGTATTTCTTTTTCACATGCCTTTCCCAATATATTTCTTATTTGCTTTAATGTATTCATTTATTTTCCTCTTCTTCTTCTCCCTTTTTCATTCCTTCTTCCGAATTTTTATGTTTCGTATTCATCTTTATGTGGAGGTATACAGATAACTCCATGGAAATGAATTGACCAAACAATGAAAAGGCTTATTAAAAGTTTTTTTTTTTCTTTTGCTTCATTAAATAAAGGGTTTATTTAGAAAAAAAAATCAACTTTTTTATAAGCTGATATAATCGTTAAACAAATGAGATTTTATTCATAATTATCACTATAAAACTTGATGAAATAAAATATAAAAAAAAAAACAGCACATTTTTAATATCATGAAAATAATTAGAAGGTCATGAACGAATTTATGAGTCCAACTAAAATTCTAAGATTTCCCCATTATATATATAAATACATGAGTAATTTTACATTTGAAAACATACGTAATATCTTTATAATTATAGGTAAACGTTAAATTTAAGCAACTTCTTTCCACAAAATCAAGTTTAGTAAAATACCGTTACGGGAGAAAAACAAATACAGGTTAGTGTTACATTTGGTTAAACATTTAGATAAAAAAAGTCTTTTAATTTGTTTTATCGGAAGATATTTCTTAAGTTTTTAAAATTAAACCATATATATTATTTTTCAGATGTATAATTATCATTAAATTTTAGGCATATTTTTAATTTAAAAATATTTTTTCTAACCTGATATTGTATAATATATCCAAATCTTTCATCATTAATCAACCGGTGTTTTTTGTTTTTTATAACGAAGGGAAAAATAAAATAGACAAGAAAAAACTGAGATAAAATTATTAATTTATAACAACGTACAAAGATGATTCTCTCTTTTGTGTCCACATTTTAAAATACCAATTTTATCCTTTAAAATATAATTATTTATTAAATTTTTTAAAATTGACGTTAACTTTTACAATTTTTTTATAGAATCGTTTATCTTTGTTTTTTTCTTTTTCTCTATTGATCAACAATTATTCTCTCATCTTTTTTTATATATTTCACTTTATTTTTAATAAATATGATTTTATTTTATATATTAACTTAATAATATTACATTATCATCACCTACTAATATAATATCACGTATGTTTAAAATATGCATACACACAGATGCGATACGCCAGTATGATGGAAATGGAAATATGTGAACTTAAGTTGAGCTTAGCCTAAATCTAATGACCGTAAAAAGTTTGTGGCCAAGATTGTCCGTAAATTAGGTTATGGTAGACTTGTTTTTATTACTTCATGACTTGGTCTTCGTATAAGAATGAACCTCCTTGATAGAATGTTTATTAAGGTTTTATAAATAGTTCAACAAAGAGCATTCTTAAATAAACCAATTAACTTATTAGTTAACCATACTATGATTCAAGGTTAACCACAAATATATCATTAAACATAATAAACTTAATTAAGGAACTAACACATCTATTACACCAGAAACACTTCAAACGACAAAAAGAAAAGGTTACATTCAATGAATATCCAAAATGAGTCCAACTTAAAAATAGTGTTTTAATAGATAATTTAAATAGTTATATTTTGTAGATTACACATTTTATTTAAAAATAAATAAATAAATAAATAAGCCAACCTGTCAAGCATAATGAACTTTTCTAAAATCCCACAGTTCTGTAAAAAATAACTTTTTAAAAAGTGTGAACTTTTGCTAAAGAGATTAACCCCTTCATGAACGGTCTATCTTATTTTCACTTTTAAATATAATAAAAAAGATGGTAAAAATATTAATATACATTTTGGCAGATATTTTATCATCCCTTTTTTATTCCCGAAATTAATTTCCCAGCTATGAGAAAATTGACATAAAAAACCTTTCACAATTTATTTAACTTTCAGTGATTTTTTATGATATTATCAACTAATAATAACTTATAAAGAATTTATCCTAATTTGTGTTTTTTTTTTCTTAACAAAAATAGGTCTGAGATGAGTCGTATACTTTGACGCTTGACCAGTCCACTACTCTTCCTCTCATGATATTCACCTTACGCGGCTTCATCCTGTGCCCAAAGAGTACTTCTTACTTTTTCAATTTTCCCTTTTTTTTTATTTCTTCTCCATAATTATGGAAAACAACCCACAATGTTTATCTCTTCTTTAATGGGAAATACTCAAAATACACTTAATTTATTTTATCTTATTTCTACCTTCTTTTTTCGCTCATTTCTTAAATTTATTACTTTTCCCCTCTAAATTTTCTTCTTTTTTCTTATTTTCCTATCCAACTCACTTCACGATATAAAATTCCCATTTATCATTGCTAACTAAATTCAAATTAACTTTTATAAAGAAAATAAAATTGACCGAGTGAGTGGTACTAGCTCCGAAGGCGTGGGGAGAAATTAATTTTTTATTTTGTTTTTGTACAAGGAAATTTAACTTTAGTCGTTTAGGTCCCACTTATTTTGTCAAAATCTTCTGAACTTTCATGTTCAACCTGCATCATTTCTTTATTCCTATCATTTCGATCACTCACTCATACTCGCGCAGCCATTTTTTCAGTTACCAAAATCACAAACCTCTCTCTCTCTCTCTCACCACCGTCCATTCTCTCACTTTCTCCTAATATAAATTCCATGCACAAACCCAACATCACTTGTAAGAAACACACACAACTTCACAAGTGTCTCTACAACAATGACACTCTCTGTAACACCAACTTCTCAACCAAACACTTCACCTTCCTTCTCAAAACCCAACTTCAACCCAAATTTTTCACATGCCACCACCCCAACCTTACCCTTCAACAAGTCCCAACTCGCTTGGGATCGCCTAAAGACTGACTCGGTGGAATGCAACTCACCCCGACTCGGTCACAAGTGGACCCAATACCAAGGAATCAACCACTGGGAAGGCTTGTTAGACCCTCTTGACGACAACCTCCGCGCCGAAATCCTAAGATACGGTCACTTCGTAGAATCCGCTTATCGCGCTTTCGATTTCGACACCAATTCTGAAACATACGCCACGTGTCGCTTCCCTGAAACATCACTCTTGCCTCAGACCGGAATGCGGAAATCCGGTTATAGAGTAACCAGAAACTTACACGCCACATGCGGCGTTCAATTACCCAATTGGGTTTCTTCTGTGTCGCAACTGCCACGTGTTCAATCCAGTTGGATCGGTTACGTAGCGGTCTGTGAAGACGAGAAGGAAATTACGCGCCTGGGACGACGTGACGTGGTGATTGCTCTTCGTGGAACCGCCACGTGTCTGGAATGGTTGGAAAATCTTCGTGTTACCTTGACAAAATTGCCCAACCATATGGGTTGTGGAAGCGAAAATTGCATGGTGGAGAACGGTTTTTTGAGTCTCTATGTCTCCAAAACGGGCGCGTGTCCCAGTTTGCAAGACATGGTTCGGGAAGAGGTTGCGAGAGTGATTCAGTCTTACGGCCACGAGCCACTCAGCATAAGTATAACCGGTCACAGCCTGGGAGCCGCACTCGCGATTCTCAGCGCGTATGATATAACCACTACGTTTAAAAATTCACCGATGGTATCTGTGGTTTCCTTTGGTGGGCCCCGAGTCGGTAACGATAAGTTCAGGGCCCAGTTGGAAAAGAGTGGAACCCGTATACTTAGAATTGTGAACTCCGATGATGTAATCACAAAAGTTCCTGGACTTGTGGTTCGAGATGATGACATGTCCTGCAATGGCCATGTCCACGTGGCGGGTTTGCAGAGTTGGTTCCGTAAGATTGTTCAGGACATGCAATTGGTTTACGCTGACGTTGGACAAGAGTTGAGAGTGAGTAGCAGGGAATCATCATATCTGAAGAAAGGAGATGTAGCCACGTGTCATGATCTTAAGACTTATCTTCACTTGGTTGATGGTTTTGTTAGTTCCTCCTGTCCGTACATGAGCAAAACGACGCGGTATCCAGCGGAGGCTTCACTTTGATTTTTAATTTCTTAAAATTACTATCATGTGTATATTTCTCACAAGATGAGTCTATTTTAACTGTGCATAATTAAGATTAATATGATATCCACGGTCTCACAATGACCATGAAGAGTTTCTGGAAGCATTTGTTTCACATAGTACGAAGAGTGTGTCAAGAGAAATGAAAAAGAAAAGTTGTCATCTAAAGTAAAGAAAAGAGAAAGTGAATTTGGATACATAAATATATTTGATTTAAAGGGAAAGAAAAAAATGATAAAATTTAGAGTAAAAAAGCTCAAGTCTTCTTTAACTCACAAGTCACTAATTAATATATATATATATATATATATATATATATATATATATATATATATATATATATATATCTCGATTAAATAAAGATCAAAATAATATCCATAAATAATGTTCATAATTACATTCATAAATAGGTTAAGAATATACATTTTGAAGATAAAATAAATAATTACAATTATAATATCTCAATATTTTTATGAAGTTTAAGCATAAAGATCTTGAATGTTTAATATGTGTAAAACATATTCAAATTGTGTTTTATTAAGGTCTTTGTATAAATATCTCCTAGTACCTTGGTAACAACATATTAGGGATAAATGGTGTTGATTGTTAATTCATTATGAAAAATAATAATCAACTTCAATATATTTTGTTCTAATGAAAATCTAGATTCTAACTAATATGTAATGTTGATGGATTATTACAATACAATCACATCTCTTTATAATCATTAACTCCTAATTCACAAAGTAACTGTTTGAGCCATTTTACCTCACATGTAATTGACGTCATAGAGTGATATTCATCCTTTGCAAAACAAACTGTTTCTTAGTTTTCTAATATATTAGAGAAGAACCAAGAAACACCACCCAACTCATCAAAGAATATCTTGATTGGGCAATCCGCTCAATCTGAATCACAACACCCTTGTAGTTCTAGTTTACTGTCAGACCAGATTGCAATAAAATACCTTGTCCTGAATGTTTCTTTAAATAACTAATATCCCTTAAGGCTGCCTCCCAATGCTTTTTACAAGTTTATGCATAAATTGAGGTAAAATGTGAATAGAATAAGCAAATCCAGGTCTAGTCACAAACAAGCAAACTTGTAAATACTTGGAAGCATATAAGATCGGTTGAATTTTTAACCGATCTAATATAGTTCATAGATTTAACAAAAACGCGAAAACCTTTTTCATTGTCGCAACAACTTCTCTTCTTTCTCTTCTTCCTCGCTACCGTTGCTCACCACCGTTATCGCCACCAATGAGTCGTCGCTTCGTTCACTAAAAGCATAAGCTTCTTTCTCTTCTCTCTCTCGCCTTCGCTACTCACCACTAGTCATAACCTTTGCTCACCAATGTTGTCGTCGCCCACGGGTCCTAACACCGCCATCGCTTCTTAAGCTCCAAGCTTTCTTCTCTTCTCTTTGTGCCTCTGCTCGCGCCTTCGCTGCTCTAACCCTCCTCCCCTTTGTTTATCTGTTTTGTTTTTTCTTGATTTGGTTTTATTCCAAGGATGATTAGGGTTGATTGGGGGTAGGCTAAACACCTATTGAAAACATATAGAGATGTTGAGATGAATGTTTAATTTTCTGCAATGATTTTCTTTTTAGTGTTCATTTTGATTTGGGAATGGAAATCTGAAATTTTATAGAGTTGTTTTCTATTTTTGTGTAATTTGTATTGCTCATTTGTCTTTAATTGTTGTGTATGCCTATTGAATTTCAGGCATTCAAGTTGAGACAAAAAGTGTGAGTGCACGTCTATTTTTCCTTTCCAGTTTAAAGTATTAGATCAGTTGTTTTATAACTTATCTAATATCTCTTAGACATATTGTATCGTTGTATATTAGATCAGTTACGAAATCGATTTAATATGCGTTCCAGAACCGATCTAATTAATATATATATATATATATATATATATATATATATATATATATTTTTTCTAATTCTCATATTGACTAGTGATAAGGTTGGTTTACAACATATAAAATAATGCAAACCTTATTTTACAAATAGTTTTGTAAAATTGAATTAAGTTTAAATTTTAATTCTTAACAAAAAAATTAATATTTTTTAATTGACCTTTTACTCTTAATATAAATTATTTTTCATGAAAAAAGAAGGGTGAAAAAAAGTCATTTTGTGTTAACAGTACAGTTCTTGGAGGTCAACTTTAATCTTCCATTTGTTCTTGTTTTTCTTTACTTTCTTCTTTTCCATGTTTTATGCGAAGGGAAGCACATATTTGTTGTGATTAATAATAAGGGGCCAAAATGAAAAGTGTAAAGTAGAAGCCACATTTGGATGTGTTATTTTGGAATGGAATCAAATATTAAAGGATGAATAGTATTTTTAATGAATTAGATATCATTTAAAATATGTTTTATCAAAGTTAAATTAGAATTTGAACATTTATAAAGTGAAAAAAACCTTGGGATAAACTGCATGCGTCTTGAATAATGTGGGTCACTGATGCATTGTCACTCTCAAATCCTGAAAGCTCAATTATGATTCCCATAAAGAAACATTGTACAGTGTCCTGCACTACATTTATCAGTGTGACATGATGCACATAAAATTTGATGCAAACAAGTTTTGAACCACTAATCTTCTTCCTCTGTTCATTTTATGGCCACTGCTCTGTTATTTCAGGCACCTTCAATATCAACTCAATCTTCGCGTCAACGTAACACTTGCTACTAATTATTTTATATATTTTTAGTAAATTAGACACTTCTACAGATATTTTCACACCACTTTTCTCTTCTTTCTTTATTTATCACACCTTTTATTTACTCACATTTTCTATATTATCCTTTAAGTAATACTTTTTCTTTGTCTTCTGTTGCCAAAAATCTTAGCCATGAAGAGTGACGAAAACATGACATGATATTATTATCTGAACAGACACAAAGTTGAGCCAATTGGAAAGAATCACAGGAAAATAAAAATGTGCTCATTTTGGATGTTAATATTTTGAGTTTATCTTTATATTCAAGATATATAGAACATTTTAAATTTTTTCACTACAAGATTCTCTGATTTTAAAAAAAAGTAACTAGTATTTCACACAATACTTTTTATATGCATATTTATTCCTCCTTTTTATTAGTTAATAGATTACATCTTTTATTGTCTCAACATTTTATACGTTTTTCTAGTTTAATTTTTTTATTTATCAAAGTTCGATATTTAATTCTTATTAATAAATCATTTCATTCTTGAAATTTATGATTTTTTAAATGATCAAATCTTAACTTCTAAAAAAGAATATATACTGTGCCTTAATATACCTTCCTCCAGAAAATATCCTGTCGAAAATGTTTTAACTGTACAACTTATCATTATTCATATTTTAGTTTTGACTTACGTAGGTTTTTAATTTGATAGTTTATTATATTCTGAGAAACATAGTTTTATGTTGTCATTTGAAAATTTATAATAAGTTTTCTAACCTTTTATACGAATTATCTGAAAATTTATATTAACAATTATGTTTAACTAAAAAGTATATATTATAAAATAATTTCGCTAGACCCAATAGTAAACTCATTAAATTGTTATGATTTAGTAAGGTTAAGTTTGAAAGAAATGAACCAGTGAAGAAGAAAAAGGAAAACAAAAAATTGAGGGAATTAAAAACAATAGTTTAGAAAAAGAGACATCATGAAATGGGAAAAAAACTGTAAGTTTTCTCTTCACAAAATTCTAATGAAATATCGAAAAAATAGTACAATCTTAATCAATTACATGTCATGCTTTGACATTTAGTAAGGTTTAAAATATTTTGAAAACAATTAAATGATTAATATAGTTTTATATAAAGATTAAGTATGTTTTAAGTCTCTCAATTTGATACAAAATTAGAATTCGTTCTTTTATGAAATTTTAAAACATTTCGACTCTTAAACTATAAAAATGAAGGAATATACTATTCTCATCCAATTGTTGAATTGTTTTGACATGTTAAACCCATATTCTAGCTGAATTGAATCAAGAACATTCCAACTGAATTGAATAAGGAACGTCTAGCATTAAACACATTTCACACGAAAAAAATAATGTAAGTATATTAAAATGAATATATTTATTTATTTTTAAAGTTTAAAACCAAAATATATCAAAATTTTGGATAGGAATAAAATTCGGTTTTGTACTAAAGATATTAAAAACATAATTAATCCCCTTATATAAAAAGTATGAAAATATTTTAAAGTCTTACTTTTTTTTTTGTGTGAAAACATATTATAAAATAAAATTAGAATTATTATAGTAAATATTTTTTGGTTAAATATGTTTTTTATCGATTAACTTTCATTGAAAATTAAAATTAGTCTATTTTTAAAATTTTGGTTCAATTTAGTTTCTTAACTTTAGGAATTCGTAGATTTAGTCCTTTTAACCAAATTTTGTTAAGTTTATTTGGTGTTTCAAACTCGTTTCTTGAGAACATTTGAACTACTTACACTGTTTGACATATTTCTATTCTAATGTTAGCTAACAAACACGTTTGAAATATCAAATAAATTTTAAAAAAATTGGTTAAAAGGATTATATCTATATATTTCTAACAAATTTAAAAATTTCTGAATTTAATCATTTTAACTAAATTTTCTTAAATTTATTTGATAGTACAAACATATTTCTTGATAACATTTAAATTATAACATATTTCTATTTTAATTTTAGTTAAAAATATATTTAAAATATTAAATAAATTTAACAAAATTTAATTAAAAAATTTAAATCTATATACTTTTAAAAATGGAGAGATTCAAAATTAGAAAAAGTTAACCGTACATTTTTTTACTAGACCGAACGAACCATCTTATTTAATCGAAAGGAATGGGGTTGGTATTTGTGATGAGATTGATGTGTGAGGCTAATATATTGTGTGTTATGATTGGGCACAGTAATGAAATTGACCTCAGAAATGATGGTGACAAAAGTGAGTAGGTAATGATGATAATGCTGAAAGTGGTCCACATAAGCCTAGTTGGTTAATCTCTCGAAAACATGGATATGGATTTATTTTTTTTTTCATGCACTTCATTTTTGTACTTGGAATCTAATGACTTTCTTACGTGTACACACTTATGATTGACTAATAATATAATGTTTGCCTTTTATTTCATTTTTCAATTCTAAAATACAAATATTTTATTTTTTAATTTTAAAATTAGTACATTAATCTAACAGTAAACATTATTTTTTATTCTAGGTCACTAGAATTGTAACACCTAAAAATTATAAGCTAACTATAATTTCAAGTGTCATGTTATTGTTTTAAAAAAATTTGGCTTATTATTATTGACAACTCAGTGTTTCAAGTCTCATGATGTTAACATCACCCTAATATTTTGTTTTTTAAATTGACAAAATTAACGCTGAAAATATTTAACCAAATTAAAAAATATTGCAACTTCATTGACAATTAAGTTTGATAACATAGTTTTAAAAATTACTATTTAAATTAAATATTTAGAGTTAATTGTTATTTTTAGTACCTATTATTACTCTTTGTTAATGATGAAGTAATATTAATATCATCATGATGCCATTATAGTGATTAAATATAAAAATCACATGTTCGTAAAAGAAGGTTTAAAAGTTGAAATACTACAAGATGTATAAGATTTGTTAGGAATCCAAGTGTGAGTTTATAATGAATAAAGAATCAAATTTAGGAAAAGAAATAAGAAAATAAATGTATAAATGAGATAAAATATATGTTAATATTTTTTGTGTTTTAATAATTGAAAATACATAATGTTTTTTAAACTCCGGAAATCTTGTAGTGATTATATATATATATATATATATATATATATATATATATATATATATTATATATATAAGACATTATTAATGTTTTAAAATTATATTTTTGATGTTGAGAATGACAGCATAAACTAAAATTAGTGTTCTTAAATTATAAAAATAAATACTAAAAATAAAAATTGTGAACCAAAAATCGATAATACTATAAAGAAAAAGAATATATAAAAGATTTTGATGTTGGTTGTGTTATAATCTGTAGGGAATCGTGATCGATAACAGTGCAGTGGTTACATTTCTTTAAGAAATAAAGTTATCATGATTACAAATGATATATATGTACTTTCGAATTCATAGATTTGACTTTACGAATTACTAATAATATCTCATAGAAAAGGATATCAAACAATGCCCACGCACAACAGCTGCAATATGCCCATTATAATATCTCTGTGTAAAACTTGTACATCATCTCATTTCTATTTTTTCTTAAATAAAAATAGTACACTGTAACTATTTATTTAACTTCATTAAATTAGTTAATTGCAGTTTGAGAATAAAATAAATTTGGAATGGTAGAAGAGGGAAGAAAGTTAGAAATAAGTTGTATTTCGCATTTACAAAGTCAACATTAATATAAATTTACATTCTTTTCTGGGTTTTTGTTTCTAATGATTGAGATGAATTATAAGAGATACGTAAAAGTTTGGAAGACTTTCAGTCTCTTGATAGATTATTGAGTACTCTGACAGTAAAAAAAATAAAAATCAACACCTTGCGTAAAATCATCAAGGGATTCAGCCAACATACATTGCTTCTTTTTCAGAGATCAAAATGTTCGAGATAAGATAACAATCATATAATTTTAACTTTTCGAACCTAACTAAATAAGGAAATGAATCTTGATCCCCAAATTTTAAAGTAATAGGATTAAAAGTTTTTATATTTTCATTTTTAATTAATGTGAAACTTATATTTATATTTGGATTCCGAACAATCTCTTTCTTAAAGGTAAGTTCTTTTTATATTGGTACGCTCTCCCTCTGACGAAAGCATTTTCAATCACAAATACACATTTTTATACCATCGTTCATCTTAACGAACCACGCTTACCTAAACCTTTGCCAAGAAGCCTTCTGATACAAGGACCATATTGTACTCGTATGAAACAATTACTAAGAGATTAACCACAATCGGTTATGATACTATTGTACTGTTGGATTGAACGCCTACCATTATGCCAATAACTGCAAATATTATTCAAGATGTAACTTTGTTTTACTTAAGAGTATAATAACTATAAGTTAAACACCACGATTCAAATGTAACTCATTGACTTCCACCATAGGACAATTGATGTGACTTACAACATAAATAAATATATATTTTCTAATAAAGTAATACTCACCTCCATTATTTTATTTAAAATAACATATTTATTAAAACTTAAATAATAAAAAATTATGAAAATTAAAAATTAAAATATACAACATAAAGATATCTTATGAACAAAAATTTCAACCATTTCAGGTGAATTAATTTCATGTTTCATAAAATCTTTTCCAACAATATTCATGTTGTGGAGAGAATCCACGTAGTAGAGCATCTGCATTTCATACTCATGACATGTATAAATACATCATTCCAGCTATATATTAAATGAGATTTTTGATGAAATTCTAAACTTTGATGCGTGGAAAAGTATAAATTGTTTCTCCATATTGCTTCCAAAACCTACTCTACTTTCATTTTCAACTTTAACAATCTTCTACGTTTCATTTCAAGTAAGCTTTTACAATTTTCTGGACCTCATTCACATTACTCTTGTTCCATATCCATTTTTAGATTCTTAACTTCCCATCCTCGTCCACTCCACATCGCGACTTCATTCCAATTTCCATCACCCAACCAAAAGCACAATTAAAATGCACTAACATTTTCCCAATCATGTTGTCAATGCTTAACAACACATACGTTCATTACTAATCACCAGTGCAGTAAGGGCTTTTTGTCCCGGTTATTTTCCTCATTTTGCCTCGGGTCTGGAACCGAGGCATATGGGGATGAGGCCAAAAGACACCCCCTTTGGCCTCGGTTGTTACCCGAAGTCATAGTGTTCCATTTTTGCCTCGGGTCAAAATAGAACCGAAGCCATACGGGGCCACCATCTTCCTCGCACACGAACCACC
>Ga0214545_1006256_pt1 | contig 20861 bp, 9 predicted proteins | sample CNSS4metaG_FD_160064 | JGI IMG/M metagenome (GOLD analysis project Ga0214545, IMG submission 160064) | Root nodule microbial communities from cowpea collected in UCLA plant growth center, Los Angeles, California, USA - CNSS4 | ecosystem: Host-associated > Plants > Roots > Nodule | place: USA...
ATATAATTTTTTCTATATCAAAGTGAAATTATATTTGAAAATACTATTTTAAGTAGTTAATTTTTGTAAAATGAAAATGAAAAGATGAAGAAAAACAGTTTTAGCAGAGTTTTTTTTTTTTTTTTTGTAGCTTAAATTGAATTAGTGTTTGAGGTGGCTATTTCAAATTATTTAAAAATATTAAATACTTGCAATGGTTTTTCAATTTTGTATTAATTGTGTTTCTCACAAATATGTTTTTTTAATATTAAATGTTGCTTCATGCCTTTAATAAATATGAAGCACGATCTCAATTAATATATACATTGAGCTACATATTTTTTTATTTTATTTGATAAACTGTTTCAGTCCATATAAGATTAAACATAAAGTTATTTCACCAAATTTTTAGGGAATTTATTTAAATAAATTTCTATTATATATACCATTGAGTAATTTTCATTTTGGGTTTATTTTTCTCAAAGTAATATATGTTCTTAAACTGGATTTCCACTGAATTTAATTAAGTAACATAAATTCTTCATACAAAACTAGATCAAAGTATATTACCACTGAAATTTGCTGCTATATTTCAGATATATTATTTTTCAAAAAAGGAAATATATGAAAAAAAGTCACAATTTTATTAGATGTTTTTTAGCTTAAATTGAAATAGTGTTTCAGGTGACTCTTTCTATTTTTTTTTAAATATTAAAAATAAAATTGTTTTTCATTTCATTTTTCACGAACAATTTTTTGAATATTATAGTAGTCTCACGTCTTCGATCAATACGAAGCACAAATTCAATTAATATTAAACATGTTTTAAGTTAATAAGAAGCTTTTAATCAATATAGGCACCATTTCAATTAATATGTAGTACATTCTCACCCATCTGATAATTTATTACAATTACCATTTAAATTTAATACGACACACTCTTGATTACCAATCTAATAATTCATTACAATTACTATTTAAGTTTGATATGAAACACTCATATATTTGATTACAATTTGGTTGATGTTAATATTTGTTTATTGGTTATTCAATTTATTTTATTGTCTACAATGTGAAACAAATATGATATTTAGAACTATATTTCCTTTTATATTCAAAAAAGCCACACATTCCTTTTTTAGAAGATAAACTTTTGTATACAACAAAAAAAAAACCATGCATTCTTTTTTAGAAGAGAAATCACTGAATTATTTTCTTTAAGTAAATAAATATTTTTTACCTCAAATTAATTATGTTTTAACTAACTTTTCCTCTTTATTTAACTAATTTCTCCCCTTGTTTTAGCAAATTTCTATTTTAAATAAATAAAAAATTATAAAATAAATTGATTTCTGAATCAAATTAAATTACATACAAAATCATAACTGTTTAATTAAGTTTTTAACATCTTAATAAATTTGAGTATTTTTAATTAAATTTTTATTAAAAAACAATTTCTATTCAGTATCCTAAATTTGTTTATTTTTCAATATAGTCTTAGTCACTTAATTTTTCTCTCTGTCAACTGGTTGATATAATTGTAACTTTTCATTTTATTACTTACATGTCTTTGTATAGTAAATAAAATTAAAAGAAAAAAACTTAATTAAGTTTTAAGTTTGTAATAAATTTAAATATTTTTAATTAAGTCTTTATTAAAAAAATTATTTTATCGAGTGCCAAAAATTTTATATTTGTTGATAGTCATAAGAGAGAAAGTTTACTAAGAAGAGAAAACACCAATAAAACTTTATTTCAATTCAAATAAAAGATTAAAATACCACTTTTAATTCGATACGAGTTTTAGACTCATATTTCAATTTTCAACGTTTCTTAATTGAGTTTTTATCACCAATTTAATTAGAATGAAATGACTATTAAAATTTTGAAGTAGAACACCACAAACTTGAACAATAAGTAAAATATATTTCTTGATAGTATTCAAAATAAATTCTCAGAGAGCAAGATAATATAAGGGCTACCGCTTTAAAAGAAAACTCGAAAATAAGCGGGATTTGACTCAAGACGAACTAAGCAGCAGAATCTCCATCACCCTGATGACGACGGAGAGTTCTCACATCTGTTCATATCAATAAATTGATGATCATCGCAAAAGGAGAAAACCAGAACATACAAACAAGCAGAAAGGGTAAGCTAGAGTAAAAATGTTTTTATCATGCAATTGAACATACAATTTAAAAGTCAAGCGTACATAAATCCACCAAGCATATAGTGACCGACAAACAATACACTAAGACTCAAGACACGATTATCCGGATACATATAATCAGTCGGATTCACTGGAGGTTTGCGCTTGTGGTGACCTCTATTGCTCTGCAGAACCAATTGCCAATGGGTTTCACCCTACCACTCACAAGGTTAGCCTTCAAACATCTAAGGCCATTATCCTGCCAAAGACTAGGGCCTCCTGCTACTCTCACCACTCAAGTCAGTACGTTCTACGTGAGACTAACTAACTCTTTAGAGCGTCAAAATGCAATCCTTACTTGAATCCTTACTAAATTATATAATGAGGCACCACCATGAACCTTCGTGAAATTATGTCCTAACCATGAAGCACCACCATGAGCTCCCACTAACAGGGGTCATGGAATTACGTCCTGACCATGAGGCACCACCACGAAACCATTATGAAATTACGTCCTGATCAATGAGGCACCACCATGAGATCTCACTTAGAGATTCATGAAATTACGTCCTAAACCACACCAAAATCATGTCGCACCAACTAGCATAAAATTATCATGCATACCAATTCCATACCAACATTTATAACCAACAATCCATTCATGTTCCATACCAAGATCATACCAAACTCATCATCTTCAACTCATAGACCATTCAATACATGCAAAATCACTCAATTCATGTTTTAACATAGTAATCCAACCAAACATGTGACAATCATCCAAAAACAGGGGAGAAAACAGCACATGAGCACATTCTCGCCCAGTTCTCGCTCAGGCGAGAGGGTTCTCCCGATTAGGCGAGCTCTTTTCACCTAGGCGAGAGCTCGAAAAGTGGGAATAAGGCCTTCGCGTTCTCTCGCTTAGGCGAGACCTCCTTGCCTGAGCGAGATAGACTCTCACTCAAAACAGGAGCTCGTCGCTTGAGCGACAGCTCACGCAAGTCCAAGGGGCACTTCTGGTACTCTCGCTTGGGCGAGACTCACTCGCCTGGGCGAAAATACCAAGTTCCTCCATTGTTCACGTGTGCAACAACCAGCCATTCGAACCAAAAGATATTTTAGCAGATTTCCAATCGAATAAAATAGCAATCAAGCCATACAGTCACGGAAATAGAACCACAACAAGCAGAAAATCGAAAGAACATGCAAACCTAGCTTCCCTTACCTGGAAAAAGCTAACAGAACACTTCGACACTTAAGAAATGAGCACGACAGCTCCTGAAGTAGATTCGCGAGCTGAAAAACAGCGGAACAGATTCGAAATGGGTTACCATGGTGAACCCTAGTTAGAATCATGACAACGGGGCTGGAAATAAAGAAAGTACAGTGGAGAATCAACTTACGTGGACTGGAAGATGGAGTTGAGCTAACTCGAAGACGGATGAGACCCCCAAACCCTAGCAGAGCACGATTGCCGTTCTAAGAGAGAGTGAGGGAAATTGATTTCTGAAAAGTGTAGACAATAAAATTGTTAGGACAATTTAGGGTTTTGGACACTCTATGGACCAGTCTTAGACCCAACTGATTAGAGTAGACTTTTAAAAATTAAGACAGAAAATAAAGTGGGCCTTACAACTTAAATTTTGAAAAATCGTTATTCTTAATTATTAAAGCAAACCAAAATGATTTGTTAGTCCAACATAACATTCTACTGAACAAAAATAAAACATTAGCTTATTTAAAATATAATTCAGATTGTTCAACACAATTTTATCAGGTGATTCAGGAAATAAACTATTTAACCTCTGATAACAAAATTTGATATGGAGAAGAAATTTGAGAATAAAAGAAGGGAAACAAAAAAATATTTAGATGATATGAAGTTTTTTAGGGCACTTGATAAAATAATTGATGCAAGAATATTTGTTATATTGATATAGTTTTTTTTTTTATTTGTGATTAATTAATATATGATGTAAAAGTATATCTTTTCACTAGTGCAGGTAAATTTAAAATATAGGCAATAATGTTTCTATCTTAAAAGAAGAAAAAAAAAAGAGTGAATGGAATCTATGACAGAGAGGCATGAGCAGAGAGAAGCTTTAGGTTTCTCTTTTCTGATTTTACAACGAAGTTGGCATTAATAAGTCACAAATATGCCACAAACAAGACCCTCTTCATATATAATAAAATCTAGGAATCTATATATCATATATATTATTGGTTAAATATGTCACAAACAACAAGACCCTTCTCGTAGCAACAAAAAAGAAAAAAGAAAAAAGAAAAAAATTGCTAAAAAGGGTAACGTGGGAGTTCATGAAAACATTCCTATTCACATTCCAAATTGCTTAAGCCTTTCCCTCTTTGTTATCTTTGGTTAGAGGCTCTGCAATAGGCATGGTTATTACAACTGAGGAGGCCTTGTTATTCTTGAAATCTTCTTTCTGAACATATTTTTCTTCAGTAAAATCATTTGTTACATCCATCATATTTAGCCCTGAAATTACAGAACTTTGACCATCTTTTACTGGCAATGGAATTTCATCTGCCACTTTACTCTCTATTTGTTCTTTGTGCTTTCCCCATAGAACTGAGTATAAACCTATCACAATTAAGATGGCACCAATCACTCTGCAACCACCAGAAAAAAAAAGAAGAAGAAAACTTCAGTTAGTCTGAACTGCATAATCTGCAGAAACTGCATGAGCTGCATAAACTGCTATTTTCATTTATACATACAGAAAATAACTTGATACAAGTTTTTATGCATATATATAGAAGAGGAAGTAGAAATTTACCCTCCAAGATAAATTTGTTCAGCAAGGATAAAGGAACCCATGATGGCAACAATGATCATCATTAAAGGACTAAAAGCAGTTGCAAAGACAGGTCCTTTCTTCTTAATCACCAGTCCTTGTACATAGTATGATATACTTGATGTCACAATGCCCTGATAAAAGAATGTAATCTCTTTATCTCACGTTAACTAAAGATAAAACGAGTTTATAATATATAAGTAGATACAAAGTTTACCTTACAATCCAATTTTATAAGCCGATTTTATAAGATTAGGTTAGGTTTAAAGTCTATTTTGTAATTCGAAATATCCTAAAATTTAAAATTAGTAAATGAAAGGTAAAGTTGTTGGATGAATTCTTACAGCATATGCAGCAGCAAGTAAGTTCATATCCCAGCCAATTCTCCAAACAGAAGGGTTGTGTTCAACAACAAAAGTAACAGCAATAGCTTGAACAGTGCCTATAAAGCACACAAGAGAAGTGAGGCTGAGTTGATGATTCTTGTAGGTTTGTATAGCTTTGGCCTGTCCAATGCCACAAAAATGAATGTCAATTATTTGTGTGATATCACCAAAAGGACACAAAAAAGTTGGCACGTTCTTTTTCCTTTTTATCTCTTGTTATTGCTTACTTGTAAAACAAAGAGTGAAGCCCATGCAAGGGTGGCAATGATAAGAAAGATGCATCCTAAGAACCAATCTTTGTCCAATGATCCTGTGGTGGCTGCTCCATTGGCCTTATTGTGGGGATGTTTGGCCCAAAACATCTCCACTATAGGACCTCTGTATAAGGTCATTAGCATAGCCCCTGCAACTGTCACTAATGTTCCCACTACCTTTGCTATGCATCTCACTTGCTTCATGTTTATCTTCTCCATTCTTTTCACATATATAATCAAAGAAACAATTTTAGCATGCTTTACTATTACAATAAAAAAAAAATGAAACTTTAACTACCTTTTCCTTTTCTCATTTTTTAAATTCAGAAAAAAGAATATCTTCTGTAAAATATGTTTTACTAAATTTCAAGTTAGAGACCATTGAAAAAAAAAAATAGGGTTTGATTAATTTACCTGCAAAACACAGCCATCACAAAAGTCATAGCTGGAAGCATGTTGCTCATTGCACATGAGAAGGTTGGGGATGTGAGCTTCAACCCAGCATAGTAGAAATTTTGATCAATCACTGGCCTGTGTTATTATAATACAACACAAATATTCATATTAATACATGCAAATTCCAATTCTATGTATTAAACATGCTAATAATAAAATAATATAAAACTTGCTATTGAATTTGGACACTAACCCAAGAAGAGCTAGGATAAAAATTTGCATGAAAACTGGGAATGTTATCTTCGGTTGACCTTTCCTGAAAAATAAAACAATGAATCACCATTAGTTAGATTAACAAAATAAATCAAATGCCAAGGTTAGTTATGACTCAAAGAAATATTACTATTTTAGGATAAAAAACTTATAAAACTGATATTATACTACATACGTTGAATATAGATAACGGTTTTAGTGACAGTCATGTATGAAGAAATATTATAGATAACGGTATAGACAGTCATTTATAAAAAAATATTATAAATGACGGTTTAGACTGTCATCTAAAATAAGAGTAAGTAAATTTTTAATCGTCGATAATTTTTTTTTGTATAATTGTTTTTTATGAGACTTTTATTGTATAATGATAACTTATATTACTACAATTTATAAAAATTTACTTAAAGTGACATTCTTAACATTCTGTAAACTACATATTTAAAAGTTAAAGTGTTTATATACATTATGATTATCGTACTAACCTTTCAAAGATAAATGCAAAAGGAGCTATAACAGCAGTTGCGAAAGCGTGACGATAAACCACAAGAACATAGTGGCTCATGCCTTGGTTGAGAGAAACCTTTGTGATGATGTTCATGCCAGCATAGCCAAACTGCAGAGAGATCATAGCCAAGTAGGGTTTGGAGCTTGCAAAGAACTTTGCACAACCTCCAAGCTTTTCGGTAGCCATTTTTTCTCCTTCAGAAGTTGAAGAGGAAGAACACTAGAAGAAGGTTATTGTGTTACTTCCTAAGGAATACCAAGGGTAGTGCCCAACTATTTATACCAAGGAACCAAAGGGTTTCGTCATATGCATGTACACGTAAATGTTTTTATTTGCAAAATGAGTCTCTTTTTTTGTTGTGGGGCTCAGAGATATTGCAATGGGGGGCAGCACGACAATGCATGTATATATGACTAGGTGGGCATGGATATTCAAACAAACATGAACAAGTAATATGATAATGGAATCAAAAGTGATTCTATAAAGTAGGCTTTCAGTATGTTAACGTCTTGTATCAAACTTTCACTTTATTATTTTTCTTTCTCTACCTAATTTGTACTATCTCTTTTTCTTTTCTTTTCTTTTTTTCTTAATGAAATCTCACTTATTTGGTTCTTAATTCATATATATATCCCACTATTCTAGCAGGATTAATAAACAAACCAATCAATAATTGGTTTAACTTTTATAAAATACCAGGAAAATTTGTAACATTATATATATATATGCATGTTGGTTCTTTTTAAATCTAATCAATACATATGTGTCGATAACTAACAAATGAATTAAAAGTTTATATACTCATTTTTTCCATAATGCTTTACTTAATAGAGTGTTATTATATATAATGATGATTATTGGTTCCACATTCCATCTAGCATTTTTTTTAATTGTGATGATCAAAAGTTGGTAATGATTATCGTCAAACAACATTTTTCCTTAATTGAATCGTGTCTTGATAAGAATCAACCGACACTGTATGAAAGAAGTGCCAAACATGAGCAGTGTCAACTGTAAACTTTTGTGAACGTGGCTTTTAATTTATGTTACTTTTTTTTTTCATAAATTTTTCTCTTAATGATTTTTTTTATAATTTTACCTGTCAATTATTTTAAAATTTTAATCGTTAATGTTTAATGTTTAGTCATCTCTGTATCTAGAAAAATAAGTAACATCGATTGTTATTTTTTAAGTGATGAAAGAAATGACGATGGGAAAATATTTAAAAATAAATTAAATCAGTATTATGAAATTCATTTTTCAACTCAATTAAAATGATTGCGCTAATTAGGAAATTAAATAAAAAAATAATTAGAAATTTATCATAAATAATTAACAATAAAATAGTTATGTGGACATTATAAATACAGAGTTGTGCTCTAGCTAAAAATGAACGTGGACCATCAATAAATTATTTTCTTCAATTTTAGGCGCGGTTAATATTTAAGTTTGTATCTTGTTATAATGAATTAATCTTTCTTGAAAACTTGTGTCGTGAATTTGTTAAATTTGGTTTAGTTCATAGAGTTTGGTTTATATTAAGGTTAAAAAGGTTCAATGAAAAAAAAAAGGATTAATTATGTTTTTAGTCCCTGAACTTTGATCAAAAATTGAAATTTGTCCCTGGTCGAAACTTTGATAAATTTTTTACATGGTCCCTGGCCGAAACTTTAATTTTCGAACGTATTTCTCAGTAAATATTGAGTTGAAAATGTGTCAAACGACGTAAACAACTCCAATATTAACATGAAACACATTCGACATATTAAAAAAAGTCAACGTAATTGGGTTAAAAGAACTATATTGATTCATTTTTAAAGTTTAGGGACCAAAATTTATCAAAGTTTCGACCAGGAACGAATTCCAATTTTTGGTCAAAGTTCGGGGACTAAAAACATACTTAACAAAAAAAAACATCTACTTAAAAAGAAGTTTACATGATTAAAATAATAATAAAGGTTCAGTTGGCCAAGACTAACCTATGAGTTGGTTCGCTAGACAGGGTTGAATTGAACCCAAGTCAAGTAGATAGTCAAGTTGAGTCTATGTCAACCTGTGTCTTAGTCAAGTCAAGATTTATAGATATAATATTTGTTAAATTGAGCCACATTAGACATAGTTGAGTTGAACCATGTGTGAGCAAGTCTAATTGGACTCACAAAAGGTTGAGTCAATTTGAACTTACGTAGAGTCAAGTAGAGTTGACTACATCATTGGTTCAAACAAATTAAGTAGGATTCTCTTGGGCATAATCAAATTGAGTTGGACCTTTGACCCATGTGAGGTCTAATTGAATTAGATTCACAAAAGACTATGCAGAGTTAGACTCACTTTTAATACATTTTTTTTTTTACCAAACTACATATAATATATATTTTTTATCTTTCCTTATTATTTTCTTATACATTAAGTTTGGTGTATCTACATACAATATTTCTAATATACTTTTCTTGTTAGATATACGAATTTGTGTACATCTTGAATGATTACATATATTTTCATGTGATGTGTGACTATAATCAAATTTTCAATATTGTGAAACAATTATATTAAAGTTATGATGGTTGAAACTTGCCGTAGTCAAATGGAACCAAATCAATAAAAAAAAAAAATCTTTGCACCATTTTTCTTAAGTTATTTCTTTTTTGTCTTTATTTTGATTATCATTATATTTTGTTTTTCTCCATCTTGTTGAAAAAGTATTTGGAGAATTTTTTTCTAAAATTTACTAATCACATAAAAAATTCTCAAGTACCAATTTATTTGTATATGTAATGTACAACCTTATTTTTCTTTAAGACATAAATATGAACAGAAAGATATTCGTGTTTTTTGAAATCGTTTTTTTATGATGATATTTTGACAATTAAATTTTGACAATTTTTTCTTACAATTTGAGGTGACATCTTTTAAGTGATTTTAAACTGTAAAAAAATGAAAAAAATAATAAAAAAATAAAAAGTCACTTGAAAAATGTTACCTTATGTTGTATTATAAGAAAAAATTGTTAAAATTTAATTATTAAAAAATATTTTTCTTTTCTATATCGGAGGGTATCAGTGACATTGACATTAAGAAAAATATATGTATAACTTTTCTTGTAACATAAATATTAGAACGGTCACTTGACTTAGTCTATAACTAGAATAACTACAAACAACCTTTACAAAAAAATCACTTGAAACTTACATGTTTTGATAAAAATGACAAGTGAACTATAAGAATAGTGAGAAAAAATATCCCAACCTAACTATGAGATAATAATTCGTTCATAATCCCTCACTAATTACTTGTTACAATATTATATTTCCTCGTAAAATTAGTTAACCATTAAGTTCTTTCTTTGCAAGTCCTTGCAAAACTCCAAATTTTTAGTGTAATTTTAATTTGTATTCCTTAAATTGACTTTTTTCATTAGTATATTTCATTTATTTTCTACACCCTTATAATTCCTTTTATTTTCATTGTCTAACAATTGTTAAGTATTATAACCACAAATTATTAAATGAAAATTGTCATCAATGAGGAATTCCAAAAGTCATAATCAACAAGTTCAACATAACTAAGGTCATCTTCTATTGATTATAAGTGGAATTCGTAAAGTCATCATCAACAACTTCGCATGACTATGATAATCTCCAATTGCTTATAAAAAGTAATATAAAGCAAAGTGACGTTGCCTAACAAAAATATACATGTGTGGCATTAATTGTTTAACAAAAAAGGTGTTTTGGATAAGTAAAATTGAGGATATTTTAAGTAATACTATGGAATTAATTATGACTATGATAATCTCCAATTGCTTATAAAAAGTTATTTAAAGCAAAGTGATGTTGCCTAACAAAAATATGCATATGTGACATTAATTGCTTAACAAAAAAGGTGTTTTGGATAAGTAAAATTTTGGATATTTTAAGTAATAGAATGGAATTAATTATGACATTTACATAAAATCAAACTAAACTCTAAAAAGCAGCTGTATTATTAAAACAATTTTTTTTAAAACAAAATATTTAAACTTATATAACATTGTAGATAAGATCCACATTTAAGATTATTGCCTCACTAAACTTGGAGTAATGTTTTGTAGTGTGACGTAACAAAATCTAGTTTATTAAGGAATACAAAATCATTTCGAAAACTTATAGAGTGATTCATTTCTCCATTGAATGCATTAATTGCATGCCAAAACATTCCTTTTAAACTTGAAATTGCAAACTGCAATTTAATGAGCATTTGTGTGTATGGCAGCATTAAACACTTTATGATAATTTTTGTAGTTTGACTACATATATAATTCTTCAATTTTGGTTTCTACACTTTTAAGTACGCAATTTTATTTTCTATATATTTAAAAAATATTAATTTTAATCTTCATAGCTTTATATCGTTATTATAGCGATCATGAAAGACAGTGAAAAAGAAAAAAAAAAAAAACAGTGGTTTCCGTGTGGGGATGCAGTGTGATAACTATTGAGGCATCTGAGTCACCCCAATAGGAAAAAGTGGTGTATGTTCAATCGTTCAAGTCCCTAAAACACTTCAACTCTACCCTAATAAAGTGATTTCGATGAAATATACCTTTAGATTCATTCATATGCAATTTTATTCTAAACATCTTCTTTTTAATTATATCAAAATCTCCTTTACTTATCCTTTTGTTAATTCATATGCAATTTTTTCTAATAATACTAATTAATTTCTTTTAGAGAACTCCTCCAATCCCTTTTACTGGCTAGAATTTTCTGATTATATTTATCTGTTTGTAAGACTTAAATATAATTTAACCCAATACCACCAATAACCTCATATTACTAACAAATCAAAGCAAAAGACAATTTAAATATTCATTCATCCTTTAGCCTCCAAAATATATTTTAATGGTAAAACTACGAGAGTTTAAGTTACAAAGTAGATAATATATTGAATGTTATGTCAATAAATTTGATATTGAAACATCAACTTAATATGTTCATATAAAAAAGTGGTTCAAAAGACTATACTTCACTTCCACATTATGATAAATATTTAAATTATGTATCTTAGGATCACGTAACACAACAAAGCAAATCTCATTTACAAAATCCAAACTTATAAAGTTTGTGTACCTACTTGAGTAGATATGATGATATATTATCCGATTACTCAATAACCAACAATATAATATTCATAAATTCTTAAAAGTTAAATTAATACTTGATATTACTAAGGGCATATTTTAGAGTAAAATTATAGAAAAAACAAATTAAAATTAAAAGACTAACTATGTAATGTAGACAAAGATAAACATAAGATTAAAAATTATTTGTTTCGTTTTAACAAAATGTTAAATCATAGGATATTTATCAGAAATTAAAAAGTTGTCATCTTTTTTCTTTTCCTCCAAAACACAACTTTCAAACACGTTGTGAACATAGGTCATATCATCATAAAGTTATGATAATCATCCTATTTATTGTTTAAAACTTATAAGCATTAAAACAAAGACATGTTTCGGGTAAATAAAATTTTCCTCAAAATAAAGTCATTTGAGAAAACAAAAACATAGTTCAATTCTTAAAAATAAATTATATAATTAAAATTATATAATAAAATATATTCACATTTACGTAATTTGTCACAAAGAAAATATATCATATTATTAGTGGTACTTATCCACTACACATCTTATAAAGTGTCATTGAATAAGCAATACACTTATCTTTATCTATCTTATTAAATGAACTTTCATAAAGTGTCACTTGGCTTCATTAAATCAAATGGTTCTTAAAAGAAAAATAGACATTTACACAACATTTTTTTCACGTGATGAATATATTCCAAATTAATAAATATTGTTGGTAATTAGTTATTCTTTAAAATGTATGCATATTCCATTAAAAAAATGTTTGAGACATATCCTAATTGATTTCATTACTAAAATTTATATAATTTTTTATTTATTTTTATCTATCTATTTATTTTTTTAAATTATATCTTTACTTTTTTATTATTTTTAATGAGAAAACATAAGAGTGAAAGTCGTATTAAAAAGATAAAAATAGTTTTAGTGGTAGTGAATATCATTATATTTCCTAATTTGTTTGTTGTATTTCATATTAATTACGAAAAAGAAGATTAAAATAGTATACACATGCATATCAATCAACAACAATGCAAAAATCAGAATGAGATTTCCAATTGACGAAAGTGAAACTTTAACTCACGCATGATATTTGATATTTTCCACCGCACTACCTGTTCACCAATCAACCTAGAAAAAAAAAGTGTAGATTCTTTTTGCTGTCCCATTTAACTTTTGGTTTTACATGATTGCTAAAACTATTATTTTTTTTTCTAGGTTTTAAACCTGAAAAGAAAACCATAAAAAAACTTTAAAAAAATTACTGTCTTAATAAATACATTATGAATTTATTTTTCTTGCCAAAAAAAGTAAGAGTAAGTTTCGTTGTGTTGTGTTGTGTACAAAGAAAAATTATGTTAAATAATATATATATATATATATATATATATATATATATATATATATATATATATATATAATCCATTAAGAGTAAAAAAGTGTGAAGGAGTGAAAGGACCACACATTTCTCGAACGAATAAAACGTGGATAATCTCATGTAAAAGGGTCATGCAAATATAAATAGTGATGAAAATCTATAATCAGCAACAACAAAAAAATCTATCTAAAATGGGTGTGGATTCATGTAAAACTAAAAGAAAAATGTAAAACTAAAAGAAAAATGTAAAAAAAGGTGATTTGTAATTAATAATATTATGCATCAATTTAAGCATAATTTCACTAGGAAAAATTTTCAATTTTTTATTGATATTTTTCACCACTCTAATATCAAAATTTACACCTAGATTGAAGAACAATGGAGATAAATAATGTGGAAGTAAAGCTAAATACGAACCATCGTTGTCATGAGATAATGAAAGTGTATAGTGTAAATTAGAACTGAGCCAGTGAAAAAGTAAATGCACATTAATAAAGGGAACGTTGTCACTGATAAGAAAAGTAAAACATGATTAAATGCGTTTTCCCAATTTGTCTCCTTCTTTCCATATTTGACAAATATATACAATTTATTTTTTTATTTACAATATAGGAGTTCACTAAAATCATGTTTTAAAGGCTCACAATACTTACATATACGTGTATATATATATATATATATATATATATATATATATATATATTTATATATATATATATATATATATTAAGTGAATTTTAATATATGATTAAATTATACTATACAACCAAATTCAATTTTTGTTTCATAAATTAAGCAGACAATCTGAAGTTGGAAAATTAATTGCACGGTTATGTAGATCAAAAACTATTCTATTAAGATTATTAACATGGTAATTGTACAATTTAGTGGATCAAAATCTGTTCCATCAAAGAAGACAATAAATATGATTAAGAGAAATTGGATCTTATTATATTGTCTCTATTCAAAAATTACACTATAAATAGAGGTTAAAGATATAATTGTTGGTTCATTTAATATACATTTAAAATTGTTTTAGTCAGTTTGACCATTTAATATTAAACTAATCTAACCGTCAGAGTATCTTTAGTAAATAGCAGAGATCGGTTTGGACGAATGAACATTTGATTTCCACACCCGAAACACTAATGGATTGTTTGAATGGAATTGTGATTTTTCATAATTAATCTTGCATATAATGAATAATATGTTAGTGATTAGTTAATTATTCATATGGAAGACCAGTAATTTGTTGGCTTCCATGGCTCCAAAGAAGATAAAGTTCCTTTACAGTGCATATTTTCCAACTTATCTTTTTGAGCAATTTAATTTTTGTGAGGTAAGATATGATTATAATATGCCATTGGTGCTTGGTGCTTGGTGCCATTAAGCTTTTCTTCTTCTTCATCATCTTCTCAAAAAGACACTAAAGAAAGTTTTTTTTTTCTTTTCCATTAATCACACTCTCTCTCTACGTTTCATCAACTTCAAAAGTGAGTGGTCAAAGATTCATTCCTCCACGTCTGGGACATAACCTATCACAACTCAATAGCTTTTCATGCTTTTATTACATCTTTTTGCCTGCATTTTGGCTTTTAGCAGTACTTAGAATGTGACAAATAATTTTTAAATTTTTTCCATTTCCTTTATAATATCCTCTTACAAATCATCTTTCTACTTTTTTATGTTAGGTCTTGAATGTATTTTATAATTCTTTTTTTATAAAATACTACTAGGAAGAAGATTGCTAAAAGATACATTTTTTTTTTTTTATAGTTGAACGGTCAATGCTATCTTTTATAATCACACATCATCATTGGTATGATTTCTAATTAAATTCATTTTGCATAACTTATATAAACTTACAGCTCACTAAGTTTTTATCAAATGACACTGTAAAATCATTTTCCATTGTGAGTAATTTTCTAGCAACACCTTCTGTTTAATACGTCAAATATTATGGATGAGAACAGATTAAATACAAAAATTTAAACTATATTTTATATAAGGGAAGGGAAATTTTAATATAGTAAAAGACGTTTTTAATGATGATTTCTGGTTTCTAATCCGTCAATGATTGAGTCATCATTAAAAATAACTTTTTTACTATATATAACAACGATTGTTAGCGAGAACCATTAGTATAAGTCTAAAGAAGACTAGAGCTATAATTAGAATAGTTGTTCTATCCCAATTGAAAAAGAATGTTTTTTTCTTACCTGTGTTAATCAAACAATTTATGTCTATGACATTTATTGCACAGGCAACAAAAATCAACCATCGATGGTGGCATAACAATGAGAGAGAAATCGAAAGAAGACATAATGAAAATGATCACTCAAAAAATGTGATGATCAACTGTCTTTAGTGTGCTACAAGAAAACTATCCAATTTTATGGTCAAAAGTATGTTTAGAAACTCATTTAGTAATTAATTCCCTAATTAAAGATCAAATTAGAGATAAATTTTGTTGACAACTAAAATCTTGGTAACTAGTGATTAATTTAGAGACTAATTTATAATAAAAACTATTTTAGTTATCAATTTAGAGATCAATTATAAGTTTTTAAAACTATTTTAGTTACTAATAATTTTTAGTTTATAAATTTATATTTAACTTGGTTATTGTGGTGACTAATTATTTTTTGTCACTAAAACTAGTTACTAGCTAAGGATTTTATTATATGTTACCAGTCAAGTTTATCTTTATTATGATAAGACTCGGATAAACAACTAGTACTTTGAATGACTTTCGGATATATCATCTTCGTCAAATTGTTATGTTCATTTACATGGTATATACTATTTTTAACATTCACATGTTTAAATATCTTAAATTTTAATTTTACATGCCTTCGTTCAACTGTAGTCAAGTAAATACATTTCATGTGACTTTAATTTTTAACTCGAATTAGATATATTATATTTAAAACTTTAATAGTACATAAAGAACATCGTAATAAACATTAAAACTAATGTAACCACTGGGCAAATATTTATTTCCTTAAAATTTTGATTTATTTTCAAAACTATCTCTACGTTTTTTTTTTGTGACGATATGAAACTCTCTGTTAGTTGGAGTTCTAATATTTAAATTTTGCATTAATTGTTGTTTCTAGATAAACCTTTAATATTAGATTTATTTCACAGTTTTTAACTCATTTAAATATGTAGTGTTTAAATTGATTTAACTTTAAATTATTTTCATTTTTAAATACTTTTTTATGATATTATTCAAATTTATTAAATTTTAGTTTTTTCATTTGAATAATTGCTAATAATTAAAAAATATTGGTGTTTTTTTATTTATCTATGTTAATGTCATTTTTTTTTGTAAATATTCATCAATATTTTTTAACGAATACGGATAAAGTTCATTTTATTCACGTTGATCAAAATTATTTCAATTGATGTCAACTACAATATTTAGATCGACATGGATCGAGGTTATTTTTATAATGTTGTTAGTTAAAAGATTCTTCGTTGACATTTTGATTAATGTAAATTGAAAATTCTCCCAAGTGACAACAATTTATATTGGCTAAAGTTTTCCTAAGAGTATTCTGAAACAAAAAATTCTAACAAATTATTAACGAAGAATGATATTGATGTCATTGATAAGAAAATCATTGTAGACATTAACAAAGGAAAAACCAACAAAAGTGATTGAAAAATATAGTTCACACTAAAAATTATTATTCTTGAGACATTGATCAAGAAAAATCCTTACTAATATCAAGTGAGAAAGGGAGAAATAAGAGTAGTCTACACAAAATCTTAACAATTTAAATAAAACATAACTCCTATTAACATTAATAAAAAAAAAACTTTGTTAATATTAACAAAAAGGAAATCAAACTCTTAGAGATACATATATAGTACTATATTTTATTCATAGTCTAGTTCATCAAAGTGATGGAGTCAAGTCTAAGGATTCTTGTGTCTCTCTAGATTCTGAATGTTGATGTTGGTGATGAGTGAGCAAGGTGTAGGATCTTGAAGGAGATTCTATGAACACCCTTAAAGATACTTTAACGTTTTAGGTTAACATATATGCATGAACAAAGTAGAAGTGATAATATAAGAAAAGAGAGTATACCTAATAAGACTAGAGAGCTTTATTTGTAGCACTTGGGTCATAGCATGTTCAACTATAAAGAATCTTAAATAATAGCAAGTGTTTCTTTTAATGATTAAATGTTTTTGAACCTCAAGTTGTGGGAGTGTGTGTGCAAGTGTAAGATTTTTTTGGATTAGGCAAACATGAATAGGGTAGTGGACTTCAAATGGGACCTTGACCTAAAAAAAAATACACTATTTGTCAACTTGTCATTCTAAACTTTCTTGTATATGATATATATAAAAATTTTCAGTCAAATATCTCCTTCACTATCATCAAATCATTAACAACACTTGTTGATATCATATTTAAACTATTACATGTATTTTGGCATTTTCTTTTTCTTTAGCTTGTATATTAAGATAAATGATATTTTTTATATAAAATTCGTAGTAAAAATATATTTTAAGAAACGATGCATACTGTTATTAAATTACATTAGGTATTTATAATAATTAATTTAATTTATCATGTGATTAAATTGAAGTAAATAATTGTAGAAAGGAGATTGAGTGAAAATTAACTGTGTTTTAGATAGGTGTTTGATCTCTATACCCAAAACGATCATCATTTGAAATATACATATATGTTCTAAAATAAATGAAGAGTACTTTGAGATTTCTGAGAGATATATTGTTTACCTAATATTGTAGACAAGGTGTGTATTAGGCATTTGACATATAAGTATATTTCTAAAATAAATGGAGAGTATTTTGATATTTTCTACCTAATTATAGATAAGGCGCGTGAAATGCAACTCCCAAGATATGGGTGTTACAAAATTTTGTAATTGAGATAATTGAAAATGTGAATTGCAATGAAAATTATACATTCAATTAAATTAAAATGATTAAGATAAATAATATATAAATAAAAAAAATATAAATTTATTATTCAAAAACTTTACGTTAATAATGATATTTTAAAAGAAGCTATAAGTGGAAAATGAAAAAAAAAAAATAGTATATATCAATCATGACAATTAGATCCCCTTATCTATCATAGTTTTCATCACCACAACGATAAGTCCCTTTCCATTTGAGATGATTATCATGTTAATCTAATTCCATTTCTACAAAAGGGTTAAGTGTAGGGACAGTTGGAACTTAAATACTATGTTTGGATATTATAAGAAAGTGAAAAGAAAATAAAGTAGAATGAATGAAAAATATTAGAAAATTAGATGATCTATTACTTATTAAAAATATGAAAGAAAAATATAAGATGGGAAGATAAAAAAAAAAAACTCTTTCCCGATTTGATTTAGAAGATAGTGAAAGAAAAAAAAATGTATAATTTTTTGTATAAATAAATATAACAGAAGGAATAGAAAAATATTTTTTTTAACTTAATGTTGCTTTATTAATTTAATAAAATAAATTACATTATTTCAAAGTTTATACGTCCAAAATTAATTGATTATAATATTATATTGGTTTGGTAATATTATTTAATTACATCATATGTTCATTCTTCTAGTACTAGAAATAGAAAATGTGACAAAATTCTTATATAATAAAAATGCAATTGTATTGAAAAAAATCGTAATAGAAATACAATTTTAACGAGAATAAAATACATGTTTATTTTTATGTTGGAAACAAGGGACATGTACAAGAGCTACTTTTCTTTTGTTCTCAAGAGAAAGACAATTTTGGAAATAGGATATAATTAGTATTCACTAAATCAAATTGAAGATTATAATGAATTGATGAATTGGAAACAGAGCAACAACATGAGTGCAAAGAAGCTAAAGAGAAAAAAGGTTGAGTGAGCTGAGTCGAAAGCTATTCAATGGACATCCAATTGTAATTGGGCTAGACAGGGTAGTTAGGCTCCAGAAGAAGTTTTGGGCCTAAGTACCAAAATAGTACGAAGTTTCTCCTTGCACCTCCATACATTTCAACTTGCATGCATACTTGAAATCCATTTTATCTCTCTGTCTTCTTCTTCCTCCTCTATCGGTAAATCATTATTAGAGTTTGTTAATTTTTATTGTTAATAAAAATGATATTTAATGAGTTAAAATATTTTTTAATAAACTATAATTTTATTTAGGAAAAATATGTTATTTAATTTTGATTATATTTTCTTCTTTTATCTCTGTATGACTTTCGTTTTGATTTTATTTTTTTCTTTTATTTCTATGTAACTTTAATTTTGATTTTATTTTCTTCTTTTTTTTCTATGTAACTTCAATTTTAATTCTATTTTCTTCTTTTATATTTTTGTAACTTCAATTTTTATTTTATTTTTCTATCTCTTTGTGACTTCTTATATAATGTTTCTACTTATTGTCTCTCCTTGTTTTTTTCTATCATAGATTTCTTTTTTGGAGAGTTTGAATGTATTCCATTTATTGAATCTCATGTTACTCGTGTGAATATTTCTATTCTCATTCTGGTTAGTTGGTTTTTTTATTTATTTGTGTTGATGTTGTTTTTATTTTATTTATTGAATTTGTATTGTGATTAAAAATGTGTTTCTTTTGTCAGATTTTGTTTAGGAATTAGAGTGTATGGTTCTAAGAAGAAACATATTTCTTTTAGTTTTTTTTTAATGTTAATGATTAATCTCAAAATAAATTTTGTAAGTTTATGAAAAGGTTGAGACTTGAGAGGGAGAAAAAGACTTAAGACTTCAAGATACTACAAGTCTAGGATTGAGTTTACTTTCTTGATAACCAGAACTAGGTTTTATTGTTTTAACCCATTTATTTATATACTTATTTTTAGTAGTATTTATATATTATAATTCTTTATTTCATATAAAAATATACGAATATGTCAACTAGAAAATTTGAATCAGACTATTCAAAATTTCAGAAGAAGAGAAAAGTTGAGGTTTTAATTGCATCATAAAAAGAAGATATCAATTAAATTTGACAATTTAATAAATAATTTTGTATAAAAAATAATTCAAAAAATAAATTTTAAACAGAAGACATCGTTCAAAAGTTTACTTTTCTCAAATTCTTGAGCCGCAATATAATATTGTGTTTCTCTAAGTTTATCTCAATAATTTTAGGGTTAATTATGTTTTTAGTCCCTCAAGTATGGGTAATTTTTGGTTTTAGTCCCCCACGTAACGTTTGGTCATATTCAGTCCTCCATGTTTTAAATCTAATGGAATTGGTCCCCAATTTTAAACTCTGTTAATTTTAATTCAGACGTGTCTAACGGATGGCCACGTAAGGATCCCGTTTTCAGCTTTTGAGGAATTGATGAACAACACGTGGTCTTGATATTATGAGAACCGTTTTAAAAGAGGGATTTGGGGGTCATTCTAAAACCCTAAAATTGGAGTGTGCGTGTTGTTTTGGGGGGTTATCGTATTTTATTCATTGGCAGCCAAAATTGAAGTTTGAAGATCGTTTTAGGGTGATGAAAAGTGGGAGCAGAGGGATTCATTGTACGCAGAGGAGTAGTGGTTCGAAAATTTCACAGACATGTTCATCGTCGTCGGATATGACTTCCA
>Ga0214545_1006260_pt1 | contig 20850 bp, 5 predicted proteins | sample CNSS4metaG_FD_160064 | JGI IMG/M metagenome (GOLD analysis project Ga0214545, IMG submission 160064) | Root nodule microbial communities from cowpea collected in UCLA plant growth center, Los Angeles, California, USA - CNSS4 | ecosystem: Host-associated > Plants > Roots > Nodule | place: USA...
ATAATATATATTCAATCAAACTATAGAAAAGTAATAAATTTATTTAAGATATTATAAAAGCTATTTAATTAATTAAGATATAAAATGTAAACATAGGAAAATTGATGATAAAACAAAAATTGGATTTTGTTAACGTTTGGAGATTAAGATTGCAAAAAATAAAGGATCAAAACCACATATTAAAAATGAAGGGAAACTAAAATTATAATTTATTCTTCAAATTATTTTTTACATCAATTTAGAAATGTAATGATAGTTTTTATTTTTTAAAAAAGAATTAACTAATTTTCTTCTTACTATTTATTCATTTGTTATCTTTTTGATTTTCAAATTCATGCAATATAGTCCCTACGTTTTTATCACTTTTTGATTTTAATTAATAAATAGAAAAATAACGTAATTGATATGAATTATTTATTATGGTATTATTGTTTTATAAATTAAAAAAAAAACTTTAACAATAAAAATAAATTTTAATACTAACTGTAATAAAATAAAGTTATTAAAGTATTTTAAAAGTTGAATGATATTACATAATGGTTAAACCGACTATGAGATTTCTATTTTAAAATATTTGTTTTTTAAAAAATAAATATTTTTGCTCGTATAAAGTTAAATAGCGATAATTTACAATTTTTTAATAAATATTTTACTCTTTAAATGATTAAAATATCATTAATCAGTGACTAGTTTTAAACAACAGTCTAAAATTGTGTCTAATTGTATTAATTAGAAAGAATCAAAATGGATCTATCTAAAAAAATATTTAATTAATAAAAAGGCAAACTTAAAAACAAAAACACCTCTGGTCTATTCTCACTTCAATTGTTGTTCATAAAGTGCGTATCACAACTTCGTCACAATACTATATTCTATAAACCTCTAGTTCCATCACTATATTGAAAGAAAAAAGTATAATTTTTCTAAGTTTTAGTTTATTCTTTTATAAATTTCTTTTCAAATTTTTAAAAATTTATGATTTACAACTTGGTTTTACTTTTAGAGCCATAAATGACTGTATTAATAAATTGATCAAAATCTTGATTTATACACATTTTTTATTTTTAAATTTATTTTTCTTTTCTTTTCCCTATATGTTTATGTGTTTTCTCTCCATTTATCTTGATCAATTGAGGAATATAAATTCTTACTGTCATATAAATAAGTCCAGGAGTTAATTTTATACGTTAAAATTTTAAGAATTTCTTTGATTGAGTTAGAAATGTTTATATGCTTCGTTATTTTTTTATTAAAAAACATGTTAAGTGTAACAACCTTAAAATTTCATTAATGTATGCATATAATTAATACATATAATTAATATGTGATAAGTCTAATTTATTTAAAGATATATATTTCAAGACGGTTGATTAAGATCATTGCAAACTAAAAATTATAAAGGTTTAAAACTTTTTTAAAAGACGGAGCTTTGTGTATGTATATTTAACCCCAAAAATCTAAAAGCATTCTTAATTAACCAGTGGGTCTTTAGTCATGTATAAACTTGTATTTCAGTTTATCTTTTGAATGACTGTAATGTGATAAGTACATCTTGTTTTTCTATATTTTAAGATTATCAGTAATGAAATGTTTTGTTTAATAGTTTTATACTATTGGAATATTATACAATTAATGATAATCAATTAAATTTTTGTTAGAGATTAATTAAAAAAATCTAAAAATGCTTTATGTCAATAACACGAGATAATCTAAAAAAGTTAGACTTTTTTTTTTCATTGAAATAATGACAAATTTATTCCTAATGAGTCAATTATGTTTTTGAATCCATAAGTGAGCATGTGATAGAAATTCGTCGCATTACCTATATTGTCATTACAAGATATCTATTTCTAAAAATTGTTCATAGATTTTCTTACCATAGATATCATGAATATTTCTTAAAGGAAATACAATTTTAAACAAATTATTTAAAAAATAAATAAATATAAATTAAAAACATCCTAAGTTAAACGTATGAATCTTTTATCCATATGCAAATATATTGCTTCAATTTTATTTTTACTGCAATTAGAATAAAACGAATTTTCTGTATTAAACCATTTATGAACTTGGGTTAAAGGGTATAGTAGTCTTTTCGGTCTTCAGTTCATGCTTTTGAATTGGTTGGAATGATGAAACCACTTAAGTTAAACTTTAAATAAAGTATTATTATAATATTATTATATTATCATTTTAATTTTAAAGTTTAATTAAAGTGAAATGTTCAAACAAAACGAAACCAAAGCAAGTGCGCCACACACTCATCGTTGGAGTGTTCCCAGTTAAGGTTGAAGCGAGTTGCAGTTTGAAATCCTTTGCTGGTTCATCTGCATCACTCAGATCCATCACACCGTTTCATAGGTAACGTCACACCCACTTATACTTTCCTTTCCGATTTCTCACCACATTCTTTTCCCAGAGCAACTTTTTAAAGAATGTTATGGAAATTGAATGAGAATGACCCAACTTAGAAATTCTACGGCTTCAATTTTCCGTACTAGTAATTGTTCATTCTTGTTTTCGCATGATTACATTTGGGTGCTGGGTTTCCAATTTCCATCGAAGATTACCGTTGGGTTCATCTTGTTTGAAAAACTAATGTGCTTTTGCAGAATGTGTCAATGTGATGTTAATTAACTGATTAATTAAATAATTAATGCATCTAGATCAGTTCAATGTGATGTAGATCCTGCAGGCCTCACTATGAATAAAGCATTTTCATCGAAGAAATCTTCCTCATTGCCCCCACCACCTACACCAAGCACAGTTGCATCATCCTGTGGGAAAAAGAAGCGAAGTCCTAGAAGCCCTTTGCAGGATCTCAACCGCATTTCCACCAGTAGCAACAGTAGTTATGCTTCTAGCAGTGTCTCCACTGAAGCCCCAAAGGGATGCCTCAGGTTTTTGTCATCCTCTTCCTTTAGAACCCCTGTCCACAGACCCAAGAATCTCACTAAAACTCCCAGCTCAGCCCCTCATGCAGCTGCTTTGAAACTTTCTAAATCGAAATCCTCCAAGGAAAACATTCCAAAGGGTGATGCTGGGTTGAAAACTAAGACACTTGCATTGGATAAGCCACGGAATCATAGGAAGAGGCCCCCTTGCCTCAACCAATGGCAGTCTGGGAAGAAATCAGGTTCTAGGACTGGTCAAAACCAAATGTCCAAGACTTGCTCCACTTTCAAAGACCGTGGCAAGTGTTTACCTAGGTTGCCATCTTCATCAGACCAGGTAAAGGAAAAAGAGAATATCTTGGTAGACAGAAATGATAATGCCGGTGAGCATGACCATGTCATATTGTGTCATGGTGATTTAAACTTGACTCCTTCGAGCAAAAACGCAACAGGGTCGTGTTTGAAAGATGTTAGAGTTTTTGAGGATTTGGAGGAGAATCCAAATGCAAGCATCAGTAGAACACCTCCAATTCACAACTCTGTTTCCCCAGAGATACAATGTGGGTCCTCTCTGGTTCCAAAAACAGTAACACCTGCTTGTTATGGCGCTGGCTATGTTGTTTCTGGTGTTATTGACAAGAGGAAATGTAGGCCCAGAGGGATTCTCACTGTAGAGAAGAAGTATTTAGGCAGTGGTAAAGTAGCTGATAGTAGTTTTGATGATGATGAGAAAAAAGTAATTGACAGTATTGACCATGCTAGTCCTTCCGTGTTACCTTTGCCAACTGAAGCTGTAGTGCATTGGCTTTCTTCTCCAAGTAAGAAGGGAAAGAACATTCTGAGTCAGAAGTTTGAAAATGGACTAAATAAAAGTCAGGGACTAGCATCATCCATAACTCTTGCTTCCAGTACTTCCCCATCATCCGGTTCCAAGACTTTTTGGGATGTAAGTGATAACAGTGATTTGTCTGGTGGTGCCAATGGTATCATGAGAAAAATCAGTTCTTCGATTTCTCCAAATGGGCTTGCTGAATTTCAAGTACCCTCTGATTACATGCTATCGCCTTCTTATTCATCCTTGTTGTTTTCTCCCAATCCCACACCTATTTGTAGGGCAGGTATCTCAGGAAAAGGAAAAAGCGATCGATACAATCTCATTGATGAGAATTCACCCTTTTCCCTGAATTCATTTGGCAGTGGAAATGTTATTCAAACTCCACAGTCAGATTCTAGTTCAGAATTACATGTTAGATCATCATTGGTGCATGCAGACAATCAAAAGGAGAATAATTCTATCAGAAACGCACTTCTATCAGAAAGCTTCCTTCTCAATAGTTCGATGCCCCCGGTGGATTCTGTTAATTCAAGTTTTCAATTTGATTGTTTAGATATGCCTTGTGAATCTATTGATCTCAGTAAACTTCCAAAATTTTTGGATGATCAGGACCCTTGGTTATCGAGTTCTACAACAGTGAATGCTTCACAGTCCCAAATGAGGATATCATGGAGGGAAGGGTCACTGAGCCAACCTTACGATCTAGATGAATGTGACTGCTGTAGATGCTTGTCAGATGAAGAGGAAAATGTCAATGACTCTGATATCAATAAATTTTCAGGTCCTCAAGTCATTATTGAAACAAAAGATGGTAAAAAATTGAGCAGTGATATTGCAATTACTGAAACTGAGGATAATGAACAGGAAATTGATGGCCTTGGCAAAGAAAAGTTTCGAGCTTTGATGTCATGTTCAGGTGCCGAGTCCCTAAGCATTGATGGTGGTGGTCTAATTGCTTCAGGGGATGATTTAGACTGGACTTTATGCCGCGAGAAGAAGTTATTTGAACTGTGAGTCGACCCTTCGTAGTTTGATCCATTTGTGAAAAAAAAAAATCTTGTTGTAATGTAACACCCCCTCGATCTAGATGGCTATTTAATCATCAAGTTCTTAACTTCCTCCAAGGCTGCGTCGAAATTCCGCTCGCTGATGATGTGCACTTGTCTTGTATATAACGGGGTGAAGGAAGAATTTCGACTTGGTTGGAAGCAAAATTTTCTCTACTTCCAATTTAGGAATAATTAACTGCTATTAGTGGTTAATCAGATCAATAGTGGCTACTTAGTAACATTCTTTGAACATATCATCTACTGGTTGAGAAATTGATGCTTCCTGAACAATACATTTTTTACGGACAATTTTATTTTTGTAATGTACCCTTCTCTTTTTCTTTGCTTTGTTTCCTTCTTGTTTGTAGTGAAATTTGTCTTTCGCTTTCCTGTTGGTTAACCAACATCGAGACCACTTATAAATATTTGTACTGTATCAGTTTTTATGGCTTTGGACAAGGTGTCTCTAGTTTATCAAATGGCTAAAGGAAATTATTTGTAGCTTCAAGTCGGCATTTAACACAGACTTCTACATTTTTTTGAGTTATTATAAAATTGAATAATATTGGTAGGGAATATATCAGTGGTCGATCTTCACTGTATGCACAAATTTATTGGATTGATAATAGTCAAAGAACTATACGTTGAATTAGTATTTTGTCTACTGGATCGAAGAATTTCGTGACAAGAAAAGTGAAATTTACTTGTTGGTACATAAATGATAAGTTTGTGTTTGGAAACTCGTTTGCACTATTTTATTATGAGGTTCTTGCATTTCAATGCAGCAAATACAGAGGGAAGAGACTTGACGGATTGACGTTTCTCTGGACTCGGTTAAGATCCAAAAACATATATATATATATATATATATCATGTATTGGATATCTTTCAATTACATTTAATTATGTTAACATTAAACAAATTGTACCGGATTGAACATTGTGAGATAATTGGTCTGTGTAAATATTTGCCAGAGTATCCTGGCCATCAAACCTTGATTGACGAGAAAATCTATCCAAAGCTTTTGTTAATAGCTATTCTTACTGCCAATACAAAAGAATTCCATGAGAACGCATAAGCATGTCCATAATTCAATTATGTGCCCACATACAAAATAATCAATGCGAAAAGGGTTTAAGTATTATTCCATAACGCTGCAACCAAGAATTTAATAACCTTTTTACTGGCAACAGATACATACTTCTTTTTTCTAATCTCTAAACTGTCTTTGCTTTTGGGGTCTTCCTCCTGATTTGTTTCCTGCTAATCAAGTATTTCATCTCTATAAAAAAAAGCAATGCACCACAAAGTGCTGTGTTCTGCCATAAAAAAAGTGAACACATTTTAAGTTCTGACTCAGGTAAAATCATCAGATAGGAACGCATGAATAACAATAGTTTGCACATACCTGAATGAAATCACTCAGCAATAAACTGTATTCAGGGTTATTAGGTCTATAGTTGTAGAAATCACACAGAATTGGTGTAGAAAGTCCCAGATAAAAGAGCTACAAATAAAAGTAATCAGGGTTATGACGCTTTAGAACCAAAAACAAAGATCAAAACTGAAAAGTAAATTTAAGATTAACATGTATTCATTTCAAAGCCAAGAGAGTAAGCCCTCACCAGAAGATAAGATCCAAATGTACTGCCAAGCACAAATAGAATTCCTCCAACCCCCTTTAAAAATATGGTAGAGGCAATGACTGGCCGAACCTGCATTTAACATTTTATCCAGAAAGATTATACAAGTAAAAATTAAATTCCATTCTAAAAAGTTGATAGTGTGAGAAAAGATGGCCTTACATTAATGTCTGGTACCGCTACCCCCAGTTTGGAGGATAAATTTCTCCTCACAAGCGCAAGTTTGGGAATCAACTCCTTTGCAACTGGTCCACCAGTGTCATCAAATTCATTAAACCTGGCAATATGCATTCTATATAAGTAGGAATGTACTAAATGTTGCTTTAAAAGTATTACTAACAAACTAAAAATTACATTAACAACCAAACATTTGATAGTATAAAATGTTGTCAAACAAGGTACGAGGTATACATAGCTATGCCCTTTCATAAACATCAAAATGGTGATGCACCACGAAATAAGTTACAAAAAGTAATAGGACTTAAAACTGCTGAAAAGGTTGTGTCTGGTTACTGAAATGCATGCCAACCGACATGTCTGCAAGACATCGTATCAGAACAATAAAATTTAATAGAGCTGTAGTCTCTGCACAAATTGCATATGAATGATTTGGGTCCTCATATTTTTATGTAATAAATGCCATTGGAAAGCCACAGATTAGTTCTTACTTTATCAGTAGATACACAACAAGGCTTCTACTGAGGTCTTATATTCACTATCCATCCATCCTCCAATAAAGACAAAAATGTAAAATTACAGGCAGCATAGTTCATAAAAAAAATACTATTGCTGTAAGAGTTTGAGTTTTAAGCTTATTCAACCCTACAAAATCAGTTCTTGACATAAAGTTTGCACCTCACTTAAATGGTACATTTTGGCTACATCACTAGATCATTCGAAATCATCAACTATTGATGCCTAGAAGCTCCTTGTAAATGAGCCATTAAAACCTGAATTCAAGCCATGTTAAATGAGCCATTAAAACCATCGATTTGCAGACTGTACTTGACATCAAAGACAGTACTAATTGCAATTTGCAAACTTAAAAATCTCCAATGGTTTGAAGGAAGAAACTACAGGAAAATCAACATCAAACATACACGCAATGAACAACTCAAGGGTTCAGGATCGCTTTTGTTATTATTACTAATTGCTCTTTGTATTTTTATTCCAACATGCCTGCACACCCAAGAAAACTAAGCAATTAACTAATAGTTTACATTAATGTAAACCATGAAGTTCCAGAGACAACCATTCACACTAAAAGACGCGTCATTAAACTGGAACAACAGAGCATAGTTCCCAAAAGAATCATTGAGCAATACGAAGAAGCCCAATTATACAAAAAAATGTATCCATTAAACAACATCATGGGTTTATACAATAGCTATGTGAAAATACAAATCTGAATGAAAACCCAGATGGAAAAAATGAAAATTTAATGGACAAACATTAAATAATTTGAACATTACGAATGGATCTAGAAAGAGAGAGAGGACTCACATCTGCCATGCTGAGAGGATGAAAAGGGAGGCAAAGAGGACACGACCCAGAAAGGAGGAAAACCCCATTATTGTGACTGTGTTTTGAAGTAGCAGCAGCAGACGCAGAAGGGGAGAAAATAAAAGAAAAAGGGTCGCAGTGTTCTGCGGATTGTAATCAATTTGGATTTGGTCTCTATTTTGATTTGTAAAAGAATTTGAACCAAATTTAAGGTCCGAAACATTAGGAATATTTAGTGAGAGGAGGATAAATGTTATGCAAGAAAAACACAAATGTCATATACTGCTTAACACTTTTTTATTTTTGTCATTAACACATATGCTTATCTTACTGCTTTAATTGATTTGTCATTTTTCTTTTTTCCTTTGATTTCAACTAACTTAGTTTGCAATCGCTTTAAGATTTAAAGTGCGCGTGACTCCGTACTATATTGTTGATTTCCTATTAATTGATTTGATACCTCCACCTTTTTTTTAGGAAGAATTTGATAAATCTCAGGGGATGGGTTGAGAAAGAGTTAATAATAAGGGATAACTATTGAAATAAATCATTGTCTTTTTTCTTTACTCCAATCCAAGTTAAATCAAATTAATTAATGAAAAAGCTTGAGAGCTGCAAAAGTTTATTCTCTCTTCATTTGCAAAAGATCCTTAAGGTAGTAATCTCAAGTTTTATCCGATATTAGGTAATAATATTTTCCTTTTTCCCGATCTAATTTATCTTAAAAATGAAATCCCTACATGATTGTTTATCGAGAGAGGGGGAGGAAGTAGAGAATTTCAAATTGGAGTTTGATTGTTAAGTATTGTATGAACACACATAAGACGATTATGGATCTTGACAAAAAAATTTAAAGAAATCAAAATAATATATTTAAAATTTATATATTTAATTATTGTTACTGATATTACAAAAGAGTATAAATAATTTAGTATTTAGTATTGAAATTTCTTTGTATATTTTTTCTTGAAAAAAAAAATACAGTTTTGAAGTTATATTTGAGATATAATTCATTTTAAATAATTTTTTTCTAATTTCATTTTTTTTCACTCCTACTCAAAAAAATTAATATGAAACTCCACTTATGATTCGTTGAATCTTAAAAAATGGTTCGTTTAATTCAACAATTGAATCTTCAACCTCATGCTTAAAAATATGTAGAGTAGTAAATTTGTCTGGTTTTCATCTTCACGGATATCTTTCTTTCTATCATTTAAAAAAAATTAAGACTAAAAATAATTTATCAAAATTTAATATAAAATTGAGAGACGCAATTACTAAAAGAAATATATATGATGATAACTTGATAAGTCAAAACTAAAAATGGTTATGAAACACAAAGTACAAACTCTTCCTTCAATATTCAAAACAAAAATATACAAAAAACCTATGAGATGAAAAAAGTATTAACTATTAAATAAATAGTTCACTATCAAGAGATGAAAGAGTTACCTTTTTAATCTTAAAAAAAATAGAGAGAACATATGAATAAATGAGAATGGAAAGAATGAATTTGTGTCTAATTTCCTTTATAAAAAAAGAACAAAAGAAAATATATAAGAGTGAAAGATAGATAGAACATGTGAAAAACTTAAAAACAATGAAAGAGAACATAAAAAACATCCCAATAATTTTTTTTATATTTAATTTTATGGTTTATTATTTATTAAAATTAAATATTATAATTTGTAATTAAAAAAATATTTATAGTTTAATTTTCATCAATATAATATGTATTATATATATATATATATATATATATATTTTTTTTTTAATAAATGTTGGGATATACTTTTCAAAAATATTTAAAAGTTTTAGCGAGATTGTGACCTTCAGGCCAAACTAACATCAATACTTATTAATAATTAATATTTATTTCACTAATAACTTTATTTTGATAATTTGATTTGAAAAAATATTAACATAAAACTCACTGATAATTATTAGCCAAAAATAAATATAAATAAATATATAATATTTATGAGTAAGTAACAAGTATCGCAGGTCAGATACTATTATATCCGTACTCGTTCCATCAATAATCGGGTAATTAAATATCCTTATCTATTACCTGTGAATATCTATTAACGATATTTATCATCCGTCATGAATTTTTTTCACAAATATCTTTGGTGACGAAGATTTTTGTTTTTGTCATCCTCATATACAAATATCATGACATCCGATCTACATATACTTTTCACCCACTATAATTATTAATAAATTTTATTTAAATATTTTTTTAAATTCACATTATTAAAATAAAATTATTAATAAAGAAATATCATGAAAAAATGTTTACAAAACTGGCTTCATATATTTATATATATTTTTTATTTAGTCCTATGGAATTTGAATTTATTTTATGAAAGATTAATTTTCTAAAATTTATATCCTAACACAACTCATTTTAATTTGTTTTCTAAAAGTATCAAATTTGTTTACATTAATACGTTATTGATTAATTTATTTTGAATTGTACTTTAAAAATTAAATTTTTATTTTTAAGTTTTACTTTAATAATTTAATTTAAATTTTTAAAAAATAGATATAAAAATCTGTGTGAATAACTATGAGTATATCCATGAGTATAAAAGGACGACCAAATACTTTTTTATTAATACTCCCACGAATAATAAAAAATAATAAAATAGATAACCAAACGAATTTGTTTCAACGGTAAGATGAATAATAGATAAGTACTATTTGTCTTCAACTCAACCTGTTATACCTACTTAAAGTATTAGGATTATTAAGGCGAGAAAAATTTATTTGTTTCTTTCATTAAATTAAAAATTGATACAAGTTGAGTGTGACTCACATTGTTGTAAACTGATACGCGATTTTCTTTATTTTTCAATAAAAGAATGCGGTGACAGTAGAAGGTAAATTTATAATTACATCAGGTATAAATTGTTTGTCACCATTAAGAAGTCAACGGTATTAATACTTATTGTTTGTCACCCTTTAAGAATGTCAACAGGAGTTAATACATACTTATCTTAATGAAATTTAATATTACTTTAAAATCAATAACTTTGAAACCAATAACAAAATAAATTATTTTTTTTAACGAATGTTAATATTAATTTTATAATTAATGATAGATGAAATTAAGATTTTTCTTATCTTAGAAATTTGTGCCGGCATCTTAGATAATTTCTTTCGATTTTGAAACAATATTTTACTTCGACACATTTCATAACTTAATGAAAACTAAATTGTACATTTTAGGCTTCAACATGAACAATACCACATTGAAATATAATTTGAAACTTATTAAATTCATAAATTTAAATAAAATCATCTCTTCCTGTCACAGTCTCATTTGTGGGATTTGATAAAGTAAAATATGAGAAATAGTTTGAACAATCTTAAAAGAGTAGAAGAAAGAAACTACATATGCTAGGTAAGGAGAAGTTTACGAAAGATAAAAGAAAATAGTTATATATATATATATATATATATATATATATATATATATATATATATATATATATATATATATATATATATATCTATATATAGCAAGGAGAGAATTAATGAAACATGTTTAGGCTACAATTATTAAAAAAAGTAAATTAGAAATACTGTCTTAACGAAAAAGGCAAAGACTAAGTTTTTCTTTGAAAATGGTGTAAACTTACTTAGTTCCACATCGTCTACAAAATTCTGACTGAAGGTGATAAATTTTAAAAAATATAAAATAAAATCGTCGGTAGTCCCAATCAACTACAACTATGAAATCTCGTTAGCATGCATAGAAGGTTGTAAACGCTTGAGGGTATAAACAGCTCTCTGGTCCCACATCGAAGACTATAAAACCTAAGCTATCCTATATAGCAATTCCTTGCAATTTCTATTGTTCCTTTTCAATTAAATAAACTGTGCTGTGTCCTGTGATTTAAATCTGGTTCATTCTAAATCTGCATTTTTTCTAAAACAATTTTAAAATGCAAAAAATAGGGAGTTTTATTTATGTGCCTAATCATACAGAGCACTAATATTTGAAAATTCAACTTGATAATTGAAAATTGTAGCAAAAGTGTTATTATTGAGTGTCATTTAAATGAGATTGTTTTAGCAATTGGGGATTACCTTCTATTCCTAATACATCCTAATACAAAGTAGTACTTTCCCTCTCATATTTTGATTTTCTCATCTGAAAAATAGTTTGTTCAGACTTGTGCATCAAAAGTTTGCTTGAAGATCATACATATATTTCATCCTCAATCCACCGGAGGTAATTTTCAAAGTGAACAAACCATCAATAGAGTTATAGCGATTCCCGAGTTTTTCCCTTATGCTCTTCTTCTCTCATTCACTCTGATTGTTCTACTTATTTTCTTTAGGAGCTTTTCTTTCTGGGTCTTCCCTCTTGTTTACTGTATAGAATTTTTCTATTCCAATAATAGAAATACAATGAATATTATATCATTAAATTTGTAAAAGTCTTAATGTCATGAAAATGATGCTAGCTAATAGTTAGATTTTTCTTGAGCAATCTTTGTAATTGATACCTATAGGTCAATTTTTAGTAGTATGTTGGCAGGGAAAAGGCTACCTTTGACTTCTACATTTGAAAGGTTGTTGTGAAGGGAACAAGTACAAAAGTATTCCTTGAATTAAGTTTCAGTGCATTTTATGTGACACAGAAATTTTCAAGTATTTGGTGGCTGTGGCTGTGACTGCTTAAGATGGTCAAATCAAGGTGGTAGGAGAAGAGGTTTTGTCGTAGTCTCGAAGGTCTGCTATTCTTATGTTAAAAGTTATTCATGCATCAGTTACAGTAAAAGAAGACTAATGTCTACTTGAAGGTATGCTATTCTTATGTTTAAAAATCTCTTTTATTTCAATTCAATATTGTAACCTTGACTTTAATATGGTGATTCCTTTTTTTTTTTCAAAATAAACACTATTACTGAAACATTTTTGTTAAAAATAAAGCAAAACTTATAAATAGACAGTTTATATATTTATTTTAATCTATATTTTAAAAATATATTTTGAAGAGACCAGTATACTTCATTTCTGTGGGATGGCGGCTCTGTTAAACCAGAAGTCAGTCCCAGAACATAACATCAATCTCTTCTTTCTTCCCAAAGTTCAAGAAAATAGAAAAAAAAATATTGATAAAAAGACAAACATAGCCTTGGAAGTTGACATGACCATACTAAAATTGTATGGGCAATTTCAAAAAGAATTTATGAAAAATATGAACATGACATAGTATATACATAATGTGGGTCCATACACTTTTGTGACATAACCTGCACGCTACTGGGGACGCGTGGGTGAGAGTTCACTTTCACTGTGCCAGAAAAAGAACATAACCAAAAGAAAATAAAAGAAAAGAAAAGAAAGAGAAATGCATTTACAAGCAACCGAACCGAGGCTGTTCTGTTTGGTCACACGTTTGACTATTGCGATTTGCCAACCTTAACATCCTTGCTTTCCTTATCTATCTAATCTAACTTCCTCATTTCCCTGTCCTGTTTTGCCCGTGACAGTCTCTCCTCACCCCAGATTTCAATTTCCCTTCTTTCTTTCTGGGTCTTCATCTGTTTGCCTTAAAACTCTTAACTTTCTTTTCTTTTTTACTTTTGGGTCAAATATGAAGATGGGTGTTCATCCATAGCCATTGAGAATCCTAGATTTGGAGGGAAAGATGAAAGATTTCCCTGGAACACCGGGCACTCTCCTTGCTTTGGCTCTGAGGATATCACAGTTCGTTTTTGCTGCTGGATCAATTGCTTCCATGGCTACCACTCCCAGTTTCTTTAATTTTACGGCCTTTTGGTAATAAGTTATACATTTCGCTCTTCTGAAACTTTTTCTTGCATTTATCTGTTCTGGTGTGACTTTGTTTCAGTACTGATGAAATCCTTGAAACACATAACTTGCATGTTAGCCAACTGTTGTTGATTCGGTTTTTGTGCATGTAATTTGAGTTAATCCAGCTTCTTCAAGCAGGTTTAGCACTTTGGCTGTTTTGGTCGTGATTGGAGTGAAGAATGTGTAGTGGAAATTTGTCATTGTTGTTGGGAAATGAGAATTGGGAAATCTGATATTCATGAAGCTTTCTAATCACAGTTTTTACCTGACTGAGGCTATGCTTGGAAACAGAGGATTCGAATGGGATGTAAAAGCTAACTTTTGGTTTATAAAAATCATATCCAAAATGTGGAACCAGACATGTTCTTAGCTTTTAAAAATCACATCTGAAACAAGAAAGCAAACACGTTATGATCAAACTTGTGTGGAAATTCTCTTATCAGTTGTTTACCATTTAACTGAAATTGACACAGGTCTCCCCTAGAAGAAACTTAGTGCTAGTTATTTTGATGGAGGATAACTTATTAGGTAATTCAGGACCAACTTGTTCATGGTGCTGATCAATCTCTATAAGTTTTGTGTATGTCGCAGGTACTTTTAAACACATGTGAAAAATACAAAAGTATACTTCAGAAAACAAATTTGTATCATAAAAGTAGACGTGTTCAAATTTTGAAAAACCTTTATGTGGTAATTTATAGAAGGTTCCTTCACCAATGGTTTGCAAATATATAATTGTACTTAGGCTGTGAATATGTTTGTAGTGCATGTAAAAGATGCGTAATTTGATTTTTTTTCTTTATGTTTTTCATCCCTCTGAAATTGAAAATACTGTTTTTTATCCTTTGTATCATGCTACACTCGTTAACTGCTTGGGAGGTAAATGAAAAGTAAAGAGACTGTTTCATGGTATCAGCAAGTTACACCTTTAAAAAAACTGTTAAGGTCTGTAAAATGTTTGTTATTTATCTATCTTAACAATAGATGTTAGGATCAAAACGGTGATGTAAAATTTTGAAATAATGAAAACCAGAGAACTATAGTTTATATGGATTTAAACCAAAAGTCATACATTTTATAAGAACTAAAGCAATGTTTTCTAATTATAGAGGGATTAAAACACAATCATTTTATAGGTATTAAAAACGTACTTAAACCTTGTATATTGATTGAAGAAATTTAAGAAGTTGCTTAAAGAAAGGTTTAATATGAATAACTAATTAAGGAGGAAAACTTGGCTACATGAGGATTGGGGAGGTGTACAGATGGAAATTATCCTATCAAGAGTGAGAATTCAAATTTATAACATTGTGGCGGATTCAAATTAAATAAAAACTATCCGATTTTTTGTATGAGCAAATGAGCTTCTGAACTTGAATGTCATGTAAAAGGTAAGGAATGAAAGGTTATTTCATGGTTTTGAGGATGATGAGAATGAGAATAGCATCTTCTTATTGAGTTTGGTACTATCTACAATTTGATTAAAGTTATTTGGTAACTTCTTGGAAAGATTCACCAAAACATCTTTCGTTCTTAAGTTGTACATAAGAAGTGGTAATTTTGTGTCTGTGCCTCCTTGATCTTTAGTTATATATCCACAGCATTGACAATAAACTGTAATGTTTAATGACTTACATGTTTAATGACAAAAAATTTTAGTTTGTTTACCCTCTCTAGACTCCACTAGGTGGGAGCCTTATGAAATCATCATACTTTTGTGTTAATAACTTTTGGTTGATAACTGCATCCCAAGTTCCCAACTATTCATTGATATCAGCAGCATTTTTCACAATTCTTGTTGTCTGTTGATTTTCAAATAGTTAGACCTATAGAACATGGACCTACTAACCATTCAATTCCAAATACATTTGGTTTTTTCACTCAAGTTGTGCTCGAAGATTTTGACATACTTATGTGGAAAAAGAATTACACTGAACAATTACTTCGAGGTCATTGTTTTTGTTTCAACAGATTACTCATTAGGCGCAATCTATCTCAGTTCAGTTTGTTTCACTATCGGACATGTTCATATGATATTCCCTCTACTTGTCATGTTCCCCTAAAGCCTATGAATATTACTTTCAAGCTCTTCTTGTTAATCGGTGTGTATGCCAAATGAAGATATGAAACTAAAAATGCTACATGAGCTTTGGTTCTCCAAAGCAAATGATGTCTGTAGTAAAACTGTTTTTCTCTGTAATCTTTGACACTAAGAACCTCTTGAAAACATGTATGTCATAAACTGTTTTATCGTTGACATGATAATCTGGAAATATACTTAAGTTGTTGATGAACATCAACTTGACGCTTACTGTTCCTTTTGTGATACAGTTATTTGATAGCCTCAATGGGTTTACAAGTGATTTGGAGTTTTGGGATTGCTTTATTGGACGCATATGCCTATGTGAGTAAGAAGGTCCTCCACAACGCAGTACTGGTTAGCCTCTTTGTAGTTGGAGATTGGGTTAGCCTCTGCCTAAACTTTTACTCTTACTAGTTAGTTTTTGACTGGTACTGCAGATAAATCCTTAAGGATAGTGTTTCAACATGTGTCAGGAATTTACCTATTTGTGTCCTCATCATTTTTTTTGCTACATAATATTAGTTCTGAAGTTATGATCTTTCATTCAAAAGTCTTCTTGACTGTTTTGTACAGGTAACAGCAACACTATCACTAGCTGCAGCTTCTTCCTCAGCTGGCATCACAGTTTTGTACTTCAATGATCTTGGGCACTGCCATTTTGGAGAGGAATGCCAAAAGTACCAGATTTCAGTGGCCTTAGCGTTCTTGAGCTGGTTACCGATTTCAATATCATCCCTAATTATGCTCTGGCTATTAGCAGCAGGCTAGCATACTCTATATTTGAATACCATCACGTGTTCATCTAATTGGAAATTTTCTTTGGAAGTGTCAATAGGAAAGGAAATAGAGTACAGGGTTACACGCATTTAAAACGATTCCTTCATTTCATCTCCAAATGTGCTAGCTGTAGATTGTAAAGAGTATAAATGTATACGTGATTTTGCCTTGCAAAGAAATTAAGTTACCAAAGTGTTATGCTGATTTCCTGTTCCTGTAACTATGTAACTAGAACAAAGTTAAACATTTTATGTTTACAGGGAATTGGGTTGCTAATGCATGTTTTTGCAAGATGGTTTTCTCTTTTCACATCTCACTACCGCTAACATTAAGAAGAAACCGTGTAGAACATATAATTGTCATTACAAGTGTCTGCAGTTGCTTCAAGAACAAAAGATATGAGAGTTGTAAATGTAGTTTGGTGGATGAAAAATAGAAAAAAAAAAAAAAAAAATAAAATTTTTTAAAATAATTATTTTTTAAAAAATATTTTTTTTTTTTTTTTTTTTCTTATATATGTTTTTTCCCCTGTCTATGCAATCGTTTATCTACAGTATTCTATTCAAAGTTTTGTATATGTTCATTTTAGTTCCTTGTTTCAAAGAGTGTTATTGAACTTTTTATTGGTTAAAGGAGTTCAAATTTAGCATCGAGGTGTTATTTTAATTTTAGTGAAAAGACAATGACACTTAGAAGGAGATATAAACTCGTGAGATCTTACATTTGTCGCATTTCAATTACCCACATTTTTCAAAAAGTTAACATATAGTATATGGTTGTAAATGTGAAAATATGGTGAAGGTAAAAACATCGAGACTTTTACTACAGAAGCTAAAATTGTAAACAGCAAGTTAATAAGGTCAATGTACTCGTTAGAAAATTGTATCAGAGGTATTGGTACTTGTGATTAAAACACTATATGAGAAAACACACATTTAATGTTGGTGTTGGTAAAGAGTCGACACTAACAAGTTAAAATTGACTCTAAATATTTAGAACCAAATTTGCATAATATGTGCATCTGATTTTAAAATCACGGATGTTAATTTGTTAGTAGGAGCTTTTGACAATGTTAACTCATAACTAATTTTTAAATTATTTTTTATTAAAACAATTTAGTGTTATACTAATATATTTTTATTTTAAGATTTATTTGATTTAGTGTCCGCTTAGTCGAACAATAAAAAATAAATTCTCGTATATTACTTTCATATTCAAAAAATATAAATGAAAAAAATAGAAAGAAAAAAAATGAAAAAGATGAATGTGTATAAGGAAGATGAATGTGAATGAAAGAAATGAATATAAAAGAAGAAGATGAGGAGAAGAACACCATGAAGATGTTGAGAAAAATATGAATAAAGGGGGTGACGAAAAAGAATGTAAGCGAATGTGTGTGGATGGAAAAGATGAGCATGGATAAGGACGGATCTTAATTAGTGTATTTGAGGGGGTTAAATATACTTTGAACCCCTAAACATGTTCATGAAATTGAAATTTATCTGTCTTAAACTTTTATAAATTTTGGTCTCTGAATTTTAAAAATGAATAAATGTAGTTCTTTTAATCCAATGACATTAAATTTATTTAACGTATTAAACGACGTTCATGGTAGACATATGGTGAAAACAGTTTAAACACAAATTAAATCGTCATTTGACAAGTCAAAAACAAATTCAATGTAGTTGAATTAAGAAGACTATATTTATTCATTTCTTAAATTTGATGATCAAGTTGTATCAAAGTTTGAGACAAAAAATGAATTTCAATTTCGTGTAAGTTAAGAGATCAAAAACATAATTAACCTCATTTAACATGTTATGTTCGCATATACCCATTTACTTGTTGCTCTCAGGTTACCTTTGTGTGTATACATCTTGTAACATTTTATAACACTCAATATATAATACACAATCTCCTCTCCTTCTCCATGTATTTCTTTATCCTTTGTCCATGTATTTCTTTATCCTTTGTTTTCTACATGTATCATATATAATACACAATCTCCTCTCCTTCTCCATGTATTTCTTTATCCTTTGTTTTCTACATGTATTAAGAGAACCAAACACGATCCATGATTGAGAAGGAATCCTTGCAGTAGTTCCTCTATCCTAAAGTATTGTTGGGAAAAACCCCCGAGAATCACTTTATTAATAGAGAAATAAAATAAACATAAGGAAACACATAGACAACACACCCATGCCCTTTGGCACCGAGTACACCCACACTCTCCAAAGTAATAATTTAAATCAAACCTCACAACACTCTTATTACAAGATTATTATAAGAAGAGTCAAATATAAGCTTGAAGTGATTTGACTCGGGGCAAAAAACATCACAGACTTAGAGCTCATTATATAGTCACTAACACCTACTTCCTTGGTTGTCCTAGGCGACGTGGGACTTTTCAAGACATGTTATTTTCATCACCCAATATTCTTCACCCCGATTAAAATAAACACATCTTCATTGTCTATACCAGCAATCATACTCCACCATAAGGGGTATCACTTGGAATCAAGTCGTTTCGAGAATTTCCACTTGGAATCAAACTATCCCAAGAATTTCTACTTGGAATCAAACCATCCCAAGAATTTTCACTTGGAATCAAACCATCCCAAGAATTTCCACTCGAAATCAAACCATCCTAAGAATCTTCACTTGGAGTTAAACCATTCGAAGAATTTCCACTTGGAATCAAACAAACCCAAGAATTTCCACTTGGAATCAAACCATCCTAAGAATTTCCACTTGAAATCAAATCATCCCAAGAATTTTCACTCTGAATAGTCATCCCAAGAATTTCCATGCACCCTGCATCAATGCTAACCAATGCCCACACACATTGCATTAATATTAGCCAATGCTCGCGCATAAACACCATACATCCTTTGTCCGACGGAACCATACTGCAACCCATGACGCAAAACCACACAACATGACGAAAAACCACAAATCGAACATCTGCACTTCGCAGCCACCGTGGCGGAGGCCAAGTGGGCCGAGTCACAATCAAATCGTGACGTTTGGGCTGTTACACTCTTAAGTAAAAATAGTTGCGCCTTGACTAATGGTTATAGTTTTTGGCCTAGTGGAAAGTGTTCAATCCTAACAATTGATATCAGAGCCTAAGGCCATGAGTTTGATTCTAAGTGGACAATTGCTAAGAGAAAGATTTTGCGGGTTGAAAAATTGATTTCTGCATATCCAGACTTTGAAAAGCTTTTTATATCTATTTTGACATCCAAAAAATAATTTTCAAAAATCCGCCACTAAGTGTGGATTTACTAAAAGGACTTTTGTGTTATATTCCATGGAAGATTCCAAAATGAACTTAGTGTGGACTATGTTGGTGGAGGTCCACGTTTTTCATGGTGTAGATATTGATCGGTGATATTCCTTTTAAGGTTAGGAGTTTGTCGAATAATTTGTCGTACGATGGATTTGATGAAATTTTGGTGGGAATCGAAGAACTTGCCCTTTAAAGCCAATATAAAGTGATTTGAGAATGACATGAATGTCATGTAATTGGGTAACTATGCCTTAAAGTGTATATGTGAAGTGAAACAAGATAGTTGTGGAACACACTCTTCCACCACCTCATTTTATTAAAATTATGTGTTGTTCACAGACAAGTTGTGATGGTGCAGTGAAAATATGAAAAATGTGATGGATGATGATGATGACATTGACCAAGATGGGATGGGGATGATGGATGATCACGATGAGAGTGACCAGAGTGTTATATATGTCTAAACATGATGAAATTGACAAGAAGAAATGCATGGTAATGGTGTTAATCACTAATTTGATGCACTAAATCCTTTATTAATATTGTATGTTAGGGATAAGCTCATATGAATCATGGTGGGCCTAATTAGAATCTATATAATGTAAGACCTGAAATTTTCTTTCCAAATATAGTTTTCTAACGTATAAATAATAATAGTGTTACTAGAGATGGCAACCGGGCGGGGCGGGACGGGTTTCGTTATCCCATACTCATCCCCGCATCAAAAATTCATCCTCATCCCCATACTCAAACCTAACGGGTATCAAACTTTTGTCCCATTCCCATCCCCACCGGGTAACGAATATAATCTTGTACCCATACCCGTACCCGTGTTCTAACTAATATTAATTTTTATAAAAGAAAAAAAATTACGGTAAAGAAAACATAATATTATCAAATATTTAATATTAGGAGGATGATTGTTTCTTCCATATCAAA
>Ga0214545_1006261_pt1 | contig 20843 bp, 8 predicted proteins | sample CNSS4metaG_FD_160064 | JGI IMG/M metagenome (GOLD analysis project Ga0214545, IMG submission 160064) | Root nodule microbial communities from cowpea collected in UCLA plant growth center, Los Angeles, California, USA - CNSS4 | ecosystem: Host-associated > Plants > Roots > Nodule | place: USA...
TATATTTACAGATTTGTTGGAGCATTGTATTGAGGTTTTTATGGATGATTTTAGTGTATATGGTTCATCTTTTGATCACTGCTTGTCTAATCTTGCTAGAGTCTTGGAGAGATGTGAAGAAATTAACCTTGTTTTAAATTTTGAAAAATGACATTTTATGGTGGAACAAGGTATAATTTTAGGTCATGTTGTTTCCAAAAATGGTATATTTGTAGATCCTGATAAAATTGATATTATTTCACAATTGCCTTACCCCTCTTCTATGAAAGAGGTTCGATATTTTCTTAGACATGCAAGATTTTACAAGAGGTTTATCAAGGACTTCAACAAAATAGCTAACCCTGTCTCCAACTTGTTGCAAAAGGATGTACCATTTGACTTTGGAGAGAGGTGCAAAGATGCTTTTGATAAATTGAAAAAGGAGTTTACCACCACTCATATCATCCAGCCACCTGACTGGACACTACCATTTGAGTTTATGTGTTGCACAAAGAGATGGGAAACTACCACATGCGATATATTATGCTTCCAGAACATTGGACATAGCACAGGCTAACTACACCACAACTGAGAAGGAATTATTGGTTGTTGTGTTTACCTTGGACAAATTCATACCGTATATACTTGGTTCTAAGGTCATTGTTTACATTGATCATGCAACATTAAAATTCCTTCTGAAGAAAGCAGATTCGAAGCCAAGGTTGATCAGATGGATGTTATTGCTCTAAAAGTTTGACATTGAGATTCAAGACAGAAGTGGGGCACATAACTTAGTAGCTGATCATCTTAGCAGGATTGAAAATAGAGAAGATAACATTCCTATTCAAGATGACTTTCCTGATGAAGTCCTCCTAGCATTGACTATTGTGAAAGGTATGTTTCCTGAAACTTGGTTTACCGATATTGTTAACTATTTGGTTATTTCTGCTATTCCTCTTTCCTTCTCCAAGTATGAAAGAACCAAGCTAAAAAGTGAGGCAAAGTACTATATATGGGAAGACCCAATCTTATGGCACATTGGTAGTGACCAAGTCATAAGGAGGTGTGTTCCAGATATCGAGATACCTTATGTGCTTGAGTTTTGTCATTCATCTCCTTTTGGTGGACATTATGGTACACAAAGAACAAGTAGGAAAGTGTTGGATTGTGGATTATATTAGCATACTATCTTTAAAGATGCACAAAGGGTGTATGAAAATTGTGAGCAGTGTCAAAGGGCAGCAAGATCTATTACAAGAAGGGATGAAATGCCTCAACAACCCATGCTATATTGTGAGGTATTTGATATTTGGGGTATTGATTTTATGGGACCTTTTCCTCCTTCTTTTGGGTTTTCTTATATTTTGCTTACTGTAGACTATGTCTCCAAATGGGTGGAAGCCATAGCTACAAGGACTAATGATTCTCGAGTTGTCATGAGTTTTGTCAGATCTAACATTTTCTGTAAGTTTGGGATACCATGAGCCATCATTAGTGACCAGGGGACTCATTTTTGTAATAAGCTACTTGAGAACATGTTGAAGAAATATGGGGTGACACATCGCATTGCTACACCATATCACCCCCAAACTAATGGGAAAGTAGAGATCTCTAACAGGGAGATTAAAAAGATACTAGAGAAAGTAGTGAAGCCTAGTCGAAAGGATTGGGCCACAAGATTGGATGATGCACTTTGGGCACACAGGACAGCCTACAAAGCACCTATAGGTATGTCACCTTTTAGGATGATTTTTGGAAAGGCTTGTCATCTAACTGTGGAGATTGAACATCGAGCCTATTGGGTCGTGAAAGCATGCAACTTAGATTTGGAAGAAGTAGGGAAAGAGCGAAAACTTCAGTTGCAAGAACTAGAGGAGATTAGGCTTGCAGCCTATGAAAACTCAAAGTTCTACAAAAAGAAAACCAAGAAGTTCCATGACCAAAAGCTTGTGGCTAGAAAGGATTTCAGGGTAGGCTAGAAGGTGTTACTATACAAATCCAAGCTTGGTCACATGAGTGGTAAGTTGCGCTCCACTTGGGAAGGACCATTCATTGTTACAAAAATATTCCCTTATGGAGCAGTGGAGATCAAGGAAAAATCCTTAGACGATGGATGGGATGAACTTGACTTCTCCCGCATACCTTTCGCCTTAAGGAGGTAAGTACCCTTCATACTTTTTCTTTGCATTATATACATATTGAATACATTGAGGATAATGCATGGATAAAGTGTGGGGGTGTGGGGAGAAAATTTGTTTTTCCCCTTTTCTGATTTTGTTTTCTATTTGTTTTGTTTTTTCTTTTCTAATTTTGTTTTCTGTTTGTTTTTATTAAAAAAAATTGCTTTCAATAAAACATATTGACATTGGATTTTGGGATTTGATTCACTAATCGGAACTATCACAATTCTGGGAAAATAAAGAGTCATGTGCTATGAGTGGATTGTTTTTGTGATTTACTAATTGAGTTGATTTGAGAGTTTCTAGAATAAATCTTTTGTGAAAGAGTTTTGACCTTGTGAGTTTTGAGCTTTATTGTAAAGGATGGACTACCATGTGTCATTCCAATTTTTCTTGTGTGACTTGCTCATGTCTTGTTTATACTAAAATGTTTAGCTTGATTCTTGTGTCTTGTATCTTAGGTGAATATGCATGATTTGATATGATTGAGGCATTTCTTGTTTTTAGCTACTTGGCCAAATAAGCTAACCATGACATTGATCCATTGGTAGACCCTTTGAGCTTTAAACTCTTTTTCTTATTTTGAGCATATTGCTAAACCTTAAAAAGAAAAAGACCATGTTTTTCCGTACAATAGGAAGAAAGAAGGAGCTAGTGGATTATGTTAAGATTGGTTGAGAAGTAAAGTGTGGGGGTGAGTATTTCACCCACAAAGTTATAAATGGCAAAAGGTAAAAATTTGTTGATGATAAAGTGTTGAAATGAAAAATGATTGCTTTCCGAAAAAGAGCAACAAAGGATAAAAGAGAAAAAAAAAAGACAAAAGGGATTGTTTTTGAAACTATGCTTCATAATTCCTTCTACCTAACTATTTCAAAAACACAAAAATCCTAAAAAAAATTTCCTACCTTTGCCTTGGCCCCGTTATAACTTGTGAAAACTCCTCATGATTTTTGAATGTATGCTTTCTGAAAGTTGTGAATATTAGAGTCTTGCTAAGCATTGAGAGTGCTTACTTGCATGGGTATTTTGAGTAGGAAACATAAGCCAAAACACTTGAGCGAATTTTGGTGAGAAAATATACATTTAACTTGAGTGTTTCTCTTTCATATTTGATTATCTTGTAAACTCAAAAGATTAACTCATGTGTGAAAATAGAATCTTCCCATTTGTATGTGCATGACAACATGATTTCTAGAAGATTGATTTGTTTCCATTTGTATTCATTCCTTTAATCCAGTGAAGATATGGAATAAAATACCTCAGAATAAAGTTTTGAAATTGTTCAATTTTGCCTAGGAGTGCAAAATGATAAGTGTGGGTGTGTGATGAGTTCAAATTTTTGCCCTCATTTAATATTTAAATTTGGGGTATTTAATTAAATTTGTGTGCTTAAAGAGTGATTTAATTGACAGTTCTGATAATTAGGCTATTTGAGCTTATGTAATAAAAATGTCTTAAAAAGTGGTTTTTTAGCTGCATAAATTACTTCTTGGATATTTTAACGTTTGTTGATGCAGTTGAAGTTAAAATTAAGCTCATTCAAGGTGGCAAAATAAAATGATTGAACTTACAAACCACCTTTAAATAAGACTAAAATCAGCAAGTTCTTGAAAACTCACTTTTGTACCCCACACATTACTTATACACTCCCCTCTTTCCAAATGGGTCTCACAAAACCTACTTCTGCACCCCCTGCCTTTGTCTATTTGCACCCCTTTTTCAACTCATAAAATAGATGCACTCAAATGCTACCATGTGGCAATCCTCACCTTTTAAAATTATCAACCAGCACAAGCCATGTGGGCTTAATCTCCACTAAAGAATCTGAGCCAATAGCATGTTGCCACGTCATCATCTTCATCTCTCCCATCAGAAACCCTAGGCAGCCATGGAAACCACCATTACAATGCCGCCAGCCTTCCATCATCACGCACATGTAGTCGCTGCAACCCTCGCACTGTGCCGTCAACGTCGAAACAACAGCCTACCTGCACACCTCCATGACCAGCGAGTCTCCACCGCGAGTAGCGAGAGCGAACCAACGCACAACAACCACCATTGCAGCTACGTTTCAAAGTGCAGCAAAGTCGTCGGAAGCCATGAATCACGCACACGTCACAACACCACCAAATCTGCAAGTCACCAGCGTTCGGCAGCCATGCACCTACTGCGGCTCAACCATCGAACCGCCATCCTTCACGCATCATTCTTCACCGCATTGCCTACATCAGTTCAGACCACGAAACATGCCAGCACCTACACTTGCGAGTCAGCCCTGCACCTTGCGAAAACCACCACTGTGACTAAGGCATCATCATCTCCATCGCAGCTGCAAAACGCAAAACCAACAATCACCAGATACAGTGGAGCGAATACACCTCCTTCACCATTCCAGCACCTTCAACCATGAAAAACATCATGCACAACGCCTACACCTGTGACTCCACCATCCACGCGCGACTTGCAACTCGAAGGTCTCCATCTTCATCCACCATTGCAGCGAGCCTCCACCACTTGTCGGAACTCGTCGGAGAAGCACCTGCAGTTTTTGAAGCATCATCGTGAAACCTCCAAGCCTCCATTGTTGAACGATGCTCAAACAACGTAGCACTTCCAACACGCAGTGTGAGAAACCCTAATTTTGGGAGAAAAAGCACTCTACCACATGTCAGCCTCTAAATGGGCAGTCAATTGGTCAAAACTGGTCAATGGAGTAGTCAACTCCGGTCAAATTCTGGTCAATTTTGTAAAAATGGTTATATAAGAGGGGTAGAATTGGAAATTAGACATAAAATAAGTTGCTAATTAATTAAATAAAGATAAATATTTCAACAACAGAACAAATAAAGCCCAAGTCCAGTCGAAGCCTATATAAAGAGACCTAAGAGAGTAGAAGAATGACACTTAGAACTCTCTAGTTTTGGCAGATACCGTCATCCACCACATCTCTCATTCTTCCTTTCTTTTTATATTTCTTTCCTTCATCATATTATCATGTATTCCATCAAAGCCATGGAGGGCTAAGCTTTTAGTGTTGATTCCACTGTAATTTCTTAACTGGATTCTGAGGTTAGATGAATTTATATATTTGTTATTTTGATTGTTGTTGTGGTTTTTGTTATCTATGTCCTTTGCTTCTTAATTGAATAGAAAATAATGATTTTAAATCAACACGCATGATAATCATATAAGTGAAAAGGTTTTTAAATTCAATTGAGACTTTACTTTGATTTTATTTAGAAACTTTCATGTGATTAAATAAGTTTTTGCCAATAATTGAGACTGTACTTTGATTAAAGGTAATCACTTTAACTAAAATTAGTCAAGACTTTACTTTGATAAATTAAGTTTTCTATTTGCTGAGGAAACAAAGGAATAAACATGATTAGGCATAGTAAAATTTAATTGAGATTGTACTTTGGTTGAATTTACTATGGATAATCTAAAAATTCTCACTTTTAATTGAGACTGTACTTTGATTAAAAGTGAGAATGCCAACAAATGAATTGAGATTTTACATTGATTGATTTGTAAATCAATAACAATAATTAATTTAACAATAATCTCTAGATAATCGATGAAGAATACTATTTTGAAAAAGCAATGAAATTGACCTATTTTCTATTACTGTGTTTATAATCTTTTATTTGTGTGACATTCATTCTTTGCATATCAAAACCCCATATTTTTCTTGTTACTAGTTTTAATTGCATTTTTATAAGAATCAAATATTTGAGATCAATTCTATTTTAGTTGTGAGACGACTCAGGGTTAGTTTAACCCTAACTAGTTTGTTCACTACTAACTTGGCAAAACTGAAATTGCTAAAGTTAAGTAGTGGTAATTTGATCGCTTAACGACAACATTATCAATAATAATAATAAAATTCATCCGCTACCTGGCCATATTGTGTCACTTAAGCATATTCATTACCATCAATATCTTTTAGCATGCTAACTCATCCAATTTAATCATTCTTAAGGATAATATAAGGGAAGATTTGACATCGTCTTATTTTAAAGAAAATTGGGATATAATTGAGTCAAAAAAAATATTGAGAAAGAATTGACTATTTGACTCAACTATATAGACTAAAATATTAGTTAAACCAAAAAATTAATTAAGCCAAATTTATCAATTTTAATCATGGGTTTAATATTTACTCCTCGATGTAGGTAGGGAACATTCATTTCCCTATCTGGAGTTGTCAACTCTTCACTTCATAATATATCATATTACTAAAAGGAACTCAAATACATTATATATATCATCGATAAAAGGGTATCAAGGATACAACTATGAGGTACTAGAAAACTTTGTAAGCAGATACTCAAATAATTATTTTAACTTCACGGTGTAATAAAGGAACTAGTGGCCATAAAAACTGAACGAGATGAGGATCAAAGAAAATCAACGGTTCACAATGAGAAATAAGAATTACATAGTTTTTTAAAATAAAGGAGAGTTTGGTTGGTTGATACTTTTTTAATTTTGAAATTTTAATTTTTCTTTTAGATTTTTACTTGAACGAAGGTTTTAATCATCAAACAAATTCGAGATTTGACATAACATTTACTAATCTTCAATACTTTTACAAAAAAATTAATTATCAAGTAAGACTCTGACTTAACACGATAATTATTACTTTCCAAGATTATTATATGGATGAAAATCTCAATTATCAAATATGTTTGAGACTCGACATGATAGTCAATTTTTTTATTTTATATGAATAGAAAAATTATTAAATAAATCTAAGACTCAACATAATAATTTTTAAATGTAAAGATATATTTATTACATTTTATTTTAAAACCCATATATTAGTCCATTTTGGATATTATACAATTGGGCCTAAATGGGCCACACGTGTAATAAAGCAATATGATTATAATATTAAGGGGTTTCTCTCTGCACCCGCAAATATTCTTCTGTACCCCCAAAAATTACAGTTTTGACCCTAATGGTTGAAAGAAAAATGTGAAACGAATCTTGACATCCGTTTCATTTTTTTTTGTTTTTTTGTGAAACAGATGTCAAGATTCGTTTCACATTTTTCTGAAACGGATCTCGACATCTATTTCATTATTATTTTTTTATTTTTTGTGAAACGGATGTCGAGATCCGTTTCACATTTTTCTGAAACGGATCTCGACATCCGTTTCATTATTTTTTTTTGTGAAACGAATGTTGAGATCTGTTTCACATTTTTCCGAAACGGATCTCAACATCCATTTCATTATTTTTTTTTGTGAAACGGATGTCGAAATCCGTTTCACATTTTTCTGAAACGAATCTTGACATTCGTTTCATTATATTTTTTTGTTTTTGTGAAACGGATGTCGAGATCCGTTTCACATTTTTCTGAAACGGATCTCGACATCCGTTTTATTATTTTTATTTTTATTTTTTTGCGTTTTAACTTTTTCAACCACCGAGATAGGTAAACAAATTTTAAGGTCAAAACTGTAATTTTTTAGGATACAGAAAAATATTTGGGGTGCAGAGAGAAGCCCGTTAATACTAGATTAAATGTCATTGTTGTGCAACTAGACCCAATGATATGAAATTGCAATACATGTAAGGGTGTTTCTTATTGCACCTTATCAAACAAATTTTGTCATGCACCTCATCACAGACTTTTAGAAATTTGTATCCAGATAAGGGCGGGATTAGTGTCTTTCGAAAAAAGATTTTCAAAACTTATTTTGTGTGTTCCATGCCAACACTTATGGAACGCATGATAATTTTTACGTTAATACCAATAATATAAACAAAAAAAAATTAACTTTAAGTAAAACAATTTTAGAACCCAACTAGCTTCCAAAAATTTAAATGCATACAAAATTTAAATAAATAAACTAAAATGAGTACAAATTTAAATGAAAATTTTAAACAATCCAAAAAAAGAGTAATGACTAAAGAGGAATTTAAATGTTATCATATTCTTTAAATTCCCAATCCCTAAAGTTTAGAGTGGAACACAAATTCCACCTCTTAGTGCTCATAGATAACTAAAAAAACAAATAGAAATGAATACAAAATAGAAAAATAAAAGCTAGTACTTCAAAGACAAAGGAAATATATATATATATATATATATATATATATATATATATATATATATATATATATATAACCTAAAAGCACATAATTGTAAATAGAACCTAAAAGCATATATATTTAACTGTATAACAAGATTTTTTTTTTTCTGGGTTCAAAACCTCTTCTATCCAGCTATAAGATTTCAAGCAATAAAATTAGAGAAAGACCAAACAATGAAGGAATAGAAATAAAAACCTCACCTTTTTACCTTTACCATTATTAGTGCACAGAAAGGGCTATTACTTCTTGATTCCATCTATGACATTTTTCTTCAATCTCACCTCTTGCTTTAGTATCAAACAAACAAACATTATCTTTATCTCTTACAAAATTATTCTATCAAAACATAAACACCTTTTAAGTAAAAAAAATAGAACAACATACCTTCGTTTTAAAGTTGAAATGTAGACTTCTTTAATTGTTGTACTCGTCCTTGGTCTCGACGCAATGGAGATTTTAGGCCGGAGGAAACAGAGAAACATAACTTTGAAAACACTTGTATGGATTTTCAATTTCAAAAAACTTCCAAAAGCAGAGAGATTGAGGGGGAGGGAAACTTGGTGATCAGGAAAAAAAAATTGTTAAATGACCTAAAAAAACCCTTGTAGGGACACGTGTTGCCGTATGAGAATAGGTGTTTTAGGAAAACAAAAGTGTTAAATGACAAAAAATCATTTATGAGCCCATTACTCACCCTCAATCATTGAGGACCTTCTTAGAAAGATCACAATGATCATGACTAGAAGGTAGGCCTCTAACCTATCTGTTGAGAGGGGGAACTTGTTCAACTTCAACGAAGATGATTTTGATGAAAGCTATACAAACATGGTTTAGGCTTAGTCCTGAATTTTATCTTTTGCATTAGGTGTTGTATATCTAGAATTACATGTAAAACAAGCTTGAACTGAATTAAATCAGCTATCAAACTCTTGAATGTGTTAATGCATAACTCATAAATGGATTAAACACTTAACTAATAAATTATATGAAGGCACTGCACTGATGCAATGAAAATACATGCACGATAATCTATTAGGTAAATTCCTAATCCATTAATTATTGCATCAGAACTCTGATATAAAAATAGTTTTAAAAGAGTGAGAAATAACTGAATTACTGAGAGACGAACTGAGAGATTTCTTTTCTGGAATTAAGATTCACAAAGTCCTTGTGCTTTCTTGGAGATCATTCAATTGGACATTCAAGAAGATTGATGGTGGATTCAATCTTGGAGGGTCAAGCTTGGATCTAGGATCAAGTGATAAATCTGCACATCCATTAGGTGTATTCGTTCCTTGCTTCTTTTCTTATTGTATTTCTATTTATAGTTGATTCATTGTGTGAAGTGAAGGTCTAGGTGCAATTGTGTGGATGCATTGCTTCTAGGGGGAGTTCTTGATTTGTAGAGCAAGCTCCTTAGTCTTTAGGGTCTTGAATTATATATATGCTCTTGTAATTCTTGTAACTCTATTGATTTAGTGGAATCCTCCTAAGTGGATTACTTAGGAGAAGACTGGACGTAGATTTATCTTGAATCGAACCAGTATAAAAATTGTTGTGTTCTTTGTTTCTATCATCTTTTATGCCTTTCCTCATTGCTTTAATCAGTCCATTAATACAGAACTAGCAAATTGGTTATTTGGGGTTATAAAGACTGAAGAAACTTTCAAGATTCATTTAAAATCAGTAAAAGATAGAATAACCAATTCACCCCCTCTCTTGGTTGGGTTATATTAGACAGATCTGTATTAACACTATCTTTTTTGTCCTTATTTTTTATTTCTTTATGTTGATTTTTCTTATGTTTATTTATGTTGACTTGACTTGTTGATCTTGGTTGACTTGACTTAAGTTAACTTGTTGACCTTTTGTCTCTTTGTTTTGTAGGACAAGCTTGTGCCAACTTGGAGGAGGATAACACTACTTGGAGTGGAGGAGAGCCTTAATCTTGGGACCACACATACCTAGCACATCCCTGGAGAGAGGGAGCTTGGAGTTCACTTTCATTTTAGAAGGTCAATAGGCGCATAAGAGAGGCTTAAAGACCAAGCTATGGTTCTCTCCTTTTCAAGACACCTCTTTTTTACCTAGATTATAGAACCTTAGTTTGTGTTTTTGCTAGTGCACCCTTTAACATCATATTTTTTCTAAGAGACCATTTTCCATCACTTATAAAAGAGGCTCTCCTAAACTTGTAAAAAGGTTGAATATTTTGGAGTAAAATTACCTATATTTGACCATTGTTGTGAGAGGGCTCTCCTTGAGAGTGTCACCTTCTCTAGTCTTATCTTTAGTCTAGAGCTCAAGTGGCGGCATCCCCACTTATCTTGGGTTGGTGAGCCTTAAAGGCCCCCCTTAAGTGGCATTCTTCATTTGCTTCCCCTTCTTCTTTCATGTCTTCCATCTTTTATTCATCTTTTCTTCTCTTTTGATGCCCTTTAAATTTGAAATTTATGATGCTTTTTTGTTGTTTTACTTTCTTGTTTAATTGAATCCTCTCCTTCTCTAGAGCACTTAGAAGTGAACATTCACATCTAGATAACATTGCAAGCATTTTTAAGAAAGAGAATTTGCATTTTCATGTGGTCCCCACCCATGCATCCATCAACATGCAAACTTGAAAAACTAGATAGATGTAATTAAAGCAATGGTCAAAACCTCCACTGCACCCATAAAACGGAAAATCAAAAGAAACAAAAAGTAACCCATGAACCCATGCATCCAACTTGTTTTATATTACTAACCCACTCCACTCTGTTACGTTTCGTCCACTCCACCATTCATATACCACCATGCAACTCAATAGATTATAGAGAAACCAATCTTTTCACGTGGACCCCACCCATGCACCAACCAAAAAATGATAAACTTGAGAGATCTAGAAGGAAACTACTGCATCCCTAAAAGATTGGAAAATTATCTTTTGACAAACTATTTTAACAAACTTTTGACAAAGTTTCTATAAATAGAATTAAATAGATTAATTTTTTGTTTTTTAATCAAAATAAAGTAATAATTGTATATTTTTTTTTACTTAAAAAGGTAATTTGTCAAAAGTTTGTCAAATTTTTTTGTTAAACTATCATCTTCCTAAAAGATTACCCATACCATAAACCAATGCATGGCACTTAAAGCAAAATAACCCATTCATTCACGACTCCCATCACCATGAATCAAACTCCCGCATACCATGAATACCCGTAGCCTATGCATAGCTTATGTAAGGCCCAGTTTTTCTGCCCTAACATTTTAAGGGTTGCCTTACAACTGTTGGGCTTAAAGGTTGGCCCAAAGGATAAAAACCATTCCTAGTTGCCCTAATTCGCACTTTCACTTTTGTAGAAGAATCAGCCGTCACCTTTCAGTTTCGCTCACAGAACGCTCTGCTAGGGTTTAGGGCTCCGTTATCTTCAAGCTAGCTCAAAGTCGTTTCTACTCCACGTAAGTACCCTTACTAGCTCGTACTAGTCTCCGTATTCTTCTTCGTGTTTTCCAGTTAGGGTTTCATAGTAACCCATCTCGTGTTCTTACTCCTTTATTATTTTAGTTCCTCTATTCGTTCCTAGAGTTGTTGCGCTCTCTACGCTTAGCTGCCAAAGCCTTTTTTTAACCCATTTCCAGGTACGGGAAGTTAGGGTTTCAAGTTTAAGTTATTTTTGGCATGTTCTTGAGCTTGCTTGATGTTTGTATGGATTAATCATTATTTTTGATGTGTGGAATACTTTGTATGATTGGTTGGATTGGAAAACACATCTGTTGTAGGTGAGATCAGGGCGAGAACTGGTAATCTCGCCCAGGCGAGTCGGACTCGCCTAAGAGAGTCTGACGGAGGCTCGCCCAGACCTTCTGCGCGAGTTGTCGCCCAGGTGAGTGGTCCTAATTTTTTGAGCGAGAGACTACCTCGCTCAGGCAAGGTGAGCTCGCCTAAGCGAGCTGGCGCGTTTGTTTCTGTCAGAGTTATCGAGCTCTCGTCTAGGAGAAGGGGAACTCGCCTGAGCGAGAGTCCTTCTCGCTTGAGCGAGACCCCTTGGCCTGAGCGACGAGCTTAGGCGAGGGTACGTGCTGGTTGGGTGTTTACTTCCCTACTCTTTTATGTTTGGCATGCAAATGATGGGGTTATTGTATAATGGTATGTAGGATATAATATGAATGTGTGAGAGGGTGTATGAATTATGAATGACAATCTTGAATAAATCCTTGGCATGAAATGAGCATGAAATGGTTGGTTGCAAAAATGGCATGGTTATGAGATGAATTTGGATTCTAATTCATGGGTGGAGCATGATGTGCTGATATTGGTTTGATCTGGAATATGAAAAAGGTTGGTTGCGAGAGTTGATATATATATATATATATATATATATATATATATATATATATATATATGTATCCACGGTAATTATTAATTGGTTGCTTGTTTATATTTAGTAGTAGTCAGTGCGTAATTCCTTGAAATTTCTAGGTAAGATTCCAGGGTCGTGCTTCAGTGGTCGGGACGTAATTCCAAGGCCCTGATAGTGGGTGTCCCTGGTGGTGCCCCATCTGTATAACTAGGTAAGGATTCAAGGTAATGTTGCATCTTGACGCTCTAAGGAGTCAGTTAGTCTCACCTAGAGCAAACTAACTGTTGTGGTGAGAGTAGCAGGAGGCCTGAAATTCATTAAGGGCTAACCTTGTGGTGAAGGAAAATGATTCATTGTAACACTTGTAACACATATCTCGGGGGTGAGCAGAGGTATCCACCACAAGTGCAAGCATCCGATGAATCCGACCAGGTTATACGTATCCGGATGAGTCGAGTCGTGTCGTAGTGTATTGTCTGAGTAGTCATAACATGCTTGATTGAGATGTGTATATGAGATTGTGAGAATATATCTATTTGTATCAATGAAGTCTTTTGTGCTCTAGCTTACCCTACTTTTATTGTTGTGTGTTCTGTTGTGTGGTACTCTCTCTTGCGATGATCATCAACTTGTTGATGTGAGCAGATGCGAGGAACACCCGCGGACAACATGGAGGTGATGGTTCCGCTGCATAATCTGCATGGGTTGGATCTTAGTTTCTTTGGGCTTTGTCCCATATATTGCGATAAGCTTTATTACTCTACCTGTATTTGTTAGACTTTTCAACTGCTTTTGGTTTGATCTGGAATATGAAAAAGGTTGGTTGCGAGAGTTGATATATATATATATATATATATATATATATATATATATATATATATATATATATATATATGTGTGTGTGTGTGTGTGTGTGTGTATGCGCGATAATTATTAATTGGTTGCTTGTTTATATTTAGTAGTAGTTAGTGCGTAATTCATTGAAATCTCTAGGTGAGATTCCAGGGTCGTGCTTTAGTGGTCGGGACGTAATTCCAAGGCCCCTGATAGTGGGTGTCCCTGGTGGTGCCCCATTTGTATAACTAGGTAAGGATTCAAGGTAAGGTTGCATCCTGACACTCTAAGGAGTCAGTTAGTCTCACCTAAAGCGGACTGACTGTTGTGGTGAGAGTAACAGGAGGCCTGATATTCATTAAGGGCTAACCTTGTGGTGAGGGAAAATGATTCATTGTAACACTTGTAACACATATCTCGGGGGTGAGCAGAGGTATCCACCACAAGTGCAAGCATCCGCTGAATTCGACCAGGTTATACGTATCCGGATGAGTCGAGTCGTGTCTTAGTGTATTGTCTGAGGAGTCATAACATGCTTGATTGAGATGTGTATATGAGATTGTGAAAATATATTTGATTGTATCGATGAAGTCTTTTGTGCTCTAGCTTACCCTACTTTTATTGTTGTGTGTTCTGCTGTGTGGTACTCTCTCTTGCGATGATCATCAACTTGTTGATGTGAGCAGATGCGAGGAACACCCGCGGGCAACACGGAGGTGATGGTTTCGCTGCATAATATGCATGGGCTGGATCTTAGTTTCTTTGGGCTTTCTTTAAGGCTTTGTCCCATGTATTGCGATAAGCTTTATTACTCTACCTGTATTTGTTAGACTTTTCAACTGTTTTGCTTTTGGCATCGTGGTGTGCCTAGTTTTGTAGGGGTTGGGTTAAGGACCCCAAGATTGCGTTGTGTACTATTTGTGTGTGGAGTTTCTTTAATTACGTTTATTAATTAAATGGGACGTTACAACTTATCTTATATATAAAAAAAAATGATTCATGAATAAAACATAAGAGAAAGAAACCCGTAAGCCTAACCATCCAAGACTTAACCACGTCCCATCCAATCTTCACTACATGTTATGAAAGAGAAATAATCATGCTATAAAGAAAACAAGTGCAGAAAAAAAATGCAGAACCCATCCCTGAACAAAGCTATAGCACGATAAATAAGAAGCTCTCCACCAACCCTTATGAGTCATGGTTCATGTGTATATGTTCGGTAACCCCATAAGAAAGTTTCCAGAAGATTTAGAAGGAAATCACCACCATAAAACAATGTTGTTACGTAATGCATAAAGAAGAGAAACCCAATTCATTTGATTTGCACCTATAGAAACTTGAAACAACCATGCAGTCTGTGGCATGCCTTATACGAGTATAAAGAATATTGCATCAACAACCCATTAAAGTTGCACCATATATAACAAGAATCTCAAACATTCACCACACTAATTTGACAACACCAACCAATTCAAAGACTCATTCATTGAACAATCAAAATATAATAAAAGAAAAGAGAAAAGATCAAACTTCAAACAAAACAGAAAACAAAGTTAACTTCCCCTACCTCGTGTAGCAATCCTTCTAGGACTTACACTTTCCACAGTCTCTTCCTTTCCTCTCCACGTTTTCTCCCATTTTTCCAACTCTCTAAAGAACCCTAGCATTTAACCTAAAATCCTTATTTTATTCTCAAATGGTTGGTTAAGATTTTATAAAATAAAAACCTCACTCTTTTATTATCTTCATGTAACATCAACAAATTTTTAAAAATAAAAATAGAATGTTGCATGGAGTTTTGTTTTTATTTGTGGCAGCAAAGAAATAGAAAGAAGAAAGGAAGCAAATAGAATTTGAAACCATGCTACTACATCACGTACTGGAAACGGAATTGAGGAGAGAGAAAATGAATTTAAGAGTTTCGTGGGCCCCACAGCTTTAAGGAGTGGGAAAAATAAACATAGCATTACACATTATGGGCCGAAAGGGTTCAAACTCGCGCACAACGCCACACTCCAGATATACATCAACCACTATACCAGATGCTTTCTCAGAATATAATATGCATGAATGAATTATAAAAGTATATTGTTCATCCGCCATTATTGAAAAATAAATTAATTAAAACCTCTAAACGAACACAGCAAGGATCAAACCCAAGTACCTGCATGCCCATATTCACTCTCCAACCAAGAAGCCAATTACTTTTCAATTTTATAATGCGCAAACTTAATTATATACATATATTCTCAACATTACATATAATATTAAAATTTAAAATAAATAAAACAATAACTTACATCACTTAAAATAATTATTATTTCATAATTTAATAACCTAATTAAATTAAATAAATCAAAAATATTAATCAAGCTATTAATTTTTTCTCATGTGTCCCCCTTTAGTCTAATTTTTTCCGGGTCTTACAATCTTAATGTCTAGTGAAGATCTTCCTAGAGATTTTCTCTATCAACTTAACACCATATAATTATGAAAAATGAAGATGGATAGTTAAAATAAATTAGTCATCTTCTTTCGTATTTCTCTCCATTAGTCAATATTTGAATATAATTTGATGAAAAAAAGTGCCAAAAATGTATTTCCTTAGAAAAATCTATATCAATGATTTTAATAGAACCTTTTTCTAGCAATAAATCTCTCAAATTTGTATCATATATATATATATATATATATATATATATATATATATATATATATATATAACCAATTGTGTTTCTCCTTTCGTTTAAAAAAGACCCATGTTTAAATGGGAATCCATGAAATATTATAAAATTGAAAGTAATGATAAGAACAAAATAACTAATCTAAACGATTAGAACCATGAAAAGAAAAACTAAATCTTTAATGGTCGAATGCGAATGGACTGAGTAGTGGGCGAAGGAGGGGACAGAAACAATGAAAAGATGGAGGCAATGACAGTTGTGAAATCCGGGAGAGTTCCTCTCTATGATTTTGGTGACAAAAAAGGTAAGTTTTCTTTTTTCCCAAATTTGAATTATTTTTCTATAGAAAACCTAGCTTTGAACATAGAGTTTAGATTTGGATCTTATTTTTCTATCAAGTTTGTGATTTATTACGGCTAATGCTCCAATCAATCTATTATCCCCAAAAAGGATAACCTTTAACCTAATTAATAGTTTTATAGAAAAATTTCGGTTCCTCCTCAAAATATATGCAAAAAAATTCTTGAAACCCATAGATAAAAAAGTATCAAAAAATAAAATCAAGCAAAAGAAACACATTTATAATCCTAATACAAATTAAACAAAATAAAATAAAAACAATAGTAACATAAATAAGATAAAAAGTTTGGTACGCACAAACAACATGGGATTCAAGGAATGAAATATGCAAAAACCCTAAGAAGAAGAACTTTATATCAGAAGAAAGCAAGAGAGACAATGAGTGAAATTAATAGATGAGAAATCACATAGAGATAAAATAAGTAAATAGAATCAAAATTGATTATAAGAGATTAAAGATAACTAATCATTATCTTCTTCTTAAACAAAATTATAATTTATTGAAAAAAGCTTTTAACTAATTAAATATCAATTTAAAACTAATGAAAATTAACATACACTAATAATAATTTAATTAAATTTTATTATCAAACATAAACTTATAATTAATTTAATAGAGATATATTAGTACTAAAAAAAATTGAGTCTTTTTTTTTTCTTAAACATAATTTTATAATTAATTTAATAGAGGTATATTAGTACTAAAAATATTTGAGGCTTTTTTCTTAAACATAATTTTATAATTAGTTTAATGGAGGAATATTTATACAATGTTTTTAAAAAAACTTTTTTTAGGCCTAAACTGAGTCATTATGCGAGAATGTAGTTATTTGTACCTTTGAACTTAGAAAATGAAATCTAGGGATGACAATGTAAGTTGTCCCGCTTTTTTTGCCCACGGATCGAGATGATCCGCCTTGCATAAGAAATACGAGTTAATTTTTCTGACCGACACTGCATAACGTTTTGCTCGTGGTCCACATAACAATTTTAATAACTTAATTTTTTTAATTAAATTAGCAAAAAATAATTTCTATGAGTCTATTTCTTAAAATAAATAATATTCATAATTTTATAATTATAATTTTTAAGTATAAGCCTATTGAAAATTAAATGGCTTTGAATTGGATTGAAACAAGAAAAAAAAACGCAAATGAGGAAGCAACTTTTGGATAAACTGAACGTGAATGAGCATATTACTTTTGGATGGGCTAGAGAAGAAACGAAAATGAACAAATTACATATAAGAAATAACACAACGTTTTGTATTGATGCTACTGGATTTTTGAAATTTAAATTAATAAGACTTTGTGAGTCGATCATTCATTAATCCACCTGAGGTACAAGTTATGCAAGATAAACCTAAGTAAGTCCACAGACTAAAATACTCGGTCCACGTACATTTTTTCTTACAAACTTACAAACCGACTTGACATACATTATCATTCCTAATAGGTATAATTACTCGTATAGTACATAGTTTGTGGCTAGTGTGTCAAATAGGTATCCGGTTTAAAAAAAGTGTCAATTGCATCCCAACTTTTGAAAAAGTACTTCAATTAGGTCCCTTTTAGATAGAATTGACTAACGCCGTTAGTCAACGTGCCACGTGTCAGTCTGTGATTTTTTTTACTTTTTTTATTTTTTTTATTTTTTTTTGTTTTTTTGAAAAAAAAAATAAAAATGTCACGTGTCAAGTCCTATGTGACACGTGGCATTGTCAGTGCCACGTGACATTGCAATACCACGTGTCAGTGATACTATCAATTTAGTACTTAAGTATGTGTATCTGATTCAATTTTGTCCCAATTTTTTTTAATAATTAAAATATTTTTGTAATCCATTTTTTATAAGATTAAAAATAATTAAGTATAAATATTTTTACAAAATTAAGTACTAATATTTATATTGTTCCTCTCAATTTCAGACCAAATTTATTATTTGTATAAATGTTATATTAATATTTTTTATTAAAAACGACTTTTTAACATATTACTTTATTAATTACTTTTTTATTAAGTACTCATGTTTTGTTAATTTTTATTTTTTTTCCAAAATAGAACAATATTGTCTCTTACTATTTTTAAACCAAAATTTCTATTGGTATGAATGTTATACTAATTTTTTTTATTAAAAATGACTTAATAAAATGACTTTTACCAATAAATTTTAATATAAATATCAAATACTTAATTTTTGTAAAACTTTTATACTTAATTACTTTTAATTTTATAAAAAATGAATTTTAATTATTAAAAAATATTAGGTCAAAATTGAATCAGATACACATAAGTAGGTACTAAATTGAAACAAAAAAACATATATGGAGACTAAATTGAAATCAACACAATGACATCTGATAGTGATACTGATACGCAATGCCACGTGACACTGACAATGCCACGTGTCACACATATGACTTGACACGTGGCATTTTTTTTTTCAAAATATTAAAAAAAATTAAAAAAATTTAAATAAAATTTTAAAAAAAATTAAAAAAACCACATACTGACACGTGACACATTGACTAACAACGTTAGTCAATCCTGTCTGAAAGGGAGTGCGAAAGCCCATGGGTTTTGGAATGGTTTTTGGTTCTAGGTTTTCGCTTTACTGTTTTCTTGGTCATGAATTTGCTTTGTATTTTGAGTGATATATGTAGGGCTGGGCAAAAATAACTGAATTGTACTGTACTTAGGTTAATTGTACTGTTTTAAACCAAAAATAACTGAATTATTAACAGTAAAATTAAACTGTACTGTTTTGTAGTTAAAGTTAGAAAAACTGTACTGCAAACAGTTAACTGTTCACATCCAGTGCACTGAACTGTGATTTTTACTTTCTCTTCGATCCAGATCAGTCCACACACACTTCTTCTTTTTTCTCCACCGAGATTCAACCACGACCAAAACAGATACTGTCTCCGTCGCTCGCCGCCGTCGAAGGTTGTACCGCCGTCGAAGATTTCGCCGCCGTCGAAGGTTTCGTCGCCGTCGAAGGTTTCGCCGCCGTCGAAGGTTTCGTCGCCGTTGAAGATTGTTGCCGTCGAAGGTGATCTCTTTATATCTTTAGGTTTTCATTTCGCTTCTTCTTTTTTCTCCAATTCGATCATTCTAATCTTTTGGGATGAACCTGTTGTTAGGGATTTGTTCGTCAATAACTTGAAACCCAGTTGAGAAAGAAATCATGGCATAAAAGGTACTCTTCACACTCAATTTCTCATCTTTTCCCAATCTGCTAACTCTGGATGTTAGTAACAACAGTTTCAGTGATACCATTCCTCACCCAGTTTCAGTGGTACTTTTCCTGCTAATTTTGGAAATTCAACTAAACTTGTAGAAGATAAGTCCAACATCAGTAACGAGGAAAAAGTGTAGTTGACATTAGATTCAAAATTTAGGGATAACAGATCATTCTGGGAAAGGAGAAGATATTCCAAATTTGGAAGCTTAGAGAAAAGTGAAAAGTGAATATATCCACTTAAGTTGTTGGATGATAGATCTAATTTAGTAAGATTTACAAGGTTGAAAATTATTTCTGGTATATTACCTTGTAACTTGTTGTAGGAGAAATCTAGATACATCAAGGAATTTGATATGTTTGCATAGACGAGCCCTGTGAATTCATTTTTCCATAGAAACAAATACTCCAAAGATGGCAAGGATAAACACCATGAAGGAATTGACCCATTCATCAAGTTGTTATCAAATGATAAGCTAACTAGACTAGAAAATCCTGATATTTTGTCGGGCAAAGGGCCTTGTAACTTATTATAAGAAAATTTCAGTTCCAAAAGTTGAGTTAAGCCAAACAATGAAGATGGGATTTTTCCTTCAAAATTGTTATATGACAGATAGAGAACATTCAATTTGGTTAGCCCGACAAACACGTCTGGGATCTGACCACTGAATTTATTAACTGAAAGATCCAAGAGAGTGAGATGTTGAAGATTTGAAAGTGTTGATGGCAGCTCACCTCCTAAGTTGTTACCATTGAAATGCAATTCTTTAAATTTGTTTGCCTGTGGAAAGACATTTGGGATTTCACCACTAAGACTATTACTAAGGAGATTGAGAAAAGAGAGACGTGGAAGGGTTAGGAGTGAGGATGGGATTGAATCGACAAGAGAGTTACATGAGAGGTCCAATGAAGTAAGATGTGAGAGGTTAGAGAAGGATGGATGGATTGAGCCTTGGAACTGAGAAAGTGAAAGATCTAAGATATTAAGAGAAGTAGTGCTACAACTAACTTTTGGAAGATGGCTTCTAAGGTACAAATTATATGAAAGATCGAGGTGTTGAAGATTTGGTAAACAAAAGATACCGTCTGTCAAGTTTTCTCTTAGCTGAGTC
>Ga0214545_1006262_pt1 | contig 20841 bp, 5 predicted proteins | sample CNSS4metaG_FD_160064 | JGI IMG/M metagenome (GOLD analysis project Ga0214545, IMG submission 160064) | Root nodule microbial communities from cowpea collected in UCLA plant growth center, Los Angeles, California, USA - CNSS4 | ecosystem: Host-associated > Plants > Roots > Nodule | place: USA...
GATTTACACATACAGAGAATACTTGCTCAGTGTAAAAGGATTGGGATTGAAAAGTGTGGAATGTGTGCGACTTTTAACACTGCATCATCTTGCCTTCCCGGTAAGTTGAAAGAAATTTGTGCAATTATTGGAATATGGAATAAATCTGATAAATTATTGACATATAACACATGTAGACACAAATGTAGACATCTCTCAGCTTGTGCTCAATTGTACCCGACAGTAGCTTACAAGCTGCAGAAAAATGATGGTGTTTCCTCTAAGCATTTACTACAAGTCTGATAAATCATGAATTGTCTGAACCATACTAACCTACTATATCACTGCAATCTAAACTACCGATGAAACTGAACTTGAACTTGATAATATTGCTGCAACCTCCCAAACCTGGTTCTCTTCAAAATAGTTAATCGATTAGAAAAAAAATTTTCTCCAAACCAACTTCGAAGAAGGTGAACGAGAAATGACAGAGGTTGAGATAATAAACCTGATTTAGGAACCAAACTCGACGTCGTTGCAACCTCTTCGAGTTCTCTTCCGAGCTTCTCGGTACTATCTTCACTTCCGAGCTTCTCGGTACTGTCTCCAAGCTGAAATCAAAACCCTAATGTTCACACTTCTTCATTATACGAAATCTGACAGCCTTCGATGCGAGAGCTTCCAGTGCCTGCGAGTCACTATACGAAATCCGACAGCCTTCGATGCGAGCTTCTTATGCGAGCTTCTGATGCTTGCAAGTCTCCGACCGTTCAACCAAAAGGACATGAATGTTTGAACAGTGACATAAATGTCTCCGAGAAGCCACTGTTTAAAGTTTCAACCAAATAGGATTAAGTTTTAAGTTGTATGCTTTATGTTTTTTTATGTTTTTAATTCGTTTCTAAAATTTCATACGTATAGATTCATTCTATATTTTGTATCATTTTCATTTATTTATAGTATTTATATTATATATTATATATTATATATATATATATATATAATATTATATAAAATATATATTTTTTAAAGTTAAGTGTTTAATTAAATCAAGTTAAATATTCATATTTTATAAACAAAATAGATACATACAATTTATTTTTATTTATAATATATCCTAAATAATTTATTTCATATTTAAAATTTTTTAAACAATAAAACAAACTGTACCATAAATATAATAATATATAATAATATGTGACAATATAAATTAATTATTAATTTAATAATTCTTTTATTCAAATAAATTAATATAAAATATAAAAAAAATAGCATAAAAGATAATAAATAATTATCAAAATAATAGCTAATCATTTCATTTTTTATATAATTAATAAGAATTGTTTTAATACCTTTTGTAATAATATTTAAATGGAAAAAATTATTGTGTTAGTTAAATGGTAGTTATTATTTATATAATTAATAAGAATTGTTTTAATACCTTTTGTAATAATATTTAAATGGAAAAAATTATTGTGTTAGTTAAATGGTAGTTATTATTTAAAAACAAATATATATATATATATATATATATATATATATATATATATATAAAATAAAAATAATTTACAAATAAGGGATTAATTTATATAATAATAAAATATATTTTTGAAGATTTTTAAATACATTGATAGTTTTTAAAAATTTCTTTAATAAATTCGATTTTTATAAAATAATTTGTATATTATTTTTTTTAATTTGAAATTCTATTTACTAGTTTTGGATTATCAATAAAATCATTTTATAATTAAAATCATAGCTAATTAGCTTCAACTTAATTATCATATTATGTTGTATCTAATCCCTAACTATTAGCTACAACTTAGTTGCTATATTATGTTGTGTCTAATCCCTAATTAATTAGCTTCAGTTTAACTACCATATTATGTTGTGTCTAATCCCTAACTAATTAGCTACAACTTAGCTACAATATCTATGTTGTGTATAATCTCTAACTAATTAGTTACAATTTAGCTACCATATTTATGTTGTGTTTAATCCCTAACTAATTAGCTACAACTTAGCTACCATATTTATGTTATGTTTAATTCCTAACTAATTAGCTACAACTTAGTTACCATATATATGTTATGTCTAAGCCCTAACTAATTAGTTACAACTTAGCTACCATATTTATGTTGTGTTTAATCCATAACTAATTAGCTACAACTTAGCTACCATATTATGTTGTATCTAGTCCCTCACTAATTAGCTACAACTTTGCTACAATATTTGTTTGTCGCTAATTTGTCTCTAATTAGTGAGGGATTAGCGAGTAAAATTTTCCCTCGCTAATTTCCCTTGCAAATCAGCAAATTTCTTGTAGTGTAAGTCATCTTGTGACTATTGGAGATCCTCACCCTTCCAACTACCAATGTCCATTCAGCATCCAATTCAGCTCTTATCACTCTAATGTGGTTGGTCCTTCATGTGGCAGCAATAAGCAAGGATCCAACTACAACTTTGTTATGTTTGAGCATAACAAATCTTGATTCTTATGGCAGCAACTTTGTGGTTCAGCTCCAACTCTAAATGCTAGCAACAAATCAAGTTCAATTCAACCTCTAATTGTCCACCACAACACTTTAAAATGGTAGCATATTTTTAATTCCAGCTTGGCAACCCTTGATGCACATAGTAGCAGTGAATTTCTCTTTAATCAGTTGCTACACTTCCTTTCTTCCTCCATTAGCTACACAATCAAAATTAGTCACCAAACTTAGCAAAAAATAAACATTAAAGACACTTTCATATCAAAACATTACTTTAAAATTCTACCAATTTACAATCTAAAATTTGGACTATCAAAACTACTAATAAAAGGAATGTTATGTAACTACCTCTATGCTAACTAATTGAATCTATCTATCTAAGACATTAAAACTAAAATACCATAAAAGACACTATTCTATTACAAATTCATAAAAAATAGTTAAATTTATTTAATCTAAACTAAATATGATTTAAAAACTAAGAATTACTAGTCTAAAAACCCCTAAAATATGCAAATGGCTTGGAAAAATTGTAACATTTTGAGTGTTATCATATAGTTGTGTTGTTTGTAGTAGTTTTTTTATTTCTATTTTGATGCAATAATGAAAATTTATTGGTTATTCTAACCAATGTATTCTTGTTATCCTTTCTATATATGCACTTGCATTTATGCTCACTTTTCCTTTGTAAAAGGCACTAGATGCAAAGGTGGTTATTTTCAAGAAAAAGAGAAAGAATTACTGAAGAACCAAACGACATCGACAGATGTGTTGGACAACAATTACTTATACACTTAATTTGATATTACTTTACTTGTGAATAATACGAAGGCTGCTATTTGGTTCCTTGTGTTTTGCAACGTGTTTCATAGATGAATATGAATACTCACATCTTAAAGGGTCACAATTTTATTATTTTTTATATTTCCAGCATAATTAGATTTAGAATCCCATTACAAATATGTTCATTTTACATTAGCTCTATAATTACACATTTTAGAGTTACTTATGTTATTCTATTATACCTATACTAGTTAGTGACATAGCTAGCAGCGGTTAAATGCACTCCAATGGTTGTTTTTGCCTTCAACATTTTCCATTATAATATATATCTCTATATATATATATATATATATATATATATATATATATATATATATATATATATAGATATATATTCTTTTTCTCTATTTTTTGTTTCTTCTAATTATTTGGTTTGTCATGAAACTCATTCGCATCTCCAATATATTCTTCATCTTATCATAACCTTTATGTAATTATGTTAAAATGATGTTTGTCAACTAAAATTTTTTATGCCTCACATTTGAATATTTCTATTATTTTTTTAATAGTTTTATTTATTATATATTTTCCTTTCACTTGAGAATGTTTAATACTCTTAATTTAAGGTAATAAAGAAATTTTTTTTACTTATTATTATTAATTTTTGTTTAATTTAAAGAACTCTTTTGTTTCGTTAAAATAATTTTCGTTATTTTTCAACCATTGAGTATGTATGTTGATATTTGAAAAGTTTTCTTAGATCTCTAATATATTTTTCATCTTATCATACCCTTAATTATACATTTGATTTTCTTTGTGCAATTTCTTTCAATAGTCTCTCAAATTATTTCTAAGACACACATTTGTTAACTTTTTAATATTTTTATTTATTTTTTATTTTCATCATGTAGAATACTATTTCGATATATTCTATCTAATTATTTTTATTTTCTAACTTATTATCAATCATACTGTAATTTTTTTCACTTTAATTGTATAAATAACTTTTATTTACTACAATATAAAAATTTAATGTAATTATCATGAATATTTTTTTGTCGCTATCTAACATATATTGGAGTTCAAAAGATACAAAATCTATGTCAAAATTTTATTATTATGTTTATTATTTGTTCTTTGTGTCATCTTGATCAAGTGATATATTATAACTTTTATTAGTGTATAAAAAAGATATTCATTATAATTTAAAAAGTTGAAGTAAACAAACATTTAAAATATATTTTAATTTGAATATTTGTTTTCCTTTTATATTATTTTTAAATATTTTTTATTTTATCAACTAAGTTTCATTAATGTTTGTAGTTTGTAAATTTAATAAATGTTTTGGTTCTCATGAAATTTTATTTGGTATTCTAATCTAAAATGTAAACAATTATAATTTATTTCAAAGTATTTGATATGGAAGAAACAATCATCCTCCTAATATTGAATATTTGATAATATTATGTTTCATTTACTGTAATTTTTTTTCTTTTATAAAAGTTAATACTGAAGTAGTTAGAAAACGGTACGTGTATGGGCACGAGATTATACTCGTTACCCAATGGGGATGGGGATGCTACAAAAATTTGATACCCGTTGGGTTTGAGTATGGGAATGGGGATGAATTTATTTTACGGGGATGGGAATGGATAGCGAAACTTGTCCCCGTCCTATCCCGTTGACATCCCTACTCCTGATGAAACATATTATAGAAATTAAATTGTTGCATAATATCCAAAATATTGATTATAAATTATTAAAAAAAATTGTCGGTTATTATTAGAATCATATATTTTCCTTAACTAAAAATCCTGATGCAGTACATTACGTGAATCAAATCATAACATCAATATATTGATTATAATTATTTACAGGGAGTATTTGCTTCTAATTATTAAAAAAATCTTTCTCTGACTGAACAAAAAAAATCCCAATGAGACACATTACATCAGCATAAAATCAAGATATTGATTATAATTATTATGAAGAATATTGCTTTAATAATTAAAATTATACCCTTCTCTTTAGAGATTTTAAAATATCAATGACATGTCATGTGAGAGGTGTAAATAGCAAAGAGTGAGGTGAAGATATATATAAAATATTTGAGTTCGTGTAAAGGGTGTGACAATTAAAAAGAAATTAGATTCTTCTTTCTTTTTTCTTTTAATGTTAGAAAGTTTAAAGAAAAATTATTACACTTTTTTTCCTTTTTCTCTTTTTTTATAATTAATTAAAAACGTATATATTTTTTTATTTTTTGAGAGCAAACTTATTCCCGGAAAAAAATGGGTGTTGATAAATATCATTAAAACTCAACACAGTCGCTTAAGAAGATTCCATAAACTAAACTTTATAATTATGCTTTTCTAAAGAGTGGTAGCGTTTATCGTATATCTTGAACAACTTTTGCCTAACAAGGTTTAAAATACTTATTTAAATATATATTTTCATCCCAAGTCTATTTTGTCCTATTTAGAGAAATCCTAGTAAAAACATCAAATTTAAACACAATAACTATATAAAAGGGCTAAAATTAAATTATGTATGGATGTATAAAAATACGCTCGTCACAAGATAATTCGCATATTTTTGTCTACAATATTTTAACAAATCTATCTTAACTTTTAAAATTGTTCCTGCAGAGAACAAATAAAATGAGTTAGGCACAAGCGTCACCTTACCGTGTAGTCCGCTATCTCCTCAGTTAGCCTCTTCCCAGTCGATACATGTCGGATTGGACCCAGAAGGGATTAGCTGCAGAAGGGACTCCGAAGCTCAAGTGAGTCAAAACTCTCAAAAAGGTCAAAATTGTGATTAATGAATGTGTACCTTTAATTACTGGGGTCCACGCGTATTTATAGAGTATTAATTATGTCTGGTTATTTCTATGGGTCGGGCCTTGGCTTGGGCTTTGGCTGTAAGTGGGCCTGGGCCCTAGCCGAGGCCTATAGGACCTATTGAACGCTGGGGGGCTTTAATCTTACTGAGTCTATTGTAGTAGTCGGCCTAGGCCGGCTACTTTCCTTGACGGCTTATGTTGGTTATATGACATCTTGTGCAGGTTATTCCTCTAGATGTTTAGGTTAGATCTGATAAGACTTAGGCTAACTCGGCCTAGGCTGAATACTTGACTGTTTTTGTATGTATGTATCGTTTACTTATTTGGTCGAGTTTGGTACAAAAAAATTATAAAAAAAGCATAGAAGTTCAAATCTAACAAATCACATACCTAAATTAAAGACTTCAAAGTTTAAAAAAATATATACAAAATTTGTTTTTTCAAAAAAGAAAAATAAAACAGCTGAGTTAAAGTGTTTGCAGTAACATTTTTTTTAAAGAGTTGTATTTCTTGATAATAAAAAAACATATATAAAGGAAACTATGGTGAACACAAACGGATGATGACAAGAGTTGATCCTAAATGTAAAGGAAATTATTTTCCTTGTGAGTAAAGCTAATTACATTAATGTGTAGTTTAGGCAAGATAAAAGTGTGAAAAATAATATCATATAGTTTTTCTTGTAACTGGTATAGTGGGATTCCTATGTATCTCTCTACTAACTTAAATTTGTAATACATGACAGTTTTCACTTAACCGTCATCTAATTTGCGTCCATTTGATTAGTCACTAAATAAACTATATAGAGAGAGAAGTAATATTCTGTACAAAGTATCTGTCTATTTTTTTTATTGCAAGATTAGAGAGGAAAAACACCGTCGTTAATCGCATCGCTGCTTATGACCCGCAAAATGATATTTTAACACTTTCGGTGTTGCATACAATTCTTGATTTGACTATTTTAATAATAGAAAAAATATATATTATGAATTCGTTGAAAGAGAAGGTTCTATCCATGAATTCCATATTTATTATTATATGGAGAGCTTGATAGACATATCTGCGTGTATGTTTTGTTGCTGAATTCTCTCACCAATTTCGATTTTCTTTCAATTGATACTCTATTCGCACAGAGATAGATATTTGTGTGTGTGAATTGTTGAAAAGTCATTTTTGCTGTGCATGAAAAAGAAATATGAGGGTCCAGATACCTACGTGCCCGGATTTAAACAAATTCAACACAAGAATTTATCCTTATGCTTTACCATATCTTGGAACATGTGCCACATCATAATAGTTCTTATCATATTTACAACTCTATCACAATCACTCTTAAAAACAATTATATAAGATTAATATACTTAAATTAATTGTAATTGATAAAAAAAACAATTTTATTTATATCTTATATTTTTCTCAAATAAACATATTTAGCAAAACATACCTTTAGTATATTATACAAGTGCATTTCTTCCTAAAATTATGACTTGAGTTTTCATTAGATGTTAGCTTGTGTACCTGCTGTTTAAGTTTATTAAATAGTGAATAATTTTATTGTTGTAACATCCCATTTAAATAATAACATAATTAAATGAAATATTACACCGGATTATATAAAGAGCCAAGTTGTGGAGTATAAGGTCTCCAAGGTATTTAAAAAAATATACTAAAGCTCACTACAATGCCTACAACCCAAAAAGAGTAAGAAATAGCCAATATTCAAAATAAAGCCTTAGGGACAATACAATACATGGGCCTTAGCCCTAAAGAAAAGCCCAAATAAAACATGAAGTCCAGCCCAAGTAGACTATGCAGCGGAATCATCTCTCTCCTGTTGACCACGAGTACCTCTCGCATCTGCTCCCATCAATAAATTGATGATCATCGCAAAGGTAGAAGAACAACATACAAGGCAATCAAACAAGCAAAGGGTAAGCTAGAGCCAAAAAGATTTAATCATGCAATCATATATACTTTCACAGTCCAATATACACAGATCATCCAAGCATGTTATGACCTTCAAATCAATACACTAAGACTCGATTAGACTCATCCGGATACATATAACCTGGTCGGATTCAGCAGATGCTTGCACTTGTGGTGGATACCTCTGCTCACCCCCGAGCTATGTGTTACAAGTGTTACAGTGAATTAATTCCCTCACATACAAGGTTAGCCCTTGATGAGTTTCAGGCCTCCTGCTACTCTCACCACAAGAGTCAGTCCGCTCTAAGTGAGACTAACTGACTCCTTAGAGTGTCAGGATGCAATCCTTACCTTGAATCCTTACCAAGTTATATAGATGGGGCACCACCATGGACACCCACTAACAGGGACCATGGAATTACGTCCCGACCACTAAAGCACGACCAGAAAGTCTCACCTAGAGACTCATGGATTTACGTACTGACAACATATCAATCACATTCCAAACAAACAAATAATATTGACCATGCATTTAACACCTGACGCCATCCTTTGTAACCCATCCTCATTCATATTCCATGTTGATTTCATACCATCCCATTCTTCTCAATTCGGGGATATAGAACTTCACCTCATACCAATTTCATGCCATCAATGTAACATTATTGTTCATACCGAATTCATGACCACATATATAACCAACCATTTCATTGAAATTGCATGCCAAGATTTATCCAAGTTCATCATTCACAATCCATGAATCACATCACTCATGCAAATTCATTCATCTCATACTTTATAAATGCATACCAAGACATACATATATCACAAAATAGTATTCATCCCAAATAAATGAGTGCCAACATTTAAGTACTTGCAATTCCATACAATCAAGCACAACCCACAACCATAATTCTTACACCAAAATTCTCAAGAAAATTTATTATCACGAAACCAAAATCATTACAGTAATGTGTGACACATTTCTCAATCTACAGATATCTAATCGACGATCCAACCGGTCAAACCATAAAATGGCATGTTATTAACCACATGTCAAAATTTGAGCTCAATCCAACGGTTAATGAGTTGGGAAAGTCAATTTTACTAAAACTGCGCATATTAGAAAAACTCAAAAATATACCAAAAACCCCTAATCTTTTCTCATATTTCACAAAACATTAATCACATAAAATAGAAATAACGTGAAACCCTAGATTCCCTTACCTGGAAAGGGCTAATATTGGACTTCGACTCTTAAGCCAGCGAAACCAGTAGCTCCAAGAACAAATCTATGAACTGAAACAGTGGCACAGCAAAGGAGATTGGATTCACACAGTGAGTCCCGACATAAACCACGAAAGCAACTTAGAAAGGCTAGGTTCGAGAACTAACTTACGTGAACGGGAGACGGAGGTTGAGCTCACTTGAACTTGGGTAGATCTCCAAACCCTAGCAGAGGTTCTGTGGAGAGAAAATGGGTAAGTTAGGGCACTGATTTTTCAGAATGACTTGCAATTGAGGGAGCTTGGCTGCTTTAGGGGCCTTGACACCCTATGAACCAGCCCTTTAGGCCGAACAGTGTGACATCCCTTAACATTAGGTGGGTCTTAGAATTGTTCACTTCAAACTTAGAAAACATTAATTTTGGATCATATTTTCGTGATCAGGATTAGTTTTTGTTATTTATTTTATTTGTAAATTAAAATCTTAAATATACCAAATACTAGTTGGAGCTATAATAATTCCACCAATGTGTCACAATTATACTTTTAAAAGACATATTAAAGTGTGTAAATATTACGAATAAAGTGAAGGAAATCAAGCTTAATTGGTTGAATAAAGTGCATATAAACTATACGATATATGTTAAATCCTTTTTATAAATCCAATAACAAAAATACTCTATTCTTTTAGAATAAATTATACTTAAATATTCCCTATTTATAAAATTGTTAAAATTATACCACTAGACATTTTGAAATGTTAACGACATATATCAATAATTACGCATCAAATTCATAATATTCATTTTTAGAGTATAGTCAAATATGTGTGCAAGTTCTTATTATTTTTTAGTTGTTAATGATTTGAGGAGTTACTTTCTTTTTCATTTTATTTGTACTCATAGTTTTACTATTGTATTAGACAATTTATCATGAGACAATTTTATAACTATAGAATTTAAAATATAATTAAAATTAAATTTTGAACATGCCTCAACATCTCCTTAATATTCTAGGTAGTGAAAATCACTTTAAAATTATCAAGCAATTATATTTTTAATTCTTATTTTGGCAATGTCAAGCACTCAAATGATTATTTATTCTTTGATGACGGCTTTCCCCAATTAAGTGCTGTATTTTCTTTCTAGATATGTTTTCTTATACTGTATTCCATTTATTTTTGCAGCTACAGATTATGTCTCTATGTGATGGGAGAGAATAAGAACTTATCCCTATGTTAGGTTTGATCATACATGGAAACTCAAAAATCATAAGAAACACAAGTTCTTGTCTAATAAATATCGTACCAAGCAAATCCTATTATATTGTTTACGGGTTGTAAAGCAATTAAAATGTTTAATCCTTATACCCACAAGAAAAATTATCAAGTAAAAAAGCATTACATCAAATTTATATATATATATATATATATATATATATATATATATATATAATTTAGTAAAAATAGTTAATAATTTATTTATTATTTCGTAAAATCCAATATTGGATGAAAATTAATCTAAAAGATTTTCTCAAATTTACCTTTTTAAAATATTCTAAAAAATATATATTTAAATATTTTTTTGCATAATTTAGTTCTTTGTTTTTTCAAAATTGTATTTTTTATGCTTTAAAATATTATTTTTATTTATTGATTAATCGAATATTTTTGGATGAAATAATTGTTAATATATAGATTGGATTGAGATGATTTTAAATATTATTAACTTCTTAACAGATGAAAATAAAGTTATAAATTTAGCCATCCAATTTGTTATGAATCTACTTACAAAATATCTTTTCAAGTCTTTGACGTGATATCCATGCACTGTCTTACTGAACCTGACAGTTTTGGAGTAAGACTATCCCAATTTTGTTGCAAGTTGCATGAATTGGAATATATAGAAGCATAAAAGGTGATATAGATATACAATTCTGTATCAGAAATTTGGTTTAATTTGGTTTTATATTATGAGTGGACAATATTGAACGGTCAAAATTCTTACCTGCCCTATTATAATACGTTTAAACATATTCGTGCTTACCCTTCATCCATATTTTGACAAATCTGGTTCTGCAGAATATTTCATCAATGTTTTATAAACCTTGACTTCACGGCTAAAATTAGAACTCGTGTGCCATATAAAAGACTCTTCTATGAAAAGAATCTTTAGGGTCTCTAAAGTCTACACATACTTTCTCTCTCTTTCTTTTAGGGCAATTAAGCATCACAGTTAACCTCTTTCTTCAACTTCTGATTAGGTAAACCAAAACCAAACACCAGACATGTTTGTTTTTGTTTTTGTTTTCTGTATAGACCGAAAACCCGGATGTATTGTAAAGAATAACTTTGATGGGACTAACAGAAACGAAAATTTTAACACAATTTTAAAAAATAATATCATATAAAGTATTTAATTTTATATTATTTTTTTAGCTTTTCAATTTAAGATTATATCTCTTTGCTTGATAAAATATATTAATACTATATCTTTTATAAATTATCAATAATATATATATATATATATATATATATATATATATATATATATATATATATATATATTCTTGAATTGATGGAAGGATTATGGAAAGATAAAATGTCAATGAAACATGAGTTTAATCTATACGTAAGGAATTGATATCATTTTCAATCAAAATATTAAGACAATAATTTTATAGGTTTTTTTTTCTCTTATATGGTTGTCAATTTTCTTATTCATGTGAGATAATCATTAAGACTAACAATCGATTTTGAGATTATCTATGAGTCTTTTTTTAGAAAATATCACCAAAGAAATACAACAATGAAATATGAGTCAAATCTATACATAAGAGATATCCATATCACATTTATCTTAAAATTTAAAAGTAACGAGTTTTTATAAAAACAAAATTCTTATATAATATTTAACTTTTTTATTTTTTATTCAACGTGAGACTTACATTCACATCTAGATTTTTCAACGATAAATTAACTAAATTGAGATGTGTTAAAGTCAAAAGCGTATTTAATGCATTCAATTTCATGCCAAGTCTCCCCAAATAGTGAAACCAAATGTTTGTTATAAACTTTAATACAGTTATGTTGAGATTTTTAAAGGAATAATAAGTCTTGTGGGATAAAACACGATATGACCGTGTAACCTTGAAGTTAAATTCGTGGGGGCTAAATTTCATTAAAAATGACACATCTTTAAATCGGTTTGTCTTCGTCCAAATATTTGATCTCAGTATATCTCTTATATATATTGAACATTAGGTCGATTATATATTTGATGTATAAAAAGATATAATATTATACAACTTCATTCTTCAGTATAATTGAAAAAACTATTAATTAGATCAACAAAATGTCTATATTGATACACAATCTTCAATTATTGAATGTGGTCGGTCGTATATCTAATGTATAAAAAGATCTGACAATACACAATTCCAATTATAAGTATAAGCGAAAAGATTATTAGTCGAATTAGCAAAATGTCGAATCATGAGCAAGCTGAAAAATCTATTAGTCAAATAGAAAAACTATATTTTAGTATAAGATTATTCGAGTTTTTATATCTACGATGGATCTATAATATAGTTAATTTTTCTTATGAAGTTTTTTCATATTTATTTTTATAAAAAACAATAAATTTACCAATAGTAACCCATTAAAATGAATTCAATTGTAATTTTTTTTCTTTAATTTTTTAATTATATTCATACTTTTCTATTGTATTTTTCTAATACTATTGTTTCTCAAAGATTTTGATTTATACTAATAAAAAAACTTATATTTCCTGCCAATTTTGTTTTGAAGTTTTTTTTGTAAGAAATACTTATAAATTTTGTTATGAAAAAGAAAATTGTAGGAAACTGTTGCTAATTTTTTTGTAAAATATTTTGTATAAAACACTTTTTACAACAAATTTTGTATGAAATACTTGCGAATTTTATAATTTTTTAGGAAATAATTACTCACGAAGGAATTACCTGCCAATTAAAATTCTTAGAAAAAATAGCAGGAAAAAGTCTTTTCTTGCAAATATTTTTAACAAAATTTCAAGAAAATTCTCATGTAATATGAGAATTTTTAGTAGTAGTACTTGTTCAATCTGGTTTATAATTAATCAAATCACCTCGGCGTAGATTATTTGTCAGTTAAATTGGTAAACAACTATTTTTTTTATCTAAATTAGAGTATTTTAGCTTAAGACTCCAGGATTAACACAAAGTTGATGTACAATCTATTTATGCTATGGATCAACTTTACAAACATGTTCAACTCGCTGAATTCTCTTTTTATATGAAGAGAAATATCGATATAAATTCCTGCATTTCTTTCCAACTGTAAGACCCTCTTTTTTTGCCCTAATTTTTAAAGGGCTACCCCTAATCTAATGGGCCTAAGGGCTAGCCCATAGGGTGTCCAAGGCCCCTAAGGCAGCCAAACCCCTCTCACTTATGTCATTCTTGCAGAAACAGTACTCTCACACTCTCCTTTTCCCTAAGAGGCTCTGCTAGGGTTTAGCCCCAATCTTGGTCAAGTAGCTCAACCTCATTTCTTGCTCCATGTAAGTTATTCTCTAGCTCATACTTCTCCTCTCTAGGCATATTTTCATATTTTCTACTTAGGGTTTCGTAGTAAACTCATTTTAAAATTTGTTCCGCTATCTTGTTCAGTTCATAAATCTGTTTCGTGAGCTGTCGTGCTCGGCTATTGGGTGTCAAAGTCCTTGCTAGCTTATTTCCAGGTAAGGGAAGCTAGGGTTTATGTATTTAAAGTTATTTTGCCGATTTTTGGTCTGTTTGTATGGCTGTGATGCTTGAATGAGGCTGTTGGACGAATAAAAATGTATGGTGTGCGAGTATGTTTGATTGATGTGGTGCTACTCTTTTTCTACACTGCACACTTTTTGTAAAATGAACGTTACTACTTCGTTAACCGTTGGATCGAGCTGATATTTTAACAACTGATCCTTAACACATAGTTTTTGACTTTGACCTGTCCGATCTTGAATCGGAACTCTATAGTGAGAGCAGTTTTTATCGCAAGATCACTGTAGTTTAGTTGTTGACAACATTGACCTTGTTACTTGTTTGGTTTACAACTTTCTTTATAGTTATTCAATTAAGGTTGTTCTCATTTCATTTGGTTCTTCATTCAATCATATTTAATTTGAATATAAATACAAAAATTTTCTGAGCTTTAAACAAGTTACAGTTTTATTTCTAAAATCTCTAAATTGTTTGCATAATGTGATGTTAAGTTGGATTGCTATGTTAAAACATGGGATGAGTGAATATGCATGAGTAAGAGGGTGTATGAGTTGTGAATGATGAGCTTGGATAAATCTTGGCATGTGATTTCAATGAAATGGTTGGTATCAAAATGGCATGGTATTGGTATGAGGTGAAATTCTATATTCATGGATTGGGAATGATGAGTTGGAATGGATTCAACATCGAATATGAATGAGGATTTGGTTATAAAGGTTGGCATGAAAGTTATGTGCATGATAAATCTTTCTTGATTGATTGAGTATAATTGGTTTGTGTTAGTGCATAATTCCTTGGAATCTCTAGGTGAGATTTCAGGGTCGTGCTTCAGTGGTCGGGACGTAATTTCATGGCCCCTATTAGTGGGTGTCCATGGTGGTGCCCCATCTATATAACATGGTAAGGATTCAAGGTAAGGATTGCATCCTGACACTCTAAGGAGTCAGTTAGTCTCACTTAGAGCGGACTGACTCATGTGGTGAGAGTAGTAGGAGGCCTGAAACTCATTAAGGGATAACCTTGTGTGGGGGGAATTGATTCATTGTAACACTTGTAACACATAGCTCGGGGGTGAGTAGCTCGGGGGTGAGCAGAGGTATCCACCACAATCCGACCAGGTTATATGTATCCGGATGAGTCGAGTCGAGTCTTAGTGTATTGATTTGAAAGTCATAACATGCTTGGATGTTGTATGTATATTGGACTGTGTATACCTGATTGCATGATGAAAATCTTTTTGGCTCTAGCTTACCCTTTGCTTGTTTGATTACTTGTATGTTGTTCTTCTACTTTTGCGATGATCATCAATTTATTGATGGGAGCAGATGCGAGAGGAAATCGTGGTCAACAGGGGAGAGATGAATTCGCTGCATAGTCTTCCTAGGCTGGACTTCTTGTGCTGATTGGGCTTTTCTTTTAGGGTAATGGCCCATGTATTGTCTGGCCTTTGGGCTTCTTTTTTTGAAAACTTTGTCGTTATTCCTCTATGTTTTATTTTGGCATCATGGTGTGCCTTGGTTACTGTACGGAGTTGTGATTGTACTCTAGGACTGCTTAACATATTATTCTACGTGACATTTCCTTTTAATTTGGTTTATTAATTAAATGGGATGTTACACCAACAATCGTATTTTTGTATTTTTAGATAAAGATCGAATAATGAAGATTTAAATATAGTGAAGAAGAATGAAGAAGAACAAGATGGATTGGAGTGGAATTTCTTAAAAAATTGGAAATATGACATGCAAGAATATAAATTGCAGTAAACTTTACCAAGGGTATAAAAAAAATGGTAAAGAAAATTAATAAAAGCACCCAAATTGTAACAGTCATCATTGAATTTGTCATAATTTTGTTCACAACGTTCTCAAAGTGTTTGACTTGTAAATACAATTTTTTCATAAATTTTTTTTACATGAACAACGTATTTATATTTTTTTTTTAACTTGTAGTTTCAAACATTCTAATCAATTTGAGAAACTACTCTATTTAATAGGAAGTTTAGGATCTATGATTCTCGCAAAATATTTTATTAGAAGGGTTCAAGATCTTACTTGGATCCATTATGATATTTTGAGTAGAAAAGAAATACGTTTTTTTCGCTTCTCTGGCTTCCTTTATGGCTTCCCCTTATGATGATAATGTGGTCTACTTTTGTCTCTTGCTTTCAAAAACTCTTTTCAAAAAATAGAGAAGTATAACAAAGAACATAGAGAGAGAAAGATGTCTATTATCTATTTCTCATAACCTCTATTAACCTCTAGTTTTATTTTAAAAAATAATTATTTATTTATTAAAAGACCAATAAGCCCTTTTATGAAGTGAGAAGAGAGGAAATCATTAAATAATCTCTATAACTTTAGGTTAAAATACATTTTTTGTCCCAATTTTCGTCAATTTTTTTTCAAATAAGTCCTAATTTTGGTTTTGTGTTCAAATAGGTCCCAATTTTAGTCAATTTTGTTCAATTGGGTCCTTTTTTGCTAACATCGTTTAAATCATTAACGGCCATAAACATTGACTGTCACGTGTAATTTCGTGATTTTTTTGAATTTGTTTTTTATTTTTTTATTTTTTTAAATGTGTCAACCCAGTATCGTATCACGTGTCACTTTGTGATTTTTTTATTTTATTTTAAAAAAAAAATTAAAAAAATTAAAAAAAATTAAAAAAAACCACGAAGTGACACGTGGCAGTCATTGTTCATGGCCATTAATTATTTAAACGGTATTAACAAAAGAGGACCCAATTGAATAATATTGACAAAAATTAGGACCTATTTGAACACAAAACCAAAATTAGGACTTATTTGAAAAAACTTGACGAAAATTGGGACCAAAAATATATTTTAACCATAACTTTAATAACATTAATAACATTAACCGTTTAACGATCATCGTATTAGACATTTTATATTAAATTCATTCTTTAAATTACATGAACCATATATTAAATTAATATAATTTAACATTCTCCCACTTAGTTCATGTGATGACTTGAAAATCTAATACTAAATTTTATGTGCACACCATTCACTGAAATTATCAAGTCAACTTTCCTTAATAATTGAATTGGATGATGGTTCCTTCCATGTATCACAAATTATCTACCTCACTTTCTCTTTAATTTATAACAAAATATGTATCTTTATTTTCTTTTCAAAGATACATCATGGTTTAATTGTGAATCATAAATACATGAAACAAAACATAATTGTAATTGAATTCACAAGTGTCAAACAAATGGAGTATTATAGCAATAATGTATATATATATCATATTACATTTATAACAAGGACTTGTCCATAACAACCATCCTTTCAACATGACCAACAAATGTTTTGCATGGTAAACTTTTAGTTAATGGATCTCATTAAATATGTACCAATATGCTCAATTAACAGTCTACATTTATGCGCTTCTTATTTGACTGATATGTACTTCAAATCCATATGTTTTGCACATTTCGAGTACTTATCATTCTTAGAGAAGAAAAGAACTACATAGTTGTCACATAATTATCACAATAAATCCTTAATGGCCTAGCAATACTGTAAACAATACCAATACTTGAGACCAAATTTCGCAACTACAAAGCATGAATAGTAGCCTTAAAGCATGCTACAAATTCAACCTCCATGGTAGAAGTAGCAATAACTAATTGTTTTAAACTTTTCTAAAAAATTTCTCCTCCAACTAATAGATAAACATATCAAAATGGGACTTTCTTGAATCCTCACATCCAACGTAGCCTGAACTCGAGTAGTCAATCACTTCAAAAAGATCTGACTTCCTATAGGTGAGCATATATTTATTAGTGCCTTGTAAGTACCTAAGAACTTTCTTTGTAACTTTCCAGTGGTCCATATCAGGATTACTTTGATATCGATCTAACATTCCAACAACTAAACTTATATCTGGCCTAGTACAAGTTGGAGCATACATCAAACTCCCAACCATTGATGCATAAGGATTTGACTCCACGATCTTTTGTTATAAATCATTCTTAGGGCATTGCATTTTGACTAAACTTATACCCTTTTTGAATTTGAACTATTTCAGCAAAGCACTTGTCCATTATGAATCTCTTTAGCCCTTTATTAATACATCCCTTTTGAGACAAACTTAACAGTTCTTGTGATCTATCACGAAATATTTGTATTCCTATCACAAAAGATACCTCATTCATTTCTTTCATTTCAAAGTGACTAAAGAGAAACTTTTTTACCTCATATGACATAACAATATTGTTAGTACCAAGTAAAATGTCATCAACATATAACACTAGAATTATAAACTTGCTCTCAGTAACCTTCATGAAGATACACCGATCAATAATGTTTTCTATAAAACCATATCACATAATAGTATTATTCAACTTAAGATACATAGTCTAGCAACCTGTTTTAGTCCATATATTGATTTCTTTAATTTACACACCATATTTTTCTTTCTTGTGGACACTACAAGAAATTTGGTTATTATCTACATCTATAATTTGTAGGTAATGAGAAATTTTCGTAAGTAAATAGATGTTATCTATGAATTACCTATGAAATCTATTTCGTAGGTAATAAGCTCCTAGATAATGTTATCTATGAAAATGCACATTCGTAGGTAATTTACTTATGAATTACCTATAAAAATATTTATCAATAATTACTGACGAAATTAAAGATTCAAAAATTATCTACGAACATTACCTACGAAATATAGTGTAAGAAAGTTATATATGCAAATATTCGTGGGAAAGGTACTCGTCCCAATACTCAATTTATCTATGAAATATTTTGTATGTAACTTACCTATGAACTTTTTCATAGGTAACTTATGAAATTTTTTGTAGGTAATACGAAGTTTTTCATAATATAAAAAAATCAAAACAAACATACATCTTAGCTAGAATCCCTACAACCACACACACACACACACACACACACACACACACATATATATATATATATATATATGTATGTATGTATGTATATAATAATTTTATAAATACAATTCAAAAGTATATATTTTTATATAACTTTAATTTCTAAAAAATTTACAGAACTTTCAAATTTATTAGATATTTAAAAAAAATGAAGATTCACCATGTTAAGAATAAATTGCTTGGAACCCGGCATTCGTGAAGGTTATCAATGACATCCTCCTCCTAGGCATTGTAGAAACAACATTAATACTTTGTACTACTCTAAGATAGTTCTTATGATTTGACATGGTAATACCTCAAATGAAAAAACCTTATGCTATAGTGTTTATGACACCTCAAAGCGGTGCCTCTTGGTGTGTTTGCTCCCCACTACTGTCTACAACTCTTCTTCTTAGATTTTTTTCTCTAGTTTATTGATGCCATGATGACTTTGTAGCTATATTGTCATCTCTGCTACGTCTTTCAGTTTTCCTGGGATAATCTTTATCTTCCCTTTTTACAAAATGATGGAGATGCCCTAGATGTATCTACTCCTCAATTTTATCTTTAAAACATAACATTCCTCAATAGTGTGTCCATAACTACAATGATATCAACAATGTTTCGTAGTATTTACATTGGATGGTGTTGGTAGCTTTCTTAGGGCCGAGATCAGATCAACATTTAAAGTTTCATCCAATTATCACCTTATCCTTTGATTTTCTTCCCTCGAGGTATTGATCTCTTCTTCATTCTTCCTTATAACCTCAACCAATTATCATTGTAACTATAAGAGCATTGTTGTATTTCCATCATTGTTATTATGCTTCATCCCTATCGTTGTCTCTCTTGATTTACCATATTCCTTGTTGACACCATAAGATCTTCTAAGTCCACCTCGTCCCATGGTAAGCGCCAAATGTTCTTGTGTGTGATCAAGATGTTCCCTTCCTGCTCTTATGTCCAACATAAGGTAGGGTACTTGCAAAGACTTTTGTATCATAATGTTATATTGATATATTATTAATCTTAAATGCAAGATGTGAAGATGATGGTTAACCCATCATGATATGATCTCTACCTGTGCGTCATGACCCTAGTTATATGTCAAAATGATCTCGATCATATACAACACATAATTCAACTCGATTGAATCTTAATTTGACAATTAATATGAATTGGATTGATTTATATTGAGATTTAATCTGTATAAATTTGTTTAGTTGATTGATTAAATCAGTTTATGGTTCAAACTTCAATTTAATCTTTAGAGAACTATGGTTTTCAGATTGTTTGATTCTTTAAAATTGTGGATTGATCTGTTTTTATTTTGATATCTACTCTTGTTTTACAATTTACATTTATAATTTTTAATCCCTAAACCCCTACCCCCCAATCTTAATTTTTATAAGGAAAACGCTAAAGATATAATACAATTCAATGTGTCATTAAGGAATCAACCTAGGTTGTGTTGTATATTGCATAATTACATAACTTAGAGAATTCTAGCATCTTTTGATTTGGTGATATATTAATTAGCCAAAAATGATTATGAGCCCAAACAATAGTCAAGGGGTTGAATGACTACAAAATGATACTCTATTTGTACTTCACAAATTAGTTTGCATTACAAAGCAATATGAAAATGAAATGAGTATTTTCACTTTTCCCTTTTCTCTCTTCATTGCATCTTACTATTACGAAAAGAGGTTATTATGGGAATACATGTCTAAAAATGTTCTAAAAAAACCAATCAAGCATTAAAGTTGCATATGTTACTAGAGGTGTCAATTTGGCCCCTAGCCCATGGGCCAGCCCTGGCCCACTCTTCATAAAGCCCCCTTTTAGGGGGCCCCCAAATGAGGGGGCCAAAAAAAAACCCCAGCCCTCAAAGCCCCCTCTCTAG
>Ga0214545_1006263_pt1 | contig 20840 bp, 23 predicted proteins | sample CNSS4metaG_FD_160064 | JGI IMG/M metagenome (GOLD analysis project Ga0214545, IMG submission 160064) | Root nodule microbial communities from cowpea collected in UCLA plant growth center, Los Angeles, California, USA - CNSS4 | ecosystem: Host-associated > Plants > Roots > Nodule | place: USA...
AGGTTTCTGCCAAGTGGGTCGTAAACGTCCTTGCGGCGGACGCGCCTTCGCTCACGCCGGACGCTGCCTTTGCCGCGCTGATGGACGGACGAACCGTCCTCGACCTCGGGGAGGATCTCCAGCTTCGTCGCGTCCGGGTGATGGGCGCATGCCGCATCGAGCTGTCCGGATTCAACGACACGATGCGCGATCGCCTCCGCGCTTACGGCCTCTTTGGAGAGATCATCTCCTGGAAGCTGCGGATGTTCGTGCCCACGGACGAAAGCGGCGTCGCGATCCTGGCAAAGGTGCTCGACGCCTATCCGGTTGCGCGCGTCAGTGAGCGGGAGGCAGCGTGATGTCCCCCGCGCCTTGCGAACTGGCACGCCGCCTCGCGCGCGAGGCCGAGGCCGTGTGCCGATACTATCTCTCCAATGGCAAGCGGTCGGGGCGGTACTGGGTGGTCGGCGACGTCCACAACACACCGGGCCGCTCGATGTTCGTACGGCTCCAGGAATCACCTAAGGGCCCCGCCGGCAAGTGGACAGACGCTGCGACCGGCGAGCATGGCGACCTCCTCGACATCATCCGTGAATGCCGGGGCTTGCGCGACTTCAGCGAGGCCGCCGAGGAAGCGAGGCGGTTTCTGAAGCTGCCGCGTCCTGAGCCGCAGCTGGGGTCGAAACCCGTTCGTAACGTGGCGCCTGCTGGATCGCAGGAGGCCGCTCGTCGGCTCTTTGCGATATCCAGCCCGATCGAGGGGACGCTGGTCGAGACGTATTTGCAGCGTCGCGGAATAGCCCTTGTACACCATGGTGGCAGCCTGCGCTTCCACCCTTGTTGCTACTATCGGCCGGATGAGCATTCGCCGACCGAAACCTGGCCGGCGATGATTGCCCGCGTCACGGACCTCGAGGGGCGGATCACCGGAGCGCACCGAACCTGGCTCGATCCACATGGTTTTGATCGCATTCGTCTCGGCAAGGCTCCGATCGACACGCCACGACGGGCCATGGGTGACCTGCTCGGCAACGCCGTCCGTTTCGGCGTGGTGGACGACGTGCTCGCCGCCGGCGAGGGAATCGAGACCGTGCTTTCATTGCGCTGTGTGCTGCCGACTATGCCTATGGCCGCGGCACTCTCGGCCAATCACCTCTCAGCGGTGTCGCTGCCGTCTGGCCTGCGTCGGCTCTACATCGCCCGCGACGCCGATGCCGCCGGAGATGCCGTGCAGGCCGCTCTCACCCAGCGAGCGGAAGACGCCGGCATTGAAGCCATCCCATTATCGCCTCGGCTGGGCGATTTCAACGAAGACCTGCACGTCTTGGGTCTTGATGCCCTGCGGGCAGCATTGCGGCTTCAACTCGTACCGGAGGACGTTGCCCGCTTCCTACATTCGTCGACAGTAGCCGCAGAATAGGCCGGTGCTTCGATCGACGTTGATAGCTCGGTCATAACGAGGCCATTGCCGGAAGAGGGCGCGACCTCGGCCTTCTAGGGGGCGATCGGACGGCAAGCGGACCGGGCCGGCAATGGCTACGTCCGGCTATTTTCCGCCGCGCGCCAGCGATGAGAGCACGTATCAGCCATCAAACCGGCGTGCTTTGCATCGCGAAGCAAAATAGCCGGCCTCCGCCATCCTCCGCTGCCGCTTCGGCCCTTGCGGGTTCTGGCCCGCTCCGCCCGCCGTCTGAGTGACCGCCACGAAGGCCGCGATGGGCGCGGCCGATCCGGCAAAGGGTCCCTCCAATGACCGACCACGACGACATTGAACCGCGGCACGGCTCTTCTCCAACTGACCACGTCCTCACCGAGCTACAGCTCTTCGGTTACCGTCCCTTCGACGACCAGCCCGACCCACGGCCGCTTCCCGAGGGCAAGACGATCGCTGGCGCCGTTGCCGATGTCTTCGACGCCCTGGTTGCAACACTGAGCGACACGCGGCTCGAGCCGGACCTGGGCGATCTGCTGTGGTCGACCGTCAACCTGTTCCATCGTGCCCTCGATCGCATCGAACGCCATCTCGACGACAACGAACAGGCGCAGCAGAAGAGCCAGCGCGAGCAGAATGGCTCCGAGGTACGATCAGTCGAGCTCGAGCGCTTGACGGCCGAAGGCATCACTTTGATCGAGCGCCGCAACTGCCTGGAGCTCTTCCGCGACCAGGCCATCGAGCGCTTCGAGACTCACACCGGATCGTCCTGGCGCCCTCGATCGGGATCGCTGGTAAACCACCGCACGCTGACTGCAGCGATGATTGACTCCCGCGATTTCATCGCAGCTAAGCGTCGCGCTGAAACCGAGGTCTTGTTGCCGCAAGGACCGAAGATCGCACTTACCGGCGGCCTCGACTTCAATGACCACCACCTGATCTGGGACCGCCTCGACAAGGTCTACGCCAAGCATCCCGACATGGTCCTGCTCCATGGCGGCTCGCCCAAAGGTGCGGAGCTTATTGCCTCCAAATGGGCGACCAGTCGCAAGGTGCCTCAGATCGGCTTCAAGCCCGACTGGACAAAGCACGCCAAGGCGGCCCCATTCAAGCGCAACGACGCCATGCTCGAACTCCTGCCGATCGGCGTCATGCACTTCCCGGGCACGGGAATCCAGGACAACCTCGCCGATAAGGCAAAGCGGCTTGGCATCGCTGTCTGGAGGTTCGGCGCCGCGTGAGCGCGGTCTTCTGCCTGCAAGCCAACGCGGAGTTGCATGCGCCGCAACTCCGCCTCGTTTGGACCCTATGTCCAAGTTGCGCCGTGGTGGTGGTGGAAGGCGCGACTGCTAGATCCATGCACATGGAGCCACCACTATGCTCGCCCTTGGGCTTGTTCTCAACACACTCGGCATCGGTTTGTTCTGCTGGGCGATCTTTGCGCTCGCTGTGTATGCCTTGCCGTTTTTCGTCGCACTGAGCATCGGGATGACGGCGTTTCAGAATGGCGCCGGCGTGGTCGGCGCGCTGCTTATTGGAACGGCGGGTGGGGCGTTGACGCTTGCCGTCGGTCAAGCCGCAGTCGCCATTGCTCGGTCCTTGACCTTGCGCATCACCATCGCGACCGCATTTGCTGTCCCCGCTGCCATCGCCGGCCATCATGTGGCGTTCGCCCTGTCTCAGATCGGGATGCCGTCGCTGGCTTGGCGTGAGATCTTCGCGTGCCTGGGCGCTGTCTTTGTTGGCGGTACAGCATGGACACGCTTGACCGTTTTTGCGGAGCCCCGCCCGTTCGAACTGGCTGGGGTGGTGGAGAATCCGTCACCCCCAATTCGTCCGGCCGGCACGCGCGAGGGATGACCGTTCACCTCCTTCATCGTTGAACAGGCTCGCGTAGATCGGAGCATTGAACGAGGGATGATCGGGGCCTGAGCGGGGAGGGGCAGTCCACATCGGGGCCTTGACCAAGCGCCCTGTCGGCCGGGTTCACTAAGCCTGAGGCGGAGCAGCGATGTCTCGATCGTTTCGTCGGAGACGATGCCGCCCTTTGTAGCAGATTGTTTCTCTTTCTGCGCTGAATCGTTACCACCTCTTGTTCAGCACAACCGAGATACGCCACGTCTTCTCCCGAGATTGCGGTTCAGCACGCGACGCACGTGGCCTCGTTGATGGCTTGATCTGGCCGAAGACCGGCTTCGCCTCGATCGTCTGAGCCGCAACGCCGTTGATGCGACTTTCTTCCCCTGGGCTTCGCCCATTCCTCGCGAGACAAGAAAGCCGCCACAACGGTGTCCTCCGCTGCGCTCCGGCCCGCAAGCGGGTGCGTCGCCGATCGTCCTCGGCCCTAGATCGCCATCGAGGCCGCGGTGGTCGCGGGCTCGAAACACGACAGGAGAAGTGACATGGCTAACATCGGTTCTTTCAAGAAGGTCGGTAACGAATTCCAGGGCGAGATCGTGACCCTGAGCCTGAAGGCCAAGGGCGTCCGCATTGTAGCCGAGACCAACCGATCCAACGACAACGCTCCCAGCCACCGCATCTATGTGGGTCGGGCGGAGATCGGCGCGGCCTGGTCGAAACGCTCCGAAGAGGGCCGCGACTACCTCTCGCTCAAGCTCGATGACCCCTCGTTCAACGCGCCGATCTACGCGAACCTGTTCGACGACGAAGGCGGTGAAGGCTACACCCTGCTCTGGTCGCGGCCGCGCAAGACCGGCGAGTAAGCCTCGCATCACTCACCCCCGCCCGAGCAAATCGGGCGGGGGCTTCATGCCCCTGGCCGCACGCGGAACCACAACTCGATGGGGAGAGCTGAACCCCTCTTTCTGCCCAAGCTCTTATGAGCGAACCTGAATGATCGGCTTGCCCTGGCGTCGCCGGGACGAGTTGAAGGTGGCGACAGCATCGTCGAGGGAGGAGACCTTTCCGATGTTTGTCCGCAGTCTTCCGTCCCGCACCCTCTGGACGATCTCACTCAATTGACCACGGTCAGCCTCCACAACGAAGTCGATGGCCAAACCGTCCAGCGGCCGAGCCTCCGCCGGGCCAACGACAGTCACCAGCGTCCCTCCGGCTTTGATAAGGGCCGCAGACTGCTTCTGAATGTCGCCGCCGATGACGTCGAATGCAAGATCGACGCGGCCGACATCTTTGAGGGCGTCGTTCTCGAGGTCGACGAATTCATTCGCGCCGAAATCGAGCGCTTTCTGCCGGTCGGCTGCACGCCCTGTTCCGATGACATAGGCGCCAGCCTCTCGTGCGAGTTGAACGACCATAGAACCCACCGCGCCGGCCGCACCATGCGCAAGCAGGCTCTGGCCTGTCTGAAGACGACCGTGCTGGAAAAGCCCTTGCCACGCTGTGAGGCCCGAGATCGGCAGGCTCGCGCCCACCTTGAAATCGACGTCACCCGGCAGTGGCGCCAAATTGCGCGCCTCGATGGCAATATATTCGGCGAGCGAGCCATCGCGATACCAGTCGGCAAGGCCGAATACGCGCTGCCCCACCGACAGTCCCGTCGTGCCGTAGCCAAGAGCGGTGACGATGCCGGAGAATTCGTGCCCAGGGATCGACGGAGTTCTGTCCTGTTCGCGGCGATCGGTCCACGTCGAGGGCCACTCCAATTCCGTCGGAACGAATCCCGATGCGTGAACCTCGACGATCACGTCGTTTATCGCGGGTTGAGGCTCGGGCCGTTCCACCAGCTTCATCCCGGCAAACCCAGCAGCCTGGTCCGTCACAATAATCGCTTTCATCTTCTACTCCTGTATGTGTGGTGTTTTTCTGATTCCGAACTTCCGGTGCTCAGGTCGAGCCGGCCGGTGCCACCGCGGGGAAGTCCTTGTCGGGATGGAACACGTTGTTGAAGAAGTTCGTCAGCGAGTACATGGCCACAAGCGCGACGATCTCCATGATGTTCGCATCCGTGTAGCCCGCATCGCGGACCGTTTGCAGATCGGCGTCCGTGACGTGGCCACGGCTCTCGATGATCTTGCGCGCAAGCTGGACGGCGGCATCCCGCTTCGGATCCCTGGCATGACCCTTTCGGGCGAGAACAATGTCCTCGGCCGGCAACTTGGCCATATGCTCCGCCGTGAAGCTGTGCACCGTCAGGCAGTAGTCGCAGCCGTTCACTTCGGAGACCGCAAGGCCGATGCTGTCGCGCGTCTTGACATCGAGCACCTTGCTCAAGGAGCCGAGCAGAGCGGCCCATGCGTTGAACGCGATCGGGCTTTGCGCGAAGGTCGCCATCATGTTTGGCGTGAACCCGATGTTCTTGGTGAACGTATCGAGGGTCGGTTTCGAATCAGCCGGAACTTGTTCCGGCTTCAGAGCTGCAGCTCTGGCCATGATATTTCTCCTCGAATGATTGGCGTCGGGGTTGGTTATGCGAAGTGCAGCACATCGGCCACGGGCAGGCGCGGCTTCTGCGGCCAGTTGCCGGGCCGCTCCGGCCCGACGGTCAACAGCATGACCGGGATTTCGTCTTCGGCCAGGCTGAACTCTCTGTGCACGGCCTCTGCATCGAAGCCGATCATCGGTGTCGACCCCAGGCCGAGCGAGCGGGCCGCATAGACGATAGCTGCGGCGCCGAAGGTCGCGGAGCGTACGGCCTCGTCGCGCTGGCGCTGCGGATGATTGTCGTACAAGCCGCGCGCAGGCCCCTCCCATTCCGGCACCACATGTGCCGGCATGATTCCGGCTGCCACGACCGGCGCCAGGCGGCCAGGGACGGTGCTGGCATCAGCCAATTGGCCGATGATGATGAAGGTAACGGCTGCTTCGGTGATTGCGGGCTGATTCCAGGCGATCGGAAGCAGTCGCGCCTTCGCTTCGGGTGAGCGCACGGCGATGAAGCGCCAGTTCTGCAGATGGAAGGATGTCGGCGCTGAAGTACCGATCCGCACCAGGTCACGGATCTGATCATCGCTTAAGGTGGCGGTCGAGTCATAGTACTTCGCAGCACTGCGGCTCAGAATGGTTTCGATGACGGCGTTTGTCGGCAGCGGCCCCGCGTGCCAGCGGGAGGTTTCGCGATGGGCAGCGGTTGTAGCGGTGTGGTGCATTGGGTGACTCCCTCATCAAGTGATTACGGAGCCCCAGCCTACTGATGGCATTGGTAATTTCGAGCCTCTATTGGCTCAAAATGATGCTCAAAAGGATCATATTGTCGATCCCTAGAGGCTACTCGCCGAGGTGCGCCAGACGACGCCATTCCCCCGGCGTCATCCCCATTCTCTCCGCAAACACACGCCGGAATGCCGAAACGGATTGATAGCCGACCGCTTCAGCCACAGCTTCCGTGCTGATCGTTGGCTTCTTGAGCTCGTTGGCGGCCACGCTCATTCGAAGATCGGTCAACAGGTCGAGGGCGGAGCGGCCTAACTTGTCCTGAAACTGGCGCATGAATGTCGCGCGTGACATGCCGCATAGATCGGCGAGATCGGGAAGTTTCCAAGGTCGCGCCGGATCCGCGAACATCGCCGCAATGGCCGCTGCCAATCTCGGATTGCCGGCAAGGGCCAGCAAGCCTTCGGTGGATTTGCCGGCTTCGCTCGCGGCGCGGAGAACCAGAGTGAACAGGACCGAAGAAAGCGCGTTCAGAATGGCGCGTCCTCCGGCTCTGTCACCAGCGGATTCCATTCGCATCAGGCCGACCAGTCCGGAAAGTTGACTCGATGCCGACGCGATGTCCTCTTCTCCATGGTTTTTCATAGCCCGCACGACCAGATTTGCCGGCAGGTAGTTGCGGATCAATCGATCATGGGGCGGCACGACGAAAAATCGTCCGCACAGCAGATCGAGTTGCTCACCCGGTCCGTCGTTCTCGCTCAACATCCATCCTGCGGAGCCCCTGCTTTGGCGTGTGTTGATCGGCGTTTCGCCGCTGCCGTCGTGCAGCATATGCGACGAACCGTGAGGAAGCAGCACGATATCCCCGCTCCCAAGCTCCTGCACTGTTCTCGAATCCGGGTCCTCGAAAATGGCCCGGCCCTTGACTACGACATGGTAGGGAATCTCGTTCGCCCCCGCCTTGGGCCAGATGATCCGCCATGGTGCGCCGTAGGCGCAGCGGACCTCGAGCTGGCCAGTAACGGTTATGATCTGCAGCAGATGACTCAACCAGTCGACTTGAGACATAAGACCTCGAGAACGTGGATCGCCGACGCAGCATATCAATTTAGCGACGCCTTGGGCGCAAGGCTTGGGATTTCGTCCTGATTGATCGCGACGGCGTAGGCCCGTGAACATGGGTGCTCAGGACTCGCGCAAAGGTCCGGCGGCGTGCTGCATGACGATTAGGTCTTATCTCAACAGCAGCCCCGATGTTCAGAGCGCTGCTTGGCAGACCTTGGACGGCCTCGATCTGGCTGACAGCGACTCCCGTTTTGCCAGATGCTGCCGATGCGAGTGATCGATATTTGCGGGCGCTGCACCAGCAAAGTGAACGTCAACTCATGTGCCCTGCAGCGACCTCGGGAGATGTCCGTTTTCTCGCCGCTGTTTCGACTTGAGCGGACATTAGGCGGCCAGGCGCTCAATGAGTAAATAGCCTAGCTCGCTTGTCGCGCTTCCAGGCGCAACACTGCTTTTGTGCCCCGTCGCAAACGCGTTAGATCTGTTCCGAAGCGAGTGGTTGCAACTCAACGCCGCTTGCCTAATTTTGGTCGTTCGTCTCGTGCCTCATCGTCTGGCAGGACTAGATCGACATGACTAACGCCCAATGTGCTGGCGAGCTCAAATAGAGTAACAACGGTTGGATTGCGACGGCCACGCTCTAGGTCGCTAATATACTGTTGGGTGAATCCGGACACTTCGGCGAATTTCTCCTGCGTGAAGCGCTTCTGCTTCCGCAATCTTGCGAAATTCCGGCCGACCAACTTGCGCATGTCCATCGGCGCAAATTGCGTCTTTACATACTATGAGGTTTATCTCCTATAGTATGTATTTTGAGCTGCTTGCTGGTCGGCTAGTCCGCAATAAGGCTAAAATGAGACGTGCGGACGATCTCGGCCAATCAGGGAAGTTAAATCATTCGCTGTTTGTTGGGATGCTTATGAAAAAACCGCAACTAGATCCTGACGTCGCGGATGTCGCGCCGACGGAGCCGGCGCTGACGGCCTATGACGAACAGCATGTCGTCACGTACATGCGCCTTCTGCAGGCCGAAGGTGAGGGGGCGGACTGGCGCGAAGTGGCTCGAATGGTCTTGCATATGGACCCAGAGCGAGAGCCAGATCGTGCGCTGCGCGTATATCAGAGTCATCTTGCGCGCGCGAAATGGGTGACGGAGCAGGGGCGACTCTTGCGCGGTACCGGCTCGAAATAGAAGAAAATCGCCGGCTGGCGAGCTGCAGGCAGAACTATTTTCTTTTGCTGATCGGTGGTCATTCCGGTGCACCACGTGGTGCCAAACTAGGGGCTTCCTACAACCGCCTCGTTCATACCTATTGCGCCGCAATCCTTGTTAGCTGTGTGCAATGGGGCGGAAGCAATGCCTGAATTCGACTGGCGGTCGCCGGAATCCTACAAGAGCCTACAAGACGCCGAAATCACCGACATCGCTTGGGAATGTCTTCGCCGCAATGCGGACTATCGACGCGAATATGAGGCGATGATGGCCAGTAGCCCGGATGGCGAAGTGACCGCAGAATTCAGGAGGAGGTGGGGCCTCTGCTTTCGCCCATGACCCGCAGAGGTCCTTCGACGAACAGACGATCTTTTGGACGCCTGAGGTTTTAGCGGCCGTCGTTCCGGTCAAGGTCGCTGTAGCCGGCGACGGCGCGCTGCCGCCTCAGCCACTCCTCGACCTTATGGCTGGCCAGGTGCGCCGCGCTGTCGACGGCTGGCATGCCGTGCTCCGCATCGGTTCGGTAGATCACCGTGTCTGGTCCAAAGAGCCGCCGCTGCTCGGCGCATCATATGCGGCCGAACTACCATTCGACGGCGATTTGGAAGCGCGCGCCTATGCAGCCCGGCGGCTGTGGCGCGCGATGAATGGACGCGCACCAGGTCCTGCCTTCCATCAACTGTCGAAACAACGGCGCGAGCGCTTGAGGGCTGCGATCCGTGCGCTCGACGCGCACGGCGCGGGCGCAAGCTATCGCATTATCGCCGAAGCATTGTTCGGCAAAAGGCGCATCCCCGATCGCGCCTGGAAGACGCATGACCTGCGCAATCGAACGATCCGCTTGGTGCAAGGCGGCGTCACGTTGATGCGCGGTGGTTACCGCAAACTTCTGCGGCCCGGGCGCAGGGACGAATAGCGCAGTCCCCAAGGGGTGCCGAAAACCGCTCCGTCCATATTCGGCATCCCCCTCCGAGAACCTGCTTCTCCATGATGACCGCACACACGCCGGCCTAGCCAAGCGTAGTGCGCTGTCCTCCTGGAGTTCTCAAATGCCCGATCCGATGGCCGGTCTTCCCCCGCGATTCCTGCGTACACCTGAGGCTGCGCGCTATCTTGGCCTGTCCGGTCGCACGCTCGAGAAGCACCGCACCTACGGTACTGGACCGACGTATCGGAAGATCGGCGGACGTGTTGTCTACGCCGTCGATGACCTGAAAGCGTGGGCTGACCGCGGCGCCAAGACGTCGACATCCGATCCCGGCAACGGGACCGTGCTGCCCGCCAAGAAGCATCCGGCCCTGCGTCCCTACGCAGGTCAGGAACGCCGCTGATGTCAGCGTGAGAGCAGTGACTATGCGGCGCAAACACCATGCAGAGCGCGAGCTGCTTGAGCTCTTTCGGGCGCTGCCCGGCGATCTCGCGCCGCGCGATGCGCAGGATCTGATGGCCTATCCGTTCTTCTCGCTTGCAAAAACAAAGCGAACTGTGCCGATCGATTTCCGCGCGGGTGCGATCTCAATTCGTGTCGAAGCCGTGCCGGAACACGGCATGGCGACGATCTGGGATGCAGACGTTCTGATCTGGGCCGCGTCCCAGATCGTCCAAGCCCGTGATACTGGCTTGAAGACGTCGCGCCTGATGGCTGCAACGCCTTACGAGATTTTGACGTTTGTGGGCCGCGGCACCAGCGCACGTGACTATGACCGGCTCAAGGCGGGCCTCGACAGACTTCAGTCAACGACGGTGCTGACGTCGATCCGTCAACCGGCAGAACGGCGACGGCATCGCTTCTCCTGGATCAACGAGTGGAAGGAGACTGCCGATGCAAATGGTCGCCCATTTGGACTCGAGCTGATCCTACCGGATTGGTTCTACGCCGGCGTCATCGATGACGCGCTCGTGCTGACGATCGATCGCGCCTATTTCGATCTGACGGGCGGACTTGAGCGGTGGCTTTACCGGCTCGTGCGAAAGCACGGTGGACGCCAGGATGGCGGCTGGAGCTTTGACCTTGTGCACCTCCATGCCAAGTCCGGCATCCTCTCGCCGCTCAAGCATTTTGCGTACGACATACGTCAGATCGTCCAGCGTCAGACATTGCCGGGCTATCAGCTCGTGCTCACGCACGATCCTGATGGCACCGAGCGGCTGAACTTCACGCAAACGCCTGTCGATCCCTTAACGGCACGCCTGCGTCGGCGCGGTCTCATTCCAAATTCGGAGGACAACCTGTGAATCAACTCGTGCTATCGGGGACCGCAACCCTCGTGCTATCGAGGACCCGATCCTCGTGCTATCGGGGACCGGAATCGGGCTTAAGAGCTTGTTTCTCTGCGCGTTCCAGCTCCTCTAACTTTACTAACCAGAAATCCTTCGGATTTCTTCTAACGGAACAGACCGCAACTTGCATGGGAGGTGGCCGGCAAAGCAGGCCCTTCCGTCCTGCTCGCCTTCACAAGCCGTACACGCACTTCCCCGCCGCGAAAGCGAACGGCTCCGAGCTCGAGCGTAGGGGAGCCGCCGCATGAGCGATCTTACCGAAGTAGAAGTGCTGTGGCTCGAAAAGCGTATCGAAAACCGCATACGGTTCGGTCGAGTTGTCGAGGAGCGGAAGATCGATCGTCACCGGCGTGTCCTTTCATTTGCTCCAGGCAGCATCTTTGCTTTCGTTCGTTGGACCTCCAACGACTTTGGGACAATCATTTCGCGGATCGACATCTTGCGCGCAGTCGCACCGGGACAGCGCTGCTCGACCGTCCCCTATGTGACGCCCGGCGGGGAGATTTTGCTTCGGCTCTCCGGTTGGCCGAAGGTCGAACGAGTGTTGCAGATGACCGATGCCGTTGAGGCGCTCGGTATTGATCCGGCTGATGTCGCGCCTGATCATTGGCATCACGTTCATAACCGCCTGTCCGTCAATGAAAACCCGCGCTCTTACACGAAGGCGCGCCATCAGGCCTGGCTCCATCGCCAAAGGGTGATGCGATGAATGGCTCCCTGAAGATACTCATCGCGATGTTTGGAACTGCTGCTGCGCTCATCGCGACGATCGTCCTGGAGCCGCTTCCTCTTTACATCTGGAACGCATCCGCGAGCGTGCCGATCGGTCTCTACCGCATGCGACCGGCTGACCAATTCCAAGTCACTGAATTGGTCGCCGTGCAGCCGCCGGAGCCGCTCGCGACCTTCCTCGACCTTAACGGCTATTTGCCCATTGGCGTCCCCATGCTGAAGCGCGTGCTGGCCCTCCCTGGGCAGAGTGTGTGCAGAACCGGCCTCACGATTTCGGTCAACGACGTCGCGATGGGCGAGGCAAAGGATCGGGACGGACGCGGCCGGCCGCTGCCGAAATGGCAGGGCTGCCGCGTCGTCGGCGACGGCGAGCTGTTTCTGATGAACTGGCAGTCCGACGACTCCCTGGATGGCCGGTATTTTGGATTTCTTCCGGCATCCAGCGTGATCGGCCATGCGATGCCGGTGTGGACATGGGAGGAGTGATCTTGCGTAATCGACGTGTCGCCCCCGCCATTCCCTTGTTCGATCGATTGCGGGCTCAGTCCTCCGTCTCGACCGATGTCTGCAAGGCTGGCGCGAGCCCGATCGCGTGCTTGGGTCGGTTGGGCACGCGCGTTTGTGCTGTCGTGCCCCTGAGTCTTCTTCTGACCGCCTGTGGCAGTGCTGCTTTGGCCCAGAGCGGATCAGCCGCTCGGCCGGCGATCAGTCAGACCGCTCACTCATTTGCTGGCTTCATCGATGAAGCCTCACAACGCTTTGCGATTGCGCCGAACTGGATCCGATCAGTCCAAAGCATCGAGAGTGCTGGTGACGTGCACGCCAGATCGCCAAAAGGCGCAATGGGCCTGATGCAAATCATGCCAGCGACTTGGGCGGAACTTCGCGAGCGCTACAATCTCGGGAACGACCCCTACGACCCGCACGACAACATTCTGGCCGGCACGGCCTACTTGCGCGAACTGCTCGATCGGTATGGCTCGCCTGGCGTGTTTGCGGCGTACAACGCGGGACCATCCCGCTATGAAGAGCATCTCGCGGGTGGCTCGCTGCCAGGCGAGACGCGAGCATACGTCGCAAAGCTTGCAAGTCTGCTTGCTATTGACCTGCCGCCGAAGTGGACGTCCGGCGGACAGTTATCAGCGGCTGCGACGCTATTCGTCAAGCGATCCGATCCAACAAAAACGCGCGATCGGATGCTGGCGTTCATGTCGTCGAGCGGTGTCACGACCGCAATTGTGGGGCCTGATGTTTCGCACATGGTTCCCAGGTCTATTGGCGTGTTCGTCCCTCGATCGGATTCGGGAGCATCGCAATGATCGAGTGTGCGGGTTTGCAAGCTGACGGCGTATGGGCGATGCCTTCGGCCCGCGCTCTACTCGTCGCTTCGCTCCTCACCGAGCCACCCTCCGGGTGTCTCGGCCCTTCGGGTAACGATCGCTATCGCAAGCGCTCGGAAGCAGTGGGGGCTTCGCGAGTTGGCTGCCAAGTCGCGGCGGCTTATTCGGGAACCGGCGATCGGGAGACCACGACGGCAGGACGGCGAGATAAAAGGGGCTCTCCGGTCGAACCGCAAGCCATTGGCATGGCTTGGGTTCTGGCGTGCCGGACGGTCGGCGCGCGTGCCGCGCGTTGCACTTTGACGAATTCAATCAAAGGCGTTTTCGGCACTGTGCGCATTTTTGATCGTTGGGAGGCCCTGCCGTGAGCGTGGGCGACAGCGATCTGCGTATCCGGCCTGGGCGCATCCGCAGTACCCGCGCTCCGAAGCCCAAGAGCTTCATCAACCAGGTGCTGCGGGCGGCGAAGAAGGCCGGGCACACCTCGGGTCAGACGGCGGCCGGCAGGCGTTCGGCGGCCTATGGGCGCTCGACGTTTGGCCGCGGGCGCCTCGCCTTTAGCCGCAGCCGGTTGTTCAGCCCGACGCGGCGCGTCGTGGTGAAGGCCCGCGTGGTTCGTCACAAAGGGCGAGCCTTCCGTTCAGCGCCACTGACTGCCCACCTCTCATATCTGAAGCGCGATGGCGTCACTCGAAGCGGTGAGCGGGCCGAGATGTTCGATGCAGGCAGCGACCACGCCGATAGCGCGGCCTTCGTGGACCGGTGCAAGGACGACCGGCATCATTTCAGGTTCATCGTCTCACCGGAGGATGCCGGGGAGATGACTGACCTGAAGGCCTTTACCCGCGACCTCGCCAGGCAGATGGAGACCGATCTCGGTACGCGGCTCGACTGGGTGGCTGTCGATCATTGGAATACCGACAACCCGCACGTCCATGTTCTCGTTCGGGGCGTAGACGAGGAAGGGGCGGATCTCGTGATCGCGCGCGACTACATCAGCGGGGGCCTGCGCTCACGCGCCGAGGAACTGGTCGCTATCGAACTGGGTCCCAAACCGGAGCACGAGATCCGCAATTCGCTGGAGAGGGAAGTCACCGCGGAGCGATGGACGCGGCTCGATCGGGAGATCCGGTTGGCAGCCGACGAGACCGGCAGTATCGACCTGCGCCCGGAGAACCCCGGAAGCTCTGATCCCGAGATCCGGCGCCTGATGGTCGGCCGCCTTCAACATCTGAAGAAGATGGGCCTTGCCGCATCCGAGGTACCTGGGGAATGGATGGTCGGGCTCGAGGCCGAGCGTAGCTTGCGCGACCTCGGGATGCGCGGCGACATCATCAGGACCATGCACCGCGCCTTTACCGAGCGTGGGGAAGCCCGTGGCGTTGCCGACTTCGTCATCGAAGGTGGACAGCCGACATCCCAGATTGTCGGACGGCTGGTCGATCGTGGACTGCATGATGAACTGACCGGCGAGGCCTATGCCCTGATCGACGGAACAGACGGACGGGCGCACCACGTGCGCTTTCGAGGGGTCGAGGCGTTCGACCATGCACCGCCGGTCGGCGGAATCGTCGAAGTCCGATGCTTCGGTCAAGCCAGCGATCCGCAGCCGACCATCGTGCTGGCGGTCCGCTCCGATCTCGATCTTGCCGAGCAAGTCACCGCGAAGGGCGCGACCTGGCTCGATCACAGGCTGGTCGAACGCGACCCCATGCCGCTTGCCATGGGCGGCTTCGGCCGCGAGACCCGCGATGCCATGGAAGCCCGTACCAAGCATCTGATCCAGCAGGGCCTGGCCCGGCCGCAGGGCCAACGCGTCATCCTGCAACGCAATCTACTCGAGACGCTACGCCGACGCGAACTGGACGATGTGGCAGCAAAGGTCTCGGCCGACACCGGATTGCCTCGCGTGAATGCTGCTTCCGGGGAGCATGTGGCGGGAACGTATCGCCAGCGGCTGGCACTCACCTCGGGGCGTTTTGCGATGATCGACAGCGGTCTTGGCTTTCAACTCGTGCCCTGGTCGCGCGAGCTCGAAAAGCGCCTCGGCCAACATGTCACCGGCGTCGTGAAGGAGGGCGGTGGCATCGAATGGGGCTTTGGCCGCAGGCGCGACCTCGGCCTCTAGCTATCTCGCGAACTCAGTTGCGGAAGAGCGTTCGGGATGTCCGGAACCAAAATACTCTGGGGGCAGGTGATCGTTGTCGGCCTGATCGTCTTGCTGGCCATCTGGGGAGCAACCGAGTGGACGGCATGGCGGCTCGCCTATCAACCTGAGCTTGGACGGCCCTGGTTCGAACTGTTGGGCTTCAAGTTCTATTATCCGCCGATCTTCTTCTGGTGGTGGTTCGTCTACGATGCCTATGCGCCGCAGGTCTTTGTCGAGGGCGCCTTCATCGCAGCATCAGGGACCGTCGTTTCGATCGCGGCGGCGATCGGCATGTCGGTCTGGCGGGCGCGCGAAGCCAAGAATGTTGAGACCTATGGTTCGGCGCGCTGGGCTGGTGCGGAAGAGGTCCGAGCGGCCGGACTTCTTGGTCCGGATGGCGTGGTGCTGGGCAAGCTCGATCGCGACTACCTCCGCCATCACGGGCCGGAGCACGTGTTGTGTTTTGCACCAACCCGGTCCGGCAAAGGCGTCGGTCTTGTCGTCCCGTCCCTGCTGGCTTGGCCAGGCTCGGCCATCGTGCATGACATCAAGGGCGAAAACTGGCAGCTGACCGCGGGTTTCCGCTCGCGGCACGGCCGCGTCCTGTTGTTCGATCCAACCAACCCAAAGTCTTCAGCCTACAACCCGCTGCTGGAGGTCCGGCGCGGGGAGTGGGAGGTCCGCGACGTCCAGAATGTCGCCGACGTCCTGGTCGACCCCGAAGGCTCGCTCGACAAGCGGAACCATTGGGAGAAGACCAGTCATTCGCTTCTGGTCGGCGCCATACTCCATGTTCTCTATGCCGAGGAGGACAAGACCTTGGCCGGCGTCGCGGCTTTCCTCTCCGATCCGAAGCGGCCGATCGACGCGACGTTGAGGGCGATGATGACCACGTCGCACCTCGGCGAGCAGGGCGCTCACCCCGTGGTCGCCTCGACCGCGCGTGAGCTCCTCAACAAATCCGAGAATGAGCGCTCGGGCGTCCTGTCCACCGCAATGTCGTTCCTGGGTCTTTACCGCGATCCGGTCGTAGCCCAGGTGACCTGCCGCTGCGACTGGCGGATCGCCGATCTGATTGCGGATAAAGGCCCCACGACGCTTTACCTCGTCGTGCCGCCCTCCGATATCTCGCGGACCAAGCCGTTGATCCGGCTTGTGCTGAATCAGATCGGCCGGCGTCTGACCGAAGACCTGCACGCCAGTGACCGCCGGCATCGAGTCCTGATGATGCTTGACGAATTCCCGGCGCTGGGGCGTCTTGATTTCTTCGAGTCCGCGCTCGCCTTCATGGCGGGGTACGGCATCAAGAGTTTCCTGATCGCTCAGTCGCTCAACCAGATCGAGAAGGCCTACGGGCCCAACAACGCGATCCTCGATAACTGTCACGTCCGCGTTAGCTTCGCGACCAACGACGAGCGCACCGCCAAGCGGGTGTCGGACGCCCTTGGTACGGCGACCGAGATGCGGGCGATGAAGAACTATGCCGGCCACAGGTTGAACCCATGGCTGGGGCACCTGATGGTCTCGCGCCAGGAAACGGCAAGGCCTCTGCTGACCCCAGGCGAAGTCATGCAGCTTCCGCCGACAGACGAGATCGTCATGGTGGCGGGCACGGCGCCGATCCGGGCGAAGAAGGTCCGCTACTACGAGGATCGGCGGTTTACCGAGCGCGTTCTGCCCCCGCCCGATCCCGAGGCGTCCGGCCGATCACGGCGAACGGACGGATGGTCAACACTTGGAGCGCTCAAGCCAGCGTTGCGTCCAACCAACAGAGGACAAGCGGACGAAGATACCGCGAATAGCGGGCTTCGTCGTGAGCCCGAACTTCCCGACCACGTTGCGATCGCCAAGGAAACGACCGAACCAACGCCGGCAGAGGAATTTGCCGCCGTTCTTGACGACGACGAGGACGCGGTCCGCCAGTCCCGGCTCATACGCCAGCAGATGCGCGGTGTCGCGCGTCAAGTCGCCATGGATCCCAATGACGGTATGGAGCTCTGAGGCAGTATGCGCGACCGGATGAACGTCTATTTTCCGCCAGAGCTGCTGAAACAGATCTCGGAGCTCGCCGATCGCAAGAAGCTTTCCCGGTCTGCGATCGTGGAAGCTGCGGTCGCCTCCTTTCTTTCACCCGACGGAGCGGATAGGCGGGAGGCAGCGTTCACCCGGCGCCTCGATCGGCTGTCGCGTCAGATGCAGAGGTTGGAGCGCGACGTAGGTTTGACGGCCGAAAGCTTGGCGCTCTTCATACGGTTCTGGCTGACGATCACGCCGCCACTGCCCAATGACGCACAGGCGGCCGCGCAAGCAAAAGGCCGGGAGCGGTTTGAAGGATTTGTCGAGGCACTCGGCCGCCGCCTGCAAAAGGGGCAAAGCTTTCTGCGTGAGATTCCGGAAGATATCCTCAGTCAGGAACGGGTCGAAGAAACCTGATTGAACCATGTAGGCAGACCATTTCGCCGATCTTTCTTTTTCTACGCCAGCCTACGATCGCAGCAATTTGGCCAAGCCCACAAAAAGCTGGACGCGCTATCGGATCCAATGATTGAGGAGCAAGAAGGGCCAGCATGCAAGTTTCAGAGGCATGGCGTCTCAGCGCGCGCGTATTTCTCCCGTTTGCTGCTGGTTACTATCTCTCTTATCTATTTCGAACGATCAACGCTTTGATCGCCAGTCATCTCAGCTCGGATACCGGGGTTGGTTCTGCCGATCTCGGGTTGCTTACGTCAGTCTATTTCCTTGTTTTCGCGGCGGCTCAGATCCCCCTCGGCATATTGTTGGACCGATTTGGTCCGCGTCGCGTCCAGAGTGTTCTGCTCTTGCTCGCGGCCACGGGCGCCGGATTGTTCGCAGTATCAACCGGCTTCCTGTCCCTTTTGATCGCGCGTGCAATGATCGGGCTTGGCGTGGCCGCGGCGTTGACGGCAGGGCTGAAGTCCATCGTCCTTTGGTTCCCCAGGGAACGAGTTGCCTTGCTGAACGGCTACATGATCATGCTGGGATCACTTGGAGCGGTGACTGCTACGGCTCCCGTCGAACACCTACTCGCTTGGATGGGGTGGCGGCAGCTCTTTGAGATTCTAGCGGCCGCCACCGGTGCGACGGCCATTCTCATCTATGTCGTGGTGCCCGAACGAGGCATTGTGCCATCAACAACGCGCGCCACCCTTGGCTCCGTTTTTGCCGATCGTCGCTTCTGGCGAGTGGCCCCATTTTCGGCGACTTGTATTGGATCAGCCTGGTCTCTGCAAGGATTGTGGGCATCACCATGGCTGACCGACGTGGAGGGGCTTGATCGCGCAAGTCTCGTAAGACAGCTGTTCATAATGTCGATCGTTTTGAGCTGCGGCGCCTTGTTGTTCGGGATGACCGTCCATTACGTCAAACGAAGGGGCATCGGGGCGGAGACGGTATTAGCGACGGTTGCGGTGCTGTTTGTCGCAGCCGAGCTAGCTTTGATCCTGCGAGTGCCTCTGCCGTCCATCTTGCCCTGGTCCGTTGTCGCAATTGCCGGAACGGCAACGGTGGTCAGCTTCGCGGTAATAGCAGATTACTTTCCGCCGGAGCTTGCCGGTCGTGCCAACGGCGCCTTAAACGTCTTGCACTTTGCTTGGGCGTTCCTGGCGCAATACGTGACAGGCCTGATCCTTGAGCAATGGACCGCGATCGATGGTCATCGGCCGGTCCAGGCCTATCAAGTCGCGTTCGGCCTCAACGTCGCACTGCAGATCGCGGCCTTGGCCTGGTTCGTGCTGTCTTGGCGCCGATCCGTCGCCTCATGGATGAGTTCAATTGCTTTCTTCATGCCTGCTAATATCTCCGACGCTGTTGAGTCAGTTGGCCTGTATGAGAATTCGGTCGTCCTCCTGCCTGCTGATGACGATGCGGAGTGGTGAACAGCAGCTCGCGCTGAGCCAATGCGACTGAGAAGCCGTCCAATACCAGTTTTCAGTCTTTCTTTTTCTACGCCAGTCTACGATCAGCGAACCCGCTTGTTGCGCCAAGTCCGTCAGTGCCTTTTCTAATCATCCCCACATGAGGACGCTCGTTGGACGTCCTCATTCGGTGGGGGCGAACAGTGAAAATCAATTCCATTCCATCGGAAGCGAGTTCGCGCGGTGCGCGAATGCTGCGTAGCGCGCTCGGCTCCGCGATTGCCGGCTACCTCGAAGACGAGGCGATCATCGAGGTGATGCTCAATCCGGATGGGCGGCTGTGGATCGACCGGTTGTCGAATGGCCTGATCGACACAGGCGAAACTCTGTCGGCCGCAGATGGCGAACGCATCGTTCGTCTGGTTGCGCATCATGTGGGCGCCGAGGTGCACGCCGGCGCGCCACGGGTTTCGGCCGAACTGCCTGGGACCGGCGAGCGCTTCGAAGGTCTCTTGCCTCCGGTCGTTGCAGCACCGGCCTTTGCAATCCGGAAGCCCGCCGTCGCCGTGTTTACGCTCGACGACTACGTCGCCAGGCGCATCATGACCTCGGAGCAGGCCAGGACCCTGCAGGACGCGGTCGCCGCACGGAAGAACATCCTTGTCGCTGGCGGGACATCGACGGGCAAGACCACGTTGACGAATGCGCTTCTGGCCGAGGTGGCGAAGACCTCCGATCGCGTCGTGCTGATAGAAGACACCCGCGAGCTGCAGTGCAGGGCGCCAAATCTCGTTGCGCTTCGGACCAAGGACGGCGTAGCGACGCTGTCGGACCTCGTCCGCTCGTCACTCCGACTGCGTCCTGACCGCATCCCGATAGGCGAAGTGCGAGGTGCCGAAGCACTCGATCTCCTCAAGGCCTGGGGCACCGGCCATCCCGGCGGCATCGGTACCATCCATGCTGGCACTGCGCTCGGTGCGCTGCGGCGGCTCGAGCAACTCATCCAAGAAGCCGTCATCACGGTCCCGCGTGCTCTGATCGCCGAGACCATCAACCTCGTCGCCGTGCTGGTGGGACGCGGCGCTGACCGCCGCCTCGCTGAACTCGCTGCCGTCTCAGGGCTGGGTGCCACCGGTGACTACAGTCTTTCAACAGCAGGAGACTGACATGCGTCAGCAATTTCGCTTTCTTCGAGGTGTATCGTTGGCCGCCATCGGCACAATGGTTTTGGCAGTTCAGCCCGCATGGGCGGCTGGTTCGAACATGCCGTGGGAGCAGCCGCTCAATCAGATCTTGCAGTCAGTGGAGGGGCCGGTCGCAAAGATCATCGCGGTCATCATCATCGTCGTGACCGGCCTAACTCTCGCATTCGGGGATTCCTCGGGCGGCTTCCGCAGACTGATCCAGATCGTGTTCGGTCTATCGATCGCGTTTGCGGCCTCAAGCTTCTTCCTGTCGTTTTTCTCCTTCGGCGGTGGCGTGGTGATCTGATGGATGAACCGGTCACCGGCTTTGTTGTGCCTGTTCATCGCGCACTCACCGAGCCCATCCTGATGGGTGGCGCGCCGCGGTCGGTTGCGATCGTCAACGGCACGCTTGCGGCAGCCCTAGGTCTGGGGCTGCGGCTCTGGATCGCGGGTCTGGTCCTCTGGTTTATCGGCCACATGGCCGCAGTCTGGGCCGCCAAGCGCGACCCGGCCTT
>Ga0214545_1006264_pt1 | contig 20837 bp, 9 predicted proteins | sample CNSS4metaG_FD_160064 | JGI IMG/M metagenome (GOLD analysis project Ga0214545, IMG submission 160064) | Root nodule microbial communities from cowpea collected in UCLA plant growth center, Los Angeles, California, USA - CNSS4 | ecosystem: Host-associated > Plants > Roots > Nodule | place: USA...
ATATCTTGAAGATATTGGATTATTTAGAAGATAATTTGAGGAGATTGCAAAGGGTTGATTTGGAAAATTAATACAAATATTAATTGGTGATAATTTATCATATATCTTTAATTAATTAATTAATTTAATTATATTAGATATTGATATTATCAACCAACTATATTTGTCAAATAGTCTATATCTCTCCAAATATTTTAAAAATAACTATAAAGATAAATAATATTTATCTTTATTTTAAAATATATTTGAGAGGTTTTAGCAACCGAAAAGCCCAGTCCAAGTCCTATATAAAGAGACCAAGGGAGAAGCAGAAAAGAACAAGCTCGAGACTTCAGAGTTTTAGAACCCTTAGGGGTGCCTAATTTCGTTTCCTTTTTCTCTCTATTCTTCTATTTTTATTTTACTTTTGCATTCTATGGGTTACTAAACTTCTTGGGTTGATTCCATTGTAATTTCATTATGGATTCTGAGGTTAGAATGAAATAATTTCTTTGTTCTTTTTATTATTGTTGAGGTTTAATTTCATCTATGTCTTTTAACTTTGAATCACGTAAAAAGTAATGATTTTAAATCTATATGCATGTTGATCATATGAGTCCAAGGGTTTTTTTAATTTAATTGAGACTTTACTTTGATTTTATTTAGAAACTTTCATATGATTGAATGAGTTTTTACCAATAATTGAGACTTTACTTTGGTTAAAGGTATTTACTCTAACGAAACTTAATCAAGACTTTACTTTGATTAATTAAGCTTTTTATTTGGTGAGGAGATAAAAGAATAGACATGATTTGCGACTGTACTTCGGTTGAATTTACTATGGATAATCTAAAAGTTCTCACTTTTAATTGAGACTGTACTTTGGTTAAAAGTGAGAACGTCAACAAATTAATTAAGACTTTACATTGATTAGTTTGCAAATTTACAACAATAACTAATTGAGCAATAATCTTTAGATAACCGATGATGAATCTATTTTGAAAAAAAACAATGGAATCAATCTATTTTCTTTACTATTGTTTATCTATTTTTATTTTTTCTTTTTCTTTCTTGTTTATCTTAATCTTCCTATATTTATATTATTTTATTTGACTAACTTTTTTGTATAGTTTTATAAGAACTAATTTGTTAAAAACCAATTCTGTGGTCGTTGGGAGACGACTTTGGATTACTTTACCCTTTCTATTTTGTTGACTACTTTCTTAACAATACTAAAATTGTTTTAGATAAGTAGTATTAATTTGATTGCGTCAACGACAACGTTATCAACCTACTTGGTCCTTTAGTTGACTAATATCTGCTTTCACTATCTCTTGTGTTGTTTTCCAGTATTCCATATTTTTACTATTTGCTCGCGTCCTGTAAGGATGCCTTGGCCTTGCCGTATTTTTTTTTATACTTTTGCTTTATTATTTTTAGTAAACAAAATAAAATAAGAAAAAGAAAAGGAAAGAAAACATAATGTAAAACATTTATTTAAACATAATTATAAAGTTGTGAGTAAATTAACATGGAAAAGAGTGAATACAAACTCCACCCTCTAAAAAGCTCAAAAATCACATGCATTAGAAATAAAACCTAATTTCTAGCCCTAGATATCATGCTCTTCATCTCTCTTATTAATTTCTTGTAGTGGTCCAAAAAGGTCTCAATCTTTTCCAGAGGATTAAAAATCGACAATGCAGACTCAACTTTAGATAGTAATCGTGGGATGTCTTCGATGACTCCATTAGCTAAGGCCGCCAACTGCGAAAAGCATATCTTCCAATTTCCTATGTTCCATTCCTGCTCCAATGTGTAGTCATTCATCTGTGCATTCATCTCTTGATATCTTTTCTCTAATTCTGCTTGGTGTCGGCATTCCTCATTCATCTTCACATCATAGGTCATCGTTATCTCCTTCATTTATTGTTCCATCTTATTGATCTTAATACGGGCTTTGTGCAATCTTTTTAATGCTTCTTTCTTATCTCTCTTAAGCTCTTCATACATTTGATTTCTGTAGTACTCAGATGAAGTTGTTGCATCTCTTTCTCGAGCCCTTGTGTTAATTCAATGTTGGCTGCAACAAGATCTTGTTTAACTCTAAAGCAATGATTCCTCTCTTCCCTCAGTTTCCTAAATAGCTATTGGTACATCCTTGTCTTTTCTTCATTATCACGCTTAAAGCCTGCACATTGATGTTGGAGACTCTGGAGATCATTACTTAACTCATCATTTTTCATCTTTATTACCTCTATTTCTCCTTTCAAGATCGTCACTTCCTCAGATTCTGTTAGTTGTAGTTGTTCTAAAGGAGGGAAGTCTGATTTGAAAGCTAGCTTTATCACTTTAACTCTCTCCATAATCCATCGATTGTAAGACATCCTGCCTTAAATTATCCAAGACCTTGGATCTTCCTCCACACACATAACCTCACCCCAAGCAGACTTAATTTGTTGAATTAAATCGGGGGAAAATCCTTCCTCATAATGAGTCCATATGGACACCAAAAAGCTCCTAGATTTGGAGCGCTCCGAATGGGATACCATATTGTCATTGATCAAGCACATGATTATAATTCATGCAGCTCCTTGTGCCTATGAGAGGTACATTAGGAAAATTTCCACATGAAATGATATGTGACCTAGATTGCCAAGGATGGCACCATCTGATCTTTCCTCAATTCAAACTTGCACAAAATTGAGCCCAATCCTTTGCCCCTTTAATTTTTGGCTTGTTTAATAAAACTTCTTCAACTAGACCTTCAACATTTGAAATACCCTTATTGAACAACACGTACAACGCAAGTAGACAACATAACATCTTCTTCTTGAGCTCATAGCAAAGGTTTAGACTTCCTTACACATAAGCCAAAATTGCATTAACTATGCTTTCTAAATGATTTTTGTATGCCACAAACACATTAACGGTGATGTGGTCAATAATATTCTCCATGTTAGGGAAAAACATGGTTCCGTAGATTGTGAGAGCTACCACATCCATGAATGTTTCTCCAAACCCTTCTTCAACCAATATCCACAAACGCCACTCCAAATACCCTTGAGAGATGCCTTTCGAATTGCCCTTGGTAATCATTTTACTTTCTAGCTCGGTAGGGTGCACTTTCAAGATTCCTGCTAACGTAACAATTAAGGTATGTTGGCCCGAGTATTTATAGGAGACCTTGCCCTTCACTGACAAACCCAGAATATCCTCAAATTCTTCTATTACGGGTACTAACTGAAAATCTTGGAAGGTTAAACATGTTAACGGTGGGTCGTAGTATTGGGCCAAAGTTGTGATTGCTGCAACTTGAGCTTCCACTTTCAACAAACCTAATAAATTCCCATATTTCCTCTTGAAATTATTCTTTGATATGGTCTTCATTCTTCCAGCTAACTCTCTCAAATTACTCAAATTGCTTTCTGCAACCTTAATGGATAACTTTTTCTTCAAAGAAACAAAACCTAATTGGCCCTCAACTCCAAATTCCATGTTAATTTGCCTTTTTTTTTCAAATTTAATCACAACTTTATAATTTCAATCCTAAAATCAAATAAACATGATGAGATGACATGGCAAAACATAAATACATGGATGCATAATATGCCATGCATGATTTACTAATTCAAAATTAAGAGGTAAAAAAAAACAAGGATTAAAAAGATATTCATATCTTCCTTTCTACCTTAACAAAAGACATGTGCTCACCAAAATGGTTTCCTAATACCTAAATATCAAGGTCACTAGAGCTATGGTCCACTTCATGACATTTTTCACTCTAGTTGGTAAACAACAAGAGGTGAGAGTGCCAATGAAGCAAACAAACTCTAGCTGGGGTTCTCACAATGACCACTTGGGAAGTACATCCACTATGGCAATGCTACATAATCCCCTAAAATTCTAAAGTTACTCAGACTAGGGTATAAGGTCCCACTCATGTCATGCACACAATGTGTGTGAAGGGAGGATAATGCATACCCAAATCCTTTCCTGCAAACAAAAAAAAAACAAGCAGATATATAGGCAATATAAACGAAATTTTCAATTCTCCAAAATGAACAAAATATATACAATAATAATAATAATAATAATAATAATATCTATAAAAAATAAATAAATATAAAAGGAAAAAAATTGAAACAATCACATCAACTTTACATATTTAATTAAATGGCCTAACTTTCTAAAGTTCCCAGTGGAGTCACCATCTATCGCAACCAAAATCGCGACGAGATGACGAACTAAAAAAATATAAAAAAAAAAAGGTTTGGAGTCGCCACCATAGTTATTATAGGAAACTACGAAAACCCATAGAAAAAAGAGCAAGGTCTACGAAAATAGATTTGGGTACGGGAGTTGGTTACGCGTAGGGAAGGTGTTAACACCCTACAATGTTCGTCCTAAGATGATACCTTTAATTAAAATACAAATGGATGTGGTCTTCTTTAAATGTTTATTTTCCAAAATAATAAAAAGAGAAAATTCACAAGAAACAAAAAAAGAATTTTGTTTTTTGGGCCCGACAAGGATTAATCTTTGCTTCTACGTATCTCCGTTCATAATGGAGAATCAGGGTCACGTAGTTCTTTATGAAAAAACTTTTTGAAAAAAAAAATTTGTACGAAGACGTTGATATCACTTCTTTTATATTTGAAAATTTTGTATTTTTTTAGTAATCTAATAGAAGAGCGAAGGTATTAAGTACTAAGACGACACGAGCGGTCATACGAGTACTGATCCTTTTTAAAAGTTAAAAGGGTACTTCAATTATTTATTTATTATTTTTTTTAAAGAAAATCTTCCGAAATAAGATATGATACACACAAAAAATAGTGTGACTATTATATATCTATAATTTATGAAAACATTAGGAAAATAAATAAATAAATAAAATATTAGGAAATAACATTTAGGATTAAACATATTATTTTATCATTTGTAAGAGTTTAAATAAAGAGTTAAAAAAACATAATATATAAAAAAAAGTCATGGCATATAAAGAAAAAGAAAAGTGGAACCAACCAGTGTAATTAGCAAGCATTAATTATAAAAACTAATGAACCTAAAATGCATGACAATCATGTTTTTTCCACTAAGAAAGAAATGGTGAAAACATCAAAATCAACCAAGATCATAACCAATTCTCAACAAAAAATGCATAACACAACAAGAATTAATTATTGTGAACCTGAACGGGATATTAGATTCGGTCGCCTAATTGAGCAAACAAATAGTTGCATTGGAACACTAAGAAGCACATGGCGGTGGTGATCAAAGGTGAGTGGGTTTTTTATATGCAAGGGTTAAAAGAAAATGTGTGCTTAGGGTAAGAGAGAGGTCTTCAGAGTCATCCCTTTATTCTTTTGCTTGATGGGTTTATATACACAAAGTTATAAATCTAATGTAATGTTGTAATAAAGTTAGTCTTGATTACAAAGAATTTTAAAAGGCAAGAAATGGTATTAATATTATCACATTATGGGAATCAAATCATAGAAAAATTAGAGAACAAAATCAAACATGATCAGGAAAAAAAGATTTTAATTAGTAAAAGAGATCTTGCTTAGAATCATATTACTACCTTCTTTATATGGAAAAAAGGTGTTGCAAAATCAAAGCACAAAATCAATTATCATTAGGAAAAAACGATTCTAAAAAGTAAAACAGATTTTGCTTCTAAATATTAGAATCCCATCAGTAACGCTTGATTCGGGTTGCTGTTAGTTGCAAGAAAATGCAGTGTGAGTGGATAGAGTATTTTTGGGCTAAAATAAAAACAAGTCGTCAATAGAAAACATATAAAAGATTAAAACAATCTTTTTCTTTTTATTTATTATTATTATTATTATTTAGAAAAAGAAAAAAATATTCGTTATTATTTTTTTATTATGCCGGAAGAAATTGGGTGTTGACATGAGGGTTATATGATGGTATGTTTTTTCTAATTCTAAGCTTTAGCCATTTTGAACAAGAAACTGAATCTTAGAGGCTGGGTTGTCAAACTTTTGTTGGAAACAAAGAAAACTCTGGCAAAGTATCTTTCAAATTCAAGCTTCACTTTAAATACCCATGGTTTCTTTATTTTGTGCTATAATTAGGTGTTCTTTGTATCGGGAGTGGTGTCACTAGAGCACGACATAAAGTTTCAATACTTGCTATCTTTTTCTATAGATGTCATAAAGAATGAGACATAAAAATATTGAGTGATTACTTTCAAAATTAAGATTGGTTTCCTGATCTGGTGGATTAATATATTTGATATGATGCCCTTTTAGGTTGTTGTTTGTAACGTCCTAGCCAAAAATTACTTATTAAAATAAATAAGAAAGTAAATAAAATAATCACCTCATTTATTAATCATCAATTTCCCAAAAAAACGCTGGAAAATTTAAATATTAAAGTCCAACGCGCCAATACAAATAAAATAAATCGCATCAGTACGAGTTACAATTAAAATCGTCTATAAAATTATTACATAGAAAATCATAGTTCATCATAATGACTAGTGATAAACCCTGAGATATTCCCACTCCGTCTCTAGGCATTTGTCTGCTCACCTGCATCAACATATGCTCCCATGTAACAAGTTACATGATCATCGCCACACACACACAGATAGGGTGAGCTCATTTAAATAAAACCAAATAATATAATATTAAATGCAACATCAACAAATTTAAACCCGGGTTAGTACACTTTCCCCTTTTCTTTTACTCTTTCACTTCTAACACTTGCCTTTAGACGTTTATCATCTCTATAACCCTTTAGGTGAGATCAATGATCGATCTTTGTTGTACGAGTGTCGACTCGCCCCTCCGACTACAGGCCACCACCTGATAGTCCACACGTGGGAATAACTTTGCCACAGCATCTCACCGTGACACCAAGTGGAGTTCCCCAAAACAAACCTAAGTTTGAGTTGTTTCTAGACTACCAAATCTCTATCAGAATCCACTGAAGAGGGCAATCATCTGAAACCTCGCCGTATGAGCCACAACCCGCACACTCCACTAGACTTCTTAAACACCCAGGCTACAACCTAGAGTGGTCACATGTTACCCCAATACAAGATGCACTCGTAACTAGGCCCCCAGCCAAAGCATCGCACCATGAACATCCCCGAAAGCGGTGTAGAGAACTTTTCTCGTGCGCCATCACAGGACCAAACCCGCCTAGCGCGCATCACACGCCGCTAGGCGGAATTTAGCTCTAGACCACCTGGTGGGCATCACACACCGCTAGGCGCCACGCGCCTGCAGTATCCTCACTACACCGCCACCGCCTGGCGGACACCTCCTCACCGCCAGGCGCCCCTGACATCGTCGCTGCCTAGCACTTCCACCCTGTGTCGCCAGGCGCCTATCTTCTTCCAGGTCTCCTATTGCACCGATTCCGCCTGGCGGAACCATACATACCGCCAAGCACGCTGTGTTAACAATGGCCACTGCCACTGATTGAAGGTTCTACCGCTTGGCGGCTCGCTCATGCCGCCAGGCGCCATACCAGTAGCGTAATGCTACTGGTTTTTGGCACCTAAAAACAGGTCCTAACAGACCTAAAACATACAAAAATTGAAATTTTAACTCAACATGATTTCCTAGACATTCTATAATTAGTTAACATCCCACACAAATATGTATCCCATCAATCCCTTTTTCATTATGCACACATCTTTGTCAAGGAAAAAGGTCAATACTTTCATGTCAAAAACCACATTCTTTTACAAGCGCTACTTTAAAACATGCTGTAACACACTCCAGAATACAAGTCACATACTTCAGTAGATGAATACTAAAATATCTCATACCAATTCACATACCAATGTTACACACAGTTCTTACAATAATACAAACAATGTGACATAGTAGCTACCCCTAATAAACATAATTTTCCTTCATCCAGACCTGTACATCAAACTGAATTTACACTCCACCCACGGCGCTTGGCATTCTTCTCATTTATTAGCATACCATCTCTTCACAATAACCACATTCTAGTTCACGCTCTTCATTTTACCACATTATCATACTTTCTGGAAGACAACTCATTTCATAAAACAACCAATTAACACATATACTACTTCATGTCATCATTTCCACTTTCACTTTCATTAATCTTATTTAGTCCCTATCATGTCACTTACAACTACATCCTCCATTTAAATCATGTCTATAATAATTCCGAATTTAAATAACTAAGGATGCAATTTCATACAAAATCACATAGCAAGTTAAATTGACGAGCCGCCTGCGGCAGTTCTTGTACCGCCAGGTGGTGCATGCATATCTGGGTTCTGCCCAAGGTTTTCTAGCACTGTAATGCACCCTAATATTCCAAATTATTGTACTCACCTTCATGCCAATGGGTTTCTAGATGCATACATCATAAAGAGTTCATCCATCATCCATTTTATGCTCAATACGATAAAACCAATGCATCAATCATTAAAATAGTCTATGATTATTATCCCCAACCCCAGCATAAACCCTATACCCTCAATTCCATTCACGAGTTCATGCAACTTCCATCAATTTAGGAACTGTAAAACATAATTCGTCATACAATTCATAAATGTGCAATAAGAATACCACCCACTACCGCAACATCATTGACAACACATTAAAACGAGAGAGAAATAACAATAATGACAGCAATGCCTGGCGGGTCACTCCCGGCCGCCAGGCGGATCATACGAAAACCCAGAAACTGGGTGCAACCACATGTGCCGCCTGGCGATAGTTCATGCGCCGCCATGCGGTTTCTAGAAAATTCCAGAAAACACAAATAGAACCAGGATTCAAAGCTTTCACAATTCAAACATGATCTAGGACACATCATTATAAGATAACAACAATTAAAACACGGAATAGGAACTCCCCTAACCTGGATTTCCTTGCTCAATTTGCTAAATGTGCTACTTCCTTCTTGTTTGCCAATGTCCTTCTTACTCTTCTACCAATTCAGACCTAGAACCTCACCCCCACACTCACGATTACTCTCCTTTTGTGCTCTATTTATGGTATAGTCTCAGCCTTGGCAAAACCCTTCCTAATACTCAACTTTTACCTTTTAAACAGTGCTTAAATTTAGGTTAATAATACAAAAACGGGATTCCCACTTAATTAATGGTTAATGGCCATTCATGGTCCCTTTATGGCTGTTTTTCAGCCTCCCGAGGCTAGATCAGTTAGGGTTTCCTTTAACCCTTCCCATTCCACCCAAATCTAGCATTAGCAAAAACATATAAAGTTTAATTTAGGTTTTCCCCAAGGCTAGAACCTATAACCATGCAATTACTAAGTTAATACCAAACCATCATGCCAATTCATATTTCATGCCAACTAGTATAACCCAATTGCTATCTTCTTACTTACATGCACATACATATTAGAAAAGAAATAAAAATTAAATCCTACACAAATGGCATACATAGGACTCAAACCCAAGTCCTCTCACACAAACCAAGTACTCTCAACCACTTGAGCTAGTACTTTTCCACGTCATGAAGGTTAGCATTTAATACCTTAAAGGCTTCTCTCACTCGCATTAATTAAATAATTAATTATTTAATTATTTAAATTTAGCGGAAGATGGTTAGAACTTTCATATGATCCTCCTCGATTTAACATGGTTAGAAGCACTAGTACAAAGATTTAACAAGGTAGAAACACCAGAACAAATAAATGATGCTTGCATCATAAATTTGTTAAAACATTTGGTTTGGTTCTTAATGTAAGCTGGCAGATAACTATAATGTATGATTTCCCTTCATATTTTTGAAAGCTTGCCACTTGGTTTCAATTCTTTAGGTTAGTGTACAAACTTTTGGTGTACAATAATATTGTATGCTTTATCCAAAACAACAAGCCGATACGTAGAATATGTGCAAAGAATATTGCAAAAAAGAGGAAAAGATATCAACACAATTTTGAACTTGTTTGATATTAAAATTGTAGACTTTGTTCTTTGTTCCTTCTATAAATGTTAAATGCACAAATGATAAATACAAAATTCTAAAATCTTTTATTTCAAGATTTATGTATTGTTAAAAAAAATGTAAAACAAATTGTACTATACTTAGGCAGTCAAGATCGATATGGTTAACTATCCGGTCTGAACCGCGTATGACTAGTCCTATCATAAAAAAAAATAGACGAATAGTTAATTGAACAAGATAACAACACACATAACAGCTAAGGCCGCCTACTTCAAAGAATAACGAATAAGTAAAAGCAATCAACCCCAAACTTAGGAAATTACAACGAGGCTTCTAGTGTGAGATCACAATCATGGAACTTGGGCCTGCCGAGGCCTAGTCGAACCTTGAACATTGACCCCTACGCAATAAAGAGGGGCCCAACCCATAAAGGAGGTAAAACATAGTTAATATCTCTATAAGTACATGTGGACCCCAACAAATTAAATGTACGCTTTCATTAATTCACTAATTTATGATTTGACCTTTAAGAGTCTTTGCTGACTTGATTGTCGGAGCCCTTTCCATAGGTAACTCCCTAAGGGTCCAATCCTCCAACATTAAAAGAAGACACATCCAAACCGAGGAGTACCCAGTCCGAGAAGTCAGTGATTGGGGTAAGATATGATTTGTGTTCCCTAACATTCTATTATTGTTTCTGTAGGAACACAAACAAATAGACAGTTGTAGAGGTTTTTAAACTATAGGTAGTAGCAAAGATTTTGAAAACCCCAAGCAGTAGCAGGGGTTTTGAAAACCCTAAGCAGTAGTAGGGATTTTGGAAACCCCAGGCAATAGTAAGGGTTTTGAAAACCTCAAGCAGTAGCTGGGATTTTGAAAACCCCATGTAAGTTGCAATTTTCCCGAGATTGCTAAAAACTCCTAGTAATCTATTAGACACGCTGGTTCTTCTGGAAGAATTGTAAACCCCTGGTAAAGCCATTGGTGGGGTTAAAATCACCGAAAACCCTAAATATAACCCCACTCAAAACAATTATTTTTGTAGTGTCATAACTCGGTATTAATTAGCAAATGATTAAAGTTTTAACATCCAAAATGAATAATTAAAAACAAAATTTGTCATATAAATTTTTTTATTAGAGCTATTTTCTTGCACACTTTTAAAATATGAGTTCTTTTACACTAAATAATTATTCATCAAATAAAAAGATTATACGTGAAATCTATAAATAATTGGATAAATATATGTATAAAGTCTTTGAGAAGAGAAAGTCAAAAATTAAAATAATTTTTTTTTATAAATTCAAATCTGTTGATAGATAAGTTAAAAATATTTTTAAAAAAATATATATGAAATAATTTATAAGTTGATTTTAAATAATACATTTTATTCTTCTATTAAAGTTTTATACAAAAGTTTTTCATTAAGGTGGTTGTACATTAATAATGCACTATAAGGTGACCTATACTAATATCTGTCAATTCCTTTTTGTCTATTTCTTTTTATTTTGCTCTTAATTTTTAAACATGGACATGAATATTTATAAATAAACTATGCGCCCGTAGTTTGCTTTTCCTTTTTAGTATTGGAATGAAACTCTCACAAAAAGAATAATGTTTTCTTTGTCACTTAAGAAAAATTATATTAAAATATATTAAATGAGATGATTAAAATTTTGAAGTATTCTTCCATAATGTATATAATGTCCATCTTAGCTAAACACAGGTAATACAAACCTCTAAATAGGAAATTTTATTAAAGATAACTGTTTATTAGGCATCGTATTTGTGCTAATTATGTGCCCCAAGTTTTATAAAATTAATTTTCATGGCATCTTCTAAACAATTTCTTTTGCTTTCACAATTTATTTAAACTTTTCAGTGAATCATATATTAAGAAAACCTACAAGGAATGTCTCCAACACCCAATAGGTTCAAAGACTTTAGAATACAAGACTCCACAATCATCAATAAAATAACAATAACTTTAGGTGCTGGAAACCTAATTATATTCCTTAATCTCAATCTATTATGATTTTCTTTCTCAACTTTTAAAAGTTATGTAAATTATAATAATTTAGTAATAATAGCAGCTAAAACGTATTTGGCTTGAACTTTGAGCCAAAATGGCCAGCTATGTCATGAATTAAAAAAAACTTGTATATTGTCCCTTTCTAACCTATATCTTCCAAACAATCATTGCCCCCAACACCTGATTTTGTATGATCAGTAAAACCCTCCAATTATTGTAAAATAAAGGTTCAGAAGGTTGGTCCAATCATCATAATTTATAAGATTACAACTTCTTTTTATATATTATTTCTTTTTTAACAAAAAAAAAATATAGGTAAACATTCTAGAATGAAAATTGGTATTCAAAATTTAAGAAGTTTAGGAATAAAAAGAAAAAGAAAACTTCAGAATTTAAATGTGCCTGAGATAGTATCTAAAATTCTAAGACGTTACTTTTTTAAAATGAGTTGTTTTAAAATAATGTTTTAGCAAATTTACATAAATAAAAACTGATTGATATTATAATTGACTATCCATGTAATTTGGTACTAAAATAATTTAATTTTGACAATATTTTAAACTTTGAACTAACAAAAGAGGAGAGACGTCATAATCCAAAGGTCTATTATTAGAACTCTTCAAAATATATAGTTTGCTAGCCGTACTCAAATTAATAATGCATATTCAGTTCCACATAAAGCAATGTAGTGAAACTTCATAAATAATTAAGAAATCTACTTCGTGGGAACAAAATAGATTTATATTCCCAAGCCTTAGATCATCTATAGGGTGGAGTGTTCAACCTAATAATATTTAATAAAATTTAGTTGCGTCTTATAGAAAATTGAACTAAAATTAGTATATGGGATAAATTTCTAAAATTTTGACAATTTTGCCTTTATATAGAGCGAAACTTAATGAGAAAATGGACAATTTTTTTTTTAAATTGTTAAAAGATGAAGCATAAATAAAAATTTATAAAAATATGGATACTTATTAGAACTATCTATTATAATAAAATTTGTAAGAATTTAATATGAATTCATTAAAAATGATACAGGATAACCGCCGGTGCAAACTTAGCTTAGCACGTTAAGTTTTACATTTGGACAAAAAAAAATGTATATCACCATTTTTGTAGATATGTGTAACTTTTTATGTTAGAAGCTCTGGGACTTGTTGTAAGACTCAATATTTATATAAGACTCAAATATAGTTCGACATAAATATTAAAATTCACATCGAATCCCATAAGTGTTTGACATAAATTTACTGACATTAAGACATTGTGTTTCTTCTTGTATTATCACAACCAAATTCTTCCATTTTCATTTTTTTTCTTTGGTAGTGGATTTTGTGCGTATTTGTGTTGGTTAAGAGGTTCTTTATATCATTTGAATTTCTGGTTATGGGTCTTTTCAAATGATTAACATTTTTGTATGATTGCATTGGAATATTGGTGGATCTAAGTACATCATTAAAATAAGTGTTTTAGATTTCCATTGAGGTGATTTTGTTAGAATATAAGGTTATTTTCTTTCTTTCTTGTGTGATTTACTCATGTTTTGTAGGTGCTCTATAACTTGACTTAACTCTTTTTGATACTACTTGTTCATATATACTATTAATATGATTTATGATTTTTAGCTACTTAGCCAAATTGACATACCTATTAGAAAATGATTATTCAAATAATACTAATAATAATAATAAAAATATAAAAATGTCTAAAAATGCTCCATGATGGCCTAAGTGAAAAGGAGTTTAACTTCACCTTGACTACATGTTGGTAACTATTCTTGATTTGCTTAGCCATGCTTCTTGTGATTGGACGCTTGGCTAAGGGTTTGCCATCAAGTTGGCTTCCTCACTTCCTACTTGTGATGAACTACTTGTTGAATCATTATTATCTCCCTAAGGAATGTAAGCACATCTTTCCTTAGGTTTGCTTTCCTTTTTCTAATATGTACTTATATCATTGTTAAGGTTTGGACATTCAATTTTAATATGTCCTTGTTTTCCATAATTATAATAAGTGAAATTAGAAGAATTTGATTCATTTCGTTTGGAAGTGTACCTTTTTTTATTACCTTTGCTACATTTCTTTTTGAGATACTTCCCAAATCTTTTGACAAGAAGATTCAAGTTCTCATTATCACTTGATTTAGCCACCTCATCATCAGGTTCATCATTCCTCTTGTTGCTAGTCTTCAAGGCTATATTCCTTACCTTTTCCTCACTTGACTCTAGCTCATTTAGTCTTTGCATCTCAATTTCATGCTCCCTTATCTTGCCAAACAATGTAGTCGTAGTTAATGTAGATAGGTCTCTTGATTTTGAGATAGTCGTGACCTTTGGTTGCCAAGATCTATCAAGACACTCCAACACCTTGATGTTTAACTCCTCTTTGTCAAATTCCTTACCCAAGCATATGAGATGGTTGACTGTGTGAGTGAATATCTTTTGTACTTCCACTATTGACTCTCCTGGTTGCATCTTGACTAGCTCGTACTCTTGAATCAAGACATGCTTCCTTGCTCTCTTCACGTCATTTGTTCCTTCATGAGTCACTTCAAGTAAATTTAGGATCTCACTTGTGTAAATTTCAAGTACCTAGTTCTAGATACCAATTGTAAGTTTTTTAAATGGTGTTGAAATGCCAAGAAGGGGGGTTGAATTGGCTAGTTAAAAAATAAGGTGACTTTTAAAAGCCTAAAATAGTTTTTAATTAAATTCAATCAACCACCAAGTATAGATGCAAACACTTATGGATTGGTCACTTTCAATCGATCCAAAATAGAGTTAGCTTATTGATTTGATTAAACAGATATAGTTAGAACCAGTAGTAATAGAAACAATCAATTAAAACACAAAAATAGTCGACTAAAAAACTAGGAAAAGTACAGAAATGTGAATTTGTGATTTAAAGCAAGATCAATATGAAAGATTAGTCAAGATATGTTCAAATGAGTTGTTATTGCCGTGTGTGTTTAAGCTTGAATCCAACTCTCTTCTTCCTTTCATGAGCTTGAGAAATGAACCTTTACATCTAGATAGCATGCTATCTTAATGTCCAGTGGAAATTTTCAAAAAGCTTTCTTATACAACTTCACCATATTCATAACTCTAAAAGTAAACAAGATAATCCTTCATTATTTTCTTATTTTCTTATTGAGATTTGAGTATCATCCTCACACCAATTAAATCCTCTCTAGTAAAAAAAACACTTTAAGTTTTGACGGTAATATCTATGGTCCATTGTGAATTGGGTAAAATCCCCAACTCAAATGTTTTTCAATTCAAAATTTGCATTTAAAAATTTCAATGGACAGTTATGTCGCGTTTTCGCATTAACATTTTTAGATTACCATTTTATAGTTATTTATTATACTTTATTTGTTTCTCTGCTTTGGTTAAACTTTTATCACTGATTTTGTTAGGGTTTGATTATATATATGTGTTGATTATCATTGTGGTAATATGTAAATGAAGCTATATAATGTTCTTATGATAGCTTATTTTTTTAATTAATTTAGAATTGTTAACTCTTGTAGGAGTTAAAAGAAATTTCATTTTCCTAAAACTAAACATGTCAACATTTTATATTATTGTATATCCTATTTTTGTTACTTTTATTTTTAATAATTTTGTAGGATTATTTAATTTACTGAAATATTTTAACTTAATATTTAACTTTTAATATTATCAAATTAAATTTTGATTATATTTTTTATTTTAACTTTAATAATTATTTTAATTCTATAATCCTATTATTTTATTTCAATTTTATATAAAATAAAGTAGATAAAAACGCTTTTTAATGTATACAGTTGTCATTTAATTTATGGAGATTCATATTTGACTTAAATAATTATTTTAAAATATTTTAAAATTAATTTTAGTTTACTTTTTCTTTGAATGATTTTCTTTACGATATAATTTAGGTTTAAATACATTGGTCTCCATTTTTGTTAGAGAATCTCAAAATGGTTCTCAACTTTTATTTTTATTTTCAATTAGGTCCCAATTATTTTTCTTCAGTTTTAAAAAACTGATGTAATTTGGTCCTTTTCGTTAGTGCTATACTAACCATATTAAAGATATGTCATTTTCAGCTTATGTTTTTTTTAATTATTTTTTATTTAAAAAAATATTCTCTATATGTTAAGTCAACGATGTACCATGCAATAGTGACAATGTTACGTAGCAATGATAATTTCACATGACAGTGATAGTGCCACGTATTATTGTCTTAATTTCACATATGTTCTTGTATTTGTTAATTTAAATTCAGTTCTAGTATTTGTTAAAATGGAGCAATTTCCTTACAAGAAAAGCAAAGAAAATGAGTTCATCATTATTTCAAGGTGGCTTGATAGAGGACTGTCTCCTAAATTGCAAGTGGTAAAAATTTGAAGACAAATTCTCTTCAAGAAGGAGGGAATGATAGAAGACTATCCTAAGATTCCATACAAGAAGAATTTGAAGATGAACCTTTACAATTTAAAGGACCTTTGACAAGGGCAAGGAGCAAGAGATTGGAAGATCAAATCTATCAAGGCTCCTTATGCTACAAGCAATCTGAAATTCACAGAATATGAAGATCATGGCTTGAAGCACATTTGAAAGAATAGTTTTTAGGAAAATTAATTTATGTTTTTAGACTTTGGGTTTTCTTTTAAAAATTAGTTATGTTCTATGTTTTCGGGCTTTGGACTTTTTTTTATAAATTAGTTTATGTTTTTATGTTTTGGGTTTGGGCCTTCTTGTAGGGTTCTCAGATTTTCTTAAACTTATGTGCCTATATATATACACTTTTAGTCATATATTGAATTTGATTTCATTAAAGAGAGGATTCTCTTTGTTCTTAGTTTAGGCCTCTGGTTATTATCAAAGATTACCATCTTTGTGGCGAATCTTCATTTGACTTATCAAAATGCTAAATTGTGGCCTCCATATTTGTCTTCTTTCACGTTCTTCTCTGACTTATTCACGTCGTGCCTCTTGAGGATTCAAATTCAGAAACAATTGTACTATTTCCTGGATAGGATTGTATCATGACTAATCTAGTGGAATGAGGAGTCACATAGCCATCTCATAAAAACAATAGTGAGACCTAATTTTCATTCTCCAACATCCATATTTTATTTTTAGAAAAATATTAGTAATGTGAAGGCTAAGCCCTCACTAAAGTTTTATCTTTTAAAAAAATATTAGTTAGTGACGGCAAAACCATCCATAAAATTTTACCTTTTAAATAAAATAATTTTATTGCATGGTTAAAGCCCTCATTTATATTTTATTTTCTAGAAAATTCTACTAAAATGATTTCAACAACTTCATATCTTCGCCATCTACAAAACACTAATGAGCAAAACTTGCTTTCAAAAACTAGAGTAGTCTTGAATACTATATTTTTGTAAGACAAAAAGGTATGCAATGACACCAGAATAGCTCTGGAGTCATAATCCTAAACATCAATTTTGTAACGTTTTCGAAACAAACTTTAGTGTAACAAAACAAATTCTGATTTGTTTTCTACTGTTCTTATCTTGTAACATGCTAAATATGATTTGAAGCTCTTTCCTTTCATGTTCACTTGAACTAGTACTAATCCTCTTGATTTTACTTATTTTCTCACAAACAGACCTATCATACAATTGTCTTTAGGAATGGTGTACCAGACCCTGATTGGTGCCTATGTCACATTCTGTGTTTAAGGTCCATAACTTAGAAACTCTTTATCCTTTTTACTTTAATGAGCTAGGGGCAATAATATAGTACATGTATATGGTTTTCTAACTTATAGCCTAGACTTTACGGTCTAAAGTGCTTGTTTTTTCCTTGCAGATGTAGTCTTCAACTCTCTATATGGATTAATCACTATATTCTATGGTTGGATGAGCTCTTTGTAAAGTAGGTGCAGGGAGAGGTCTACCTAGGAATTCATTGGAACCACTTTTTTCACTTATATTCCAATATACAAGAGGAGTGGTTGTAACTTGTGACAAGCCGATATTTTTTACTTGAGGGTTGAGTATAACATAAATGAGTAAAAGAATACCCTCATATACTCACTTTACCTATATGTATAGGATAATATTCATAATCCTGTGTGAAAATTTATAGGAAGATGAAAATGTTCTTGGTAGCTAAAACTATATGCTATACTTGTTGGTTTTGTAGTTGATAAACTGGTTATTTTATGTGTAAAAGGGTTAAAGCATCTCAAGTGCTTTATTATTAATATGTCATTTATTTGCCGATAAAAAAGAACGATTCTCAAAATTATGATAGCAAAAAGGTTACTTGTTATAACAAGGAAAATTATGAGGTGATATCACCGACTAAAATGCTTTTACCACAAACTTGAGGCTTAAAGTCTAGACAAACCTATATTTACGAAAAGACACGCTAAAATTATCTCATATGATTATGCGTAGATAATTTTTATTATAAGCACTTGAAAAAAAGTAAAATAAATTGGATTGAATTTTTCCCATCAAATAAAATATTCTTATGCTTATCTAGAAGCCTTGAAATTATAGCCACATGCAACAATAAAACAAAAACAAAAAAAGAATTAAAAATTTCAAATGTACATAATATGCTAATGAAATATGATATATCAAATTGAATCCCAAAATATACTTACAATTATGAGAAATATTTTATCTCTTACAAAACTAACTAAACAAAACATAAAAATGAGAAGTGATTGCATTTCCTTGATCAGGGCCAAACATAAAAAAGTTATGCTTCTAAGAAAATACTAAACTAAACAATATTTACGAATTGATTTGTGTAGACTCTTTCTTTTCAAATTTCGAGCATTCAAAACTGGATAACTAACATAAATTCTAGTAATATATTATATCACATAACTTAGTTTAAATATAAATGTTCAACACCTAAATCAAAGTATATCTTGGCTTTTTGGCTAAGATCAAGTGTAGTATCAAAATCTTTTTCGCATGATAAAGGTCTTACATACCAAAAGAAAAATGTTTTCTTGTTGTAACTAGAATTGTTGGTAATTTATTTTATTGAATATACTTCTTTTGTTTTTTTCTTCCCCAGATGGATTACAAGCATACATAGAACAACCAAGTGGAAATATGAGTACCAATATACATCCCAAAGTGAAGATCAAAACCAAAATTTGAATCATCCACGTTTACAAATCGTTGGAGGATGCTTTTTATAACCCCTTTTGAGTCATCACAATTTCATTCTTAAAAGTTTAATTACTCAGATTGAGGCACACCAGAATAAAATTACCAAAATAACACTTTCTATCATAAGACTTTGCTTGATACAAGGGTTTATAAGACTTTACTATCACGAGAATATTTCATTTGTTATAAAACTTACTAAAGAGAAATACTTTTACTTTAAATCCTAGATTACAAAGTCCAATTTTTCCAGACTTAGTAGAGGATGTTAAAACATGAAAGAAATTCTCAATACACATAACAAGGAAACAAATGTTAGTAGATAACAATTTCATTCACCACCGAAAACCTACCATGCACATTGCTTAAGCGGTAAATAATTGCTTTTTTAAATTTTTATTTAGTAATTAATTCTTTTGTGTTGGTCTAGCCCTTTCAAAAAAGGGCTTTTTTTCGTTTCTATTTAGAAAATAAATATAGAGTGTTTGTCAAGCCATTTCTTTTAAAAATTAACCACTTTGGGCATGCCTTTTTAATTTTTTTATTTAATAATTATATTCTTTGCGTGATTGCAGCCTTTCCTATGAGGATTTTATTATTTTTATTTTATTATTATATTGTTTGAAGCTTTTTCTAAGTGGCTTACTTAATTTTTTAGTTAATATTTAATTGCTATGTGTGGTCCAACACTCTCTTACAATGATTTTTTGTTTTTATTTTTATTTTATTACATTATATAGTTGGTGAGGCCATTTTAAAACTATGGAGTGTTGTTTTAATCCACTCTTGTTATGATTTCTTCAATTTTTTATTTTTAGGTTAAAATATATATTTGGTCCCTATTTTGATTTAGTTTTGTCATTTTAGTAATATTATTTTTTTTTTCAATTTGGTCATTTTTCGTTAATGTCGTTCAAATAATTAACTATAATGAGAAGTGACTGTCTCGTGTCACTTCGTGGTTTTTTTATTTTTTTATTGTTTTAAATTTTTTCTTTTTTTTTTGGAAAAATGTCCATAGGTCAACCTAAAAGCATGTCAGGTGGCAGAATCAATATTTTATATTCGTTATTTTTGTTCAAAAATTGAACAATTTTGTCAATATCGAAAATTGATACCAAATTTAATTTTTATATAAAACTTATAATGATATTTTTATTAAAATTCATATTTTTATTAAATAATTTTTGTTTAGGGTTACAATTATTTTAAAATTAAAATGAAAATTTTATGGAGGACAACTAACATCATAGATCTAAAATTTTAAAATTAGTCCTTTATCATTGTTGTTCTTGTTGTTGACATGTGAAGCCAAGGTGGTATGCTTCTTGAAGCTTTGATGAAGATTTAATGAAGCCCTTTTGAACTATCTTGAAGCCATTACCATTACAATAAAGTCTACATTGATGAAGGAAAGAAGATTTTATGGTATACAGGGCGACATGGGTGATGTAGACTTTAAGGTGCTCGTCATGGTCGGTTTCGCTAGTATAGCGGTCCAGGGTGAAAGGTTCCCACTGGGCCGGAAGAGGGGTGTTGGCGATAAAGTCAGTGAAGGGGTGACGACGTCTAGGCTGGTGGGGAGGGAGCAGGTGAGGTGGGATGGGATGGTTGATCATAGCGGGGAAGCTGCAGGTGAGGTTGTGAGGGGGGATGTGGGTTGTCGGAAGGTATTGTGGGTTGTATGGTGGAACATGTGTGGTGTGTAGGGTGGTGGGTATGTTGTA
>Ga0214545_1006266_pt1 | contig 20833 bp, 12 predicted proteins | sample CNSS4metaG_FD_160064 | JGI IMG/M metagenome (GOLD analysis project Ga0214545, IMG submission 160064) | Root nodule microbial communities from cowpea collected in UCLA plant growth center, Los Angeles, California, USA - CNSS4 | ecosystem: Host-associated > Plants > Roots > Nodule | place: USA...
TTTGAATAATCATTCTACATAATAAAATTTACTGTTTCAATTAGTAAAATAGTTTTTTTTTTTTCTTTTTGTTCTACAAATTAAGTTAACAAGAAGCAAATGAAAAACTTTTTAACCAACTTTTGAGTGTCACGTGAAACTACTATAATGGAAGAGTTGCTTGCACCGATCAAAAGCGACCATTAAACATCTCCATATAGAAATGTTCTTGATGTGCTTAAGCTCTCCTTAATCAGTAGTTGTTTCTTTCTCAAGTAACATTAATTTTAAATTTAGAAAACAAATTATAAAAGTCCAAAATCTCTATAACCCCTAAACTGTACGATCAAACATAGTATGATCAATAATAAAACAAAGTAATAGTAAGTGGACTAAGAGAATAACATTTATAATTAATCGAACATGTAAGAGAATAACATGATATAATCCAACATTGTATACACACAATTATTTTTCTTAACAACAATCTTTATATTATAGTTGTCAATTTGGTCTGGTTCACATGACTTGATCGTAGGACTGCGTCAAAAAAAATTACAAGATCAAAAAGTCTTTGATTAAAAAAATTCATAAGACCAAAAAACCTACAAAAATCATACGAGTCTAGGTCAGCCCATGTTTTTTTAAAATAAATAAATATATATTTTTTAAATATATTACTAGATCTTCAACTTAGTTGTCCTGTCTTGACCTTCAACCAAATCGATCAAGGTTAATCTCTAGTTTGGACCACTCTATCTCAACCATTGATTCAAACCGACCTGTCTTTAACTTCAGTTTAGATCAATTCGAGTCAATCTTGGACCTGAGTGGGTCAACCAATCGCGACTTTCGGCCCGATCCATCCCATATCGACCATCAATTTGATTTGGCATGTCATGACACCAAACATGGACAAACCCGTCTTGACATTCAGGTATAGGTAGGGTCAAATTTGGCTTAGGTCTATCTCAACCGAGTTTTTGTCAAAATCGACTTGGTCGAATTTGGTCAAAATTTAATTCGAAACAAACTTAACCAAATTTAACCAAATTGTGCTTAGAGACAACTTGTACAAAATTTGGTCAAAGCTAACTTAGTTGAATTTAGCCGAATTATAAAATTTATACTCTAAAAATATCTAATATTCTTTTATTTCTATTTATAAGTTTGTTTAAATTTATTGTAGAATTTCTTAATAATTGACTTCATACTGTAATGTAAATTGCTCACTGTAAATTTAAAATACTCTTAACGTGTAGATAATGCACATTTATTAGAAAGTTAAACAATATAAATTTATATATTACATCTGTTAATGTATACTAAATGTATGCATTCGTACTTTCTTAATAGCTTAATGATTAGCATGTACTTATAATCAGAGTAATTATGAAATCATGCAAATTTAAATAAGGAAAGGAGAAAAGTTCACTAATAGTGGTTTGTGTGTACTTTCTTCGTGTATATATGAATTGGGAAGTTTTGATCCCAAATAATGCTTCAAAATAGCTCGGTTCTCTATGGTTCACACATGTCGTGTGTCGGTGTATTAGTTATGCGTAGTTTCCATGCACGATTCCTTTTTGTTTTTTCCAATAATGAAGCAATAGATTAATTCTTAACAAAAAATTAAGGTACTTCACCATATTTTATGTAGTCATAACAAGGAGATCAAACTCATGACCTGGAAAAACTAATTATTACTATACCTCTAATCAACAAAAAAGTTACCATAAACATTTCCCCTATTTCAAATATACAGTAACAATTTTTCATAGAAATAAAAATAATATACTCAAATTTATATATTTAATGATTATTATTAATTCAATAAAAATAAATATACAATTTAGTATAACTATAATTACAAAATAAATTATACATAGTTGAAAGATTGTCCGTCGTTTTTTTTATTTTAAAAATTAACAATAATCATAACTAAGTTTTTTTTCAATATAAATAATTATATTATCTACAAATTATTCATATTTTATTTTATTAATATGCACAAATTAATTCAAAAGTCTTCATAGACTTTCATTTCATTGTCATGTGATGAGAAATTATATTATCCTGTTTTCATATGGTGTATCTTTTATCACTTTTAAAAAATAAATTTTATTATTATTTTTCATCAATATACTTATTTTAAAAAAGTTTAAAACTAAAAAATAATTTAATAAAAGATTCAGATACATAATTACTATAATTATCAAGTCAAGTTACTTTTTATTTTATATTAATAAAAATATTAATATTAAAGAGTCATTAGATATAAAAACAGTATTAAATATTAAACAAATATTTCACCATCAAACGAGACAATATATAATTATCCTTCTTTCTTTAGAAATGGAAGAAAAAATGTGAAAAAATGAGGACAAAAATATTATATTCTTGTCTAGCTTTTTTTTGTCTTCAATAACAAAACAAGATGTATACGTCAGTCAAAGATATGAGTGCAATAAACTCAAAAGATACTGAGATAAAAAATAGAAAAGTATCTTAATAATTTATTTGATTTGATTTTTTATTTTTTTCATTAATATTAAACGTTGTACTCTATAAAAAAAAATAATACCTAATTTAAATTCTCATTTGATTTTCAGTATACTACTAACTAATTAAAAAAATATATAATTTAAATTATCATGAATCAATGTCTAAATTGACCATTAGTATTAACTATCATATTAATTTTTCAACTATCAAGAAAATTAATCTTTAATTAGTCATCTGGAGATCAATTCTACTGGTAATTAAAACTTTGATAGCTAATGTTAGTAATCAATTTAAATTCAAATTTATAATAAAAATTATTTTAATTACCATTAATTTTTAGTTTATAAATTAATTACTAATAACCAATTATTTTTTGTGACTAAGATATTATTTAAATATTTTGTTATAATGAGTAAAATAATATTAACATATTATTCTTAATGAATAAATAATTTATAGGTTGGAATTTAATTCATAGTTAATGAAGAGAGACAAAAATAGCTATAACTCTCGTATATCCATTTTAAACCGATAAAATATGGGAGACATCAAAGAACACAATTAAGATACACAATAAACCAACCGTACAATAAACATAAATTTTAATATATTTACATTTATAATAAGTTAAAATCCAAATATGTCGTTAGTACAATTGATATTAGACTCCATATAAAAAATATATATTTTGAATTCGACTTATAAATACAAAAACTGTCTCTCGATAAATTTTAGAATAACTTATAGAAGTTTATGATATTTATTTAAAATAATTTTTTATATTTTATTATTAGAAGACAACACTTATTTTTTCTGCTCTTTCAATTTGGTTGGTTGTCTAAAAACATTAATAGGTTTTATTAGATTTTAACCTTGTAATAATTTTAGATATTTTAAATTGAGTATCTATAGATTGATTTCTTTTATTAATGGTGTATATCATCTTATTTTGTTATCTTATTACTTGTTTTTCCATGTTAAAAAATGTGAAATTATGCTATTAATAAAATTAATACTTGATTAATGTAAAATGATAAATGATTGCCGTTGAATTACACCTCAATCAAATCTTTTACATGATAACTAATTTTAGTAAAAAAATAAAATAATTAGTCATTATAAAAATTATTTTAGATATTAATTTATAAAATTAAAAATTAAAAATTACTAAAATAATCATAATACAAAATTATATATACGTTTGTAAATTTATCTCTAATTTAGATATCAAAGTTTCGATTAAAAATAATAATCAATTTAAAAATTAATTCATTGAATAACAAAATTTTGAAAATTATTTTTAGAAAACAATTAATAAAACTAATTATAATTTTTTATTTATAATAATGATTATTTTAAAAACAAATAATTTTTTATTTTATAAATTAGTATTGACTATAGTTACTAATTATTTTTTATCATTCAAAGCAGTTATTTAAAAATTTTCTTCTAGTAATACATGATCTTTTAATTAGGTCAAGTAACGTTATAAAGTGTAAAGTTATTAGGGAGTAAGATGACGATATTAACAAATACATTTATTTGTTTTACTTTAGGTGCAATATCATTTTTATAATAATTACAAAATCTCACTTTTTTTAGCACATGAAAACAAATAATTATGGTGACAAATTAATATAATAGTCACTAGCCAGCTAAATAAAAAAATAAAAGATCAAAATATTTATTTATAAAATATCTAAATTTTGAGTATTAACTAGAATATTCTTTTAATAAGGACTTAACTAAATAAAATACAAACAATTATCAAAACTTAAAAGTTAAAATCAAAATAATAAAACAACTCACACTCATATAATTAATGATTTAGTTAAGTTTTATACAAACATTTCATAAGTGGAGTGTGAATGAAACACAACATTTAAGGATATAATTACAAAAATGATGTAAAAAATAGTCTTTCTAATGTGTTGTGTTGATAAAGAGAGTGGTGTAATGTATCGAAATATTATTTGATTTAGTGCATATTTCGGATAGTATGATAACTAAGTTACGATACACAATTAACGAATCTAGATTTTTTATTGTTTTTTTTTTTGTCATTTGTTTGTATTAAAAATATACTGTATTAATATTTTTAATAATTTTTAATATATTTTAAAACATTAAAATTAATAATAATTAAAATATTATAAAAATCAAGTCGAAAAACAACACAACAAAATCCAATAAAAAATTCAAATTCAACGGCTAAATATGATATAATAAAAATTTCGTTGTTTCTTTAACTATCTAAATCATGTAAGTTAGGACGTTATGTAGTAATAAAAGTAAGGGTTTATTTATACCAAAACTTTTAAATCATAGGACGTTATACAGTAATAAAACTAAGAAAGAGTTTATTTATACCAAAACGTTTATATATATATATATATATATATATATATATATATATATATATATTTATTTATTGAACCCATCCTAATCTTTAACTTTACGTTATAATATTGTATCAAAAGTCTTGAAATGAGTTAAATATTATTTTTTAGTAAAATATATTTAATACAAATATTTTGAAAGGTATTGGTTTGTTCTTCTCTGATTTTCGTTCCTTCATGGTTAAGTTTAATGTTAATTCTATAATACATAATAAATATAATTGATTAATATATGAAATATGTGATGGAACAACTCGAGTAATATACAATTAAAACAAAAATAATAGATTAATACATGATATAGACGGTAAAAATGAAATAAAATATGTTAGTTATACCAGTGACACTGTGTTTTATTGATAATAACTTACCCTTTCTTTTATGAGTATGAGTAAATAATTATGTAAATTCACACACATGTGTGTGTATATACATGAGCGAATATTCTTGGTGAGATGCAGTGACTCTCCAAACTTTAAAATTTTTGTATATGTAAAATGATAATTTTTGGGATCTAATTGTGAAAGTTTTCAATTTTTTTATAAAATATATAATTTATTGTTAATAAATAATAAAATATAAAATTAAATATAAAAGTTTTAGAGGTAGGAAGATATGAGATCCTCTAAACTGTGTAATGATATTTTTTTTATAATTAAATTAAGTAAATTTTTAACTTTTTTTTTATAAAACACGTGATTTAGTGTTAATAAAATAGTAAAAAATTAAATTAAATATAAAAAAAAATAAATATATATATATATATATATATATATATATATATATATATATATATATATATATATATATATATATAAAATATTATTTTCATTTTATCTGTCTCTTTATTCACTTATTTACCTGTTCGTCTTTTACTCTTTCATATGTTCTGTATATTTATCTTTCGTTCTTTTACGTGTTTTTCATAATAGTAAAATATTAAATTTTGTAAACCTAATTTCTTTTAACTATTACGTGTTTTCTTCTGATTTGGGTTTAATTGTTGTTTGATTATCATAACTTTTTCTTTTATTCTTTTAAGAATTACGTTTCTTAATATACAATTAGATTTTTCATAGTTTATATTTTAGTTTTGATTTTTTTTTAAATTGATAACTTATGAAAAATAAAATAATTTATTTATTTTTAAGAAAAAAATTACAAATTAAAATAAAAATAACATAAATTCAATTTCTCCATTCATTATGAAATATGATGTTAATAAGCTAATTATTTATTTTCGTTTTATTAGTGATAATATGAAATATATAAAGTTTGTATGCATTATTTTGTCTTCTCAAATTATTAGTTCAATATCTGTCACTATAATGTGTGTATATATATATATATATATATATATACACGTATATGGGTACAAATATCACCTTATTACAAACCAATTTATTAGGATTAAAATAGATTTAAAGTCCACTTCTTATCAGAGTTATCTTTAAGTTTATCATAGAGAAATTTGATATTTATTAGGTTTATTGTTTCATCCGTTAACGAATTGTTATCAGACCATCCATTAATATCTAGTTTCACATTTTGTGTGTGGTGAGTTATCTTTAAGTTTATCATAGAGAAGTTTGATGTTTATTAGGTTTATTATTTCATCCGTTTAATGAACCGTTATCAAACCATCCATTAATATCTAGTCTCACGTTGTGTGTGTAGTATCAGAGTTATCTTTAAGTTTACCATAAACAAATTTGATGTTTATTATGTTTATTGTTTCATCTGTTAACGAATTGTTATACCATCCATTAATATCTAGTATATAAATAAATAAAAATCTCATTCTACATTACAATCGTATAAGGTTGAATTTGGTTTCGTGTCAATTACCTAACATTTTTAAAATGATAATTAATATCCAAAACTTTTGGGAGGTCAAAACTTCATGCAAAGTGCATCTTTTGAAAACCAATGCAAGTACTTAATCAATTTCTTTTATCCCGAAATCTTCGAGGTGCATCTTAACCAAACCACAAAATATAGTACTAGGACAAGTAACGATGGATCTTAATTATAAAATGATGGCTCGTGCACCCAAAAACCCTAAAGTATGAAAAATAAATTGAACTTTACCACACACCATCAATTTGTTTGTAATTAATTGGAACTTAGGATCGTAAATCACGTGTACTGTTACATAAAATCTGAGCCAAACAGCTACTCTAGTTGTTATTTTAAGTTTGGTAGTGTTAGTAGGATCTAGAACGTGAGTAGGTGAAAGTAATAATATAAAAACCCATAATACTGCCAATCTGCCTAATGTGTATGGACTAATTAATTCAGTTTAAGTCGTTGGTTTGGGATTAAAAAATTGACGGATTAGAAGAAAAACAAAAATACGTGAAAATTAAATAAAAAAGTAAGTTTGCTTAATTGAAAAAAAAAAGGACTTAAAAGAGGCTAAATCTTAATTAGTTGAGTAATCATCGAGATTATTTATAAATTTTGTTATGCACCATGACATTTTTAACTTAATAAAAAATTTTCACTGACATTACATTTACTATTTTGCAATTTATTCTTTTTTTTTCTCAAATAAGTTCTAGACATTAATATAAAATTTGACATTTTAATTATATTTACATCTCAAAGTATATCAATACTTTTTTTACAAATATAAAATTTCATGTTCTTAATAACTATATTACATATAATAAGATAAATTATATAACTTAATTGACACGATTATTTTTTACACATTGTAGAGTCATGATTATTTCTTCCTAAATCTCAAATTTAATACGTAACTCTCAGTATAGTATTCCTTCCATAAAAATAACTATGCTTACCACATACCACATATTATATCACAATTGTATTATCATGGATTTTCATTTGTATATATTCACCCAAATCAATTTAAATGATAGTGAACTACAACTAGTTATATGTTTCATCATAATAATATTCAAATACACTATATTAATCAAATATAACATTACCATGAAAGATAAATAATTTTTAAATTTAAAAACTTTATTTTTCAATGTTTAGAAAATACCTTCTCGCTCGATCAACACTTGATTTTTCCAATGAATTAAGCACATATTATAATTTTCTCTACCACCATTCTACTCCTCAAATAAAGACATCAGCATAACTAGTGAATTTTAGTCACTTAATGTAAACTTAAGTCACTCAGTGGTCAAAGTAATCACCAAGCGACTAAACAATTGGAAGATTTTATACATGCAACATGCTGACCAAGAATTTACTTGCCTAGTGACCAAAATTCTCAAGTTTTCAATTAATTGAATTTTATCTAATGAAATTTGTTGCCTAATGACCAAATCATTAGGTGTTTTTATTTAAACAACTTCTCCAACAAATCCAAACACTAGGATTTTCACTTAATTAAATTTTGCCTAGTGAGAATTATGCTCGGTTAAGACTTTATATAATACATATACAAAATGTGACCAGGGGTCTAATTGGTTCAAACTTGGAGTTTTTTTTTTTTTCTTCATTTCTAGTAACTAACATGAAATATTTTGTTCCAAAATAATTGCAAGTTGAACTAATTTGACTTAATTGAAATATTTTCACTTTTCACTAAATAACATACAATAAATCTTTCATTTTAAATTCAATCATTTAAAACAAACAATTTCATCTCAAAATCAAACATTAATATTCAAACAACACACATTACTTACATAAAATCATTTATAGTGACCACATTACCTTCACTAGGGATGAACAAAAAATCTAATTTTCTTGATCCAATTTACTTTTGCTTCGATCTAATCCATTTAAAATCCATTTTATTAAAAATCTAATCCATTTAAAATCCATTTTAATGGATCTGGATTTCAATCTAATCTACATTTCATATATCTTATGGATTGGATATCCATTCTATAAATCAAGATTTTCAAATATGGATAATCCAAAAAATCCAAAAATTTCAATCCAAATTTTCAATTTAAATTTTTAGTTGGGTTAAACTAAAGGTGAGATGGAATAGGCTAAATTCAGATTCGGACAAGCCTTGCTCAACAACCTGGACGGACCAGGCAGACCCGACGATCAAAACGGGTTGGGCATGCCTAAAGACATGAACGAGCTAGGCGGGTTGACAAACCAAACGAGTCGGTCGGGCCCAATGACCCAAAAAAATCGAGTGAGCCCGATGACTCAAATGGGCCAGGCAGGCTCGATGACCCGAACAGACCAGGCGGGCCCAATGAATGGGCCAAGTGGGCTCGAAGACCCGAACAAGCCAAACAGACCCGATGATCCAAACATGCAAGGCAGGCCCGAAGACTCAGACGGGTCGTGCCCGATGACTTATACGAACTAGGCAGGCTCGACGACCCTGATGGATCAAGCGGGCCCGACGAATCAGACAAACTATGCCATACGACCCATATAGACCAGGCAGGCTTGATGCCCAAACAGGTTAGCGGGCCCAAAGACCCGGGTGGGTTGGGTTGGGTCGGCCCGATGATTTGGACGAGTTGTGCCCGACGACCTGTACAGACTAAGCAGGCCCGAGACCCTGATGGGCCAAGCGAGCTTGACGATCCGAACAAGCTAAGTTGTTTTGGCCTTAAGGACACAAGTTTTAGAAAATTCAATTTAAATTTCTTTTTGTAAAAAAATGGATTCTAGATTTTAAACTTGATCCAAATATTTTGATTAGATTTAAATCTTGACCCAAATATTTGGATCTAGATTTTAAAAAAATCCAAACTAGTTTTGCTGAAAAAATAGATTTGGGTCGAAAATCTAATTCAATTATTTGGATCTAAAATAATGTGGATTGGATCATTACAAATCCAATCCATTTCCACCCCTAACCTTCACATACATATATATGATCTACTACCCTAATGCACTATGAAAAACTTAACTAACTTTCTTTTTATGTTAAGACTAGTTTACTTAAGCTTAAGCTTTTAATTTTGTTTCTGTCATAACAAAGTTAAACAAAGTTAAACATGTACACATAAGACTCTTCAATGATCTAAGTTTTTAATTTCACTACTTCTTACAAGAAAGTTAAATATGTACATAAAACTCTGATTAATGATATGAACATACTTTTTGACCTTGAATTATCAAATATTCATTGTTATCCAAAACAACACATGCAAGTCGTATCCCAAGAATGCAACCAATTTCGTAAAACCAACTCAAAAGAAAAGGGCAAAAATGTCTACTCTTCACCATTATACCTAAGACAGGCTTTGATTTATGAAAAGATGAACAAATCATTAATAAATTAAGAGAGAATGTTGAGAAAGTAAAGATCAAAGAGTTTTAAAGAACCGGCGGTTTTTCTTGAATAAAATATGGTTAGTTAAATTCTTCTATTAAGCTTTATACTTAAATAATAAAATATTTTTACTTTATCTAAATTATATCACTTTTTACTCTTGAACAATTTACTAGATGCTTATAACAAGTCATCTTAGTTGTGCCTTTGATTTAAATAGAGTCAAGTTTAGTGGCGAAATTTGGACAAAAATTTTAGGGTGTCAAATTAGATTTTATATATATATTTTTTTCTAATTAAATAAAAAAATTCTTCATTTTCTTTGTTTAAATCATTTTCATAAAGTGATTTTCGTATGAATTTTTCAATTTATAATCTTTCTAATTTATTAAATTAACATAATAGGGATATTCTAATTTCTCATCCAATTCAAGGTTATTCAACTAATTCATTATGTGTAACGAAATTTGTAGTTCAACCCAAGATACATCCATACAATCTTACAAATTTTACCATATGCAATGGAAAACACTAAATTTCTAAATTTCATAATCTATGTTATACTAATTTCAGGAAAAATATAATTAGAGTTAGTGCCAATTTTATAAAAGTATCCTTACAATCATAAGTAGGCAAACTAATTTGGAAAAAAACTTAATTTAAGAAAATCATCACAATAGGAGAATTATAAACACATAAATTGTAATAAGATACTAACCTTGAATCATGAGAGATATTGTGCATTTTTCAATCTTTTGTTTCCTAATCTATCTCTTTATCTTTCATTATATTTTCATTATTTCTCAAGGATTTACTGTAAAAGAACCTCATCATCTATAATCATATATAAAGATGATTCCTCCTCTTTTGTGTCCACATTTCATAATACCAATTGTACCCTTTATAATATAATTATTTATTAAATTTTTTAAAATTAACGTTTATTTTTACCTATTTTCTATAAAACCGTTTATCTTTTTTTTATTCATCAACAATTAATTTCTCTATTCATTTCACTTCATTTTTAATAAATATAAATTTATTTTATATATTAACTTATAACATTACACTATTGTCACCAATTCTATCATATGTGTATACACAAACGTGATAGTGCCTCTGTGTACGCTAGTGAGTGATAAACCTATTACCTTGCATTAATCAATGTCCATCAAATTGGTTTTTATTTTATTTTTATACAATAAATATATATAAATTTTAATATGTAAATAAAATAGGTGATAAAATAAAATATTTTATTAAATTTAATATAAATAAAATAATAATATATAAATATAATTTTAAAAAAATATATATATAATGGTCCGCCATTGGTCAAGTTGTTAGAGTATTTAATTATTTCAATTTTGTGTTTAGCAACTAAAATCATATTTGATTGATAAGTTTGAAGAAGTAAAATGTTTTTTTCTTTTAAATTTGAGAGACTAAAAAGAAATTTATCTCAAATTATAGGAATTAAAAATTTTAAAATATTAAAATTTACAAGAAAAAAGTAGAATTTGTTGAAGGTAAACTATTTTGAAATTTTAATATTTTTTTAATAAGAAGTATGTTCATTTTATTACCACTAATAGAAATAGTTGTAGATAACTACATACTGTTACCTGCAGTTTTTGTAGAAGCATTATACGAACAAACTAAATTGTTAAATTTGTTAAAATATTTCAAAAAATATTGTTCCCAAGACAATGTTAATGTTTCGACGTTAATGTTTCGACCTCAAAGTTTTCGGTATCAATCACCACCACATACGAGGTATTTAAAAGCTAGAGTTTCTTCGTAGTTTTTTTTTTCTTAAAAAACTTAGAGGATTGTATGATGAAGAAGTACATTCAATAAGATTATTGAATGTACCAAAACAAATATAATATATTACTACATGAAAATGTCTTATTAACAATCAATTTTAATGATTAAAAGTTGTTAGTAACTATAGTAACTAATTTAGATACCAATTTATAAAATAAAAAATTATTGATTATTAAAATAATTACTATTATAAATAAAAAATTATAATTGGTCGTTAAATTGGTTACTAATTAATTAAAGATTAATTTAGAAATCAATTATTTTGGTAGAAAAAATCAAGATTGACTCAAAAATAAAACAAGTAAAGCACTCATTTTCATAAATCTCAACTTCTAAGCGATATAAGATTATTGAGTGTACCAAAACAAATATAATATGTCACTATAAGAAAATGTCTCATTAACAACCAAGTTTAATGGCTAAAAGTTGTTAGTCAATATAATGACTAATTCAAAAAATAAAAAATTATTAGTTACTAAAATAGTCATTATTATGAATAAAAAGTTATAATTGGTGGTTAAATTGGTCATTGATTAATTAGAGACTAATTTAAAAACCAACTCTATTGGTAGCAAAACCTTAGTAATTAATGTTTAGTAACGAATTTTCTTTTGTAGCTATTAAAAACCAATTTAGAGATCAATTATAATTTTTTATTCATAATAGTGACGATTTTAGTAACCAATAATTTTTTATTTTGTAAATTAATATCTAAATTGATCATTATAGTGACTAACAATTTTGTATCACTAAAATTAGTTGTTAATAAGGCATTTTCTTGTAGTGTGCAAATAAGTAAAAGTATAACATTATCTTAACTTATAATCATTTATTTAATAGGTTAATTTTCTTGAAGTGGTTTTATATGAAAAGAAAAGTTAAGTACTACATGATAGATTTTATGGTGAACTAAAATAAAATAGGGTCTTGTTAAAGGTAGTCAAAATCGAGATTTAAATTGTAAAAACGTAAGATTCTACGATGATTTTAAATCGTATTTATGATTTAAATTCTACGAATAATTGTAATATAATAGTATAGTAAAATCGTCATACAAAATCGTAAAATCACATAAATTTACGTTTTTTTGAAATTTTTTGTTGCACTGTCTTTTCACCTTCTTAAGGAAATGGATACAGTTTAAATTAAACCTAAACCCAACTAAAAAAATAAATTTACATGTATAGTCATCAATTTCATCCAATTATAAATTAATAAAATTGTTGTTAAAATTAATTTTTCAATTAAAAATTAATATAAAGTTTCAACATCACAACACCACCCAACTAAAAATTAATATAATTTTTTTCCTTCACTAATTTTGATACACGAAACATTTATTTTGCCTCTATTATTTCATTTCAATTTTCTTAGTGTCCCCTATTTTGTTATTTAAAATTTAAAATTAGATTAATTTCTACTTTCACTCAAAATCAATAATTGTTTTTTGGTAGAACAAGAGTTACTTTACACTCACAAAGTAAGAATTAAAAAAAAAAAAAAACTCTAAAATAGTTCTCTCTCCTCCTTATTTACTAAAAACATTCACCCATATATTAAAGGTATTAAAGGTAGCTATTTTCTCCTAATAACACTAACACAATATGTTTTTTTCTTCTGCCTTCATCATTTTTATCTCTTTACTTTTCATTTGTGTCTCTAAGTTTATAAATTTATATATTCATATTATTTAAAAAATAAAATGCAAAAGCATACTTAATATCATAATGACTTGAAAAACACCGTTAATATTATAATGATTTAGGCTGCTTCTAACCCTCTTCTATTAATGTATTGATGTTGTTAGTATTATAATGGCTTGGTGCTTCTAACCTCCATCTAGTGATGTTGCCGCTGACAACTCACAAAATGTCCACTCTAAAAGTGCTTAGATTTGTGTATAGTATTATAATTTTGCTTACAATTTTATAATTTTGCATACAATATTATAATTTTAAATTATGATTTTGTACAAAATAGTATATAATATTTTATTTAATATTTGAAGGGTGTATTTCCTATCATGCAAAAGTGTTTAGAATGATAGATTCTGATTGTAAGTCAACCATGAGTTTCAAATGCAAAGATGAACATTTGGTTAGGTCAAACCTAAGGTGGTGATAAAGAAAACGATATTCTTGCTATCCTACATCTAGAGGAGGAGAATGCTCTTATAATAAGGAGATTATAGTTTTTATTTCAATTTGAATGATTTATATTTGATGAATTAAGCTTAATAAAATGTTGAGAAAGTGATGAATTTTGTAAACTTAACTTTGATTAAATATTGACAAGAGATTAATTTTATTTTTCATGAATGTGTGTTTGGTTATATATATAGTATGTTTTTATAAAAGGTAAAATCTACGATCCGATCCGTGTTATGATTGCACGATGTATGATTATACGAATATTTCATGATACTAAGCATAATCTTAATTTTAAGTGCCTTGGTCTTGCTAACTAGTGTCATAAGGACACTGATTAAGGATAATCAATATTGGAGATGTTAAAATGAGTTTCAATCCATGAGCCAACCCGGCTCACTACGGGTTTGAGTCGGGTTGGGTTGAAAAAAATTCAATTTTTTTAAAAGTGGGTTGAGCTCAACCCAACTAACTTGACCTACAGGTTAAACGGATTCGAGTCGGGTTGAAGGTGGGTTGACCCACTTAACTCACCAACATTTTTTTACAATTCTTTTTTATCTTTTTAATTTTTTTAATAATTATTTACTACTCCTAATTATATATGTTCACAATATCATATTTTTAAATGCTAGAATGTTGCTTAATAATACTTGAATAGTTGGAATGTTGAATTAATTTGATTGTCAAGTTATATATGTTGGTACTTTAATCTTTAACTATAATCTTTACAATAAATTACTCAAGCAATCGTCTTATAATTTTTTTTCTTCTAAATTAGCATTACAAAAATGTATAGTTTTTATTTATTTATATTTTGTTAAATAGCATGACAGGAAATTATAATATTAGTCGTATTTTCTTAGACTATATGGATACTTTCTTGGAAACAATTCATCATGGTGGTGAGCATGATCAAGACATTGGTTCTTAATTTTACTATGATTGTCATCTCATGGGTTACTTAAAAATGTATTTAAGTATTTGAATACTAAAATATAAATAAATAAATATATTTTTTTATGGTCAACCCACTTAACCCACCAACCCCATAGTGGGTTGAGCCGTGTTGTCAAATTTCTGGTTCATCGTAAAGTGAGTCGGGTTGGGTTTACTCATTTTCAACCCGGCTCGTGGTGAGCCAACCCGTGTGAGCCGGGTTGACTCACTTTGACATGTCTAATCAATATGCGTTGAATCTTACAAGAGTGCACAGTTAACTGTAATATTATATGAATATTGACCTAGTTATTATAAATGCAATTTTACTTTATTTAAATGACAAAAATACCTATAAGTGATATATAACTCTAACTAATAATTTCTTTGATGCACACTTATAAAAAAGTTAAAAAATAATAAAATAATAAAATAACTATATTTTAATATTGTTAAAAAATAAAATATAATTAAATGTAAAAAAAGAAAATTAATTTAAAGAAGTGACAAAAGATATTGTGAAGAAAGGAGAAATTTTTTCACATAAAAGTGCATTATTTTCATCATAAAAAATTTTAAAAAGACTATAAATTTCAAAAGATTTTTTTTTGAAAAAGTTAAAGAAGATACCTTCCAAATGTTTCAAAAATTAAAATTTGATGATAAGACTATAATTTTTTCTTATATTTTAGTAGAAACCTTAAAAATTTTAAATTGTTTATTTTATATAAAAATATTATTTAAAAGTTCTAAAAGATATATTCGTCTTTATAAAATTTATTATATAAATTTATATTATTTTAATTAATAAAATTAATAATTTTCATTTTTAACATAAAAATAATAAAATTAAATATAATTAATTATACCTTAATCGTCGGGATACCGGTTTAATAAAATAATAATTTAAAATAATTAATGTTTGTGAAAAGTTATGCGCCAATTATAATTTAAAGATTGTTGTCTCAAATTACGTATACATGCGCATAATTATTTTTCTTCGAAAATTAAATCACCAAAAGGTTTTGGAAAGGCAGTTACTCTTTTTATATTATATTTGGTTTTTCCTGCTATTTTATTAATACGTTGACATAAGAGATCATATTTTAATTAACTTAAAGTGTGTTGATTATATAATTAAATCCACAAATATTTAATGAAAAATGTTTATGGATACCCTGCATGTTGCAACAGGTACGGTCACAATAATTGAACCAAGTGTTATTATAGCTGGCACAATTGTACAAATTATAGGTGTACATACATAAATGTTTACTTCAATTCAAACTTTAAAGTGATGTGCCAAAAATACATGTGTATGAGAATTTGCTTATGTCTCCATGACATGTATATGATGTACATGACAAGAATATTTCTTACCATCAAATCAAAATATAAAAATAATAATATCTTTTAATTATACAATATTCAAAGAGATTATTTTTCACACACTCATTTCTATTTTTTTTAAAGAAATAAAAGAGAGTAATATATATATATATATATATATATATATAATTAAATATGTTTAGATTATTATGTTTTATTAATTAATTTACTAAAATAATCTAATTAAGATAAATTTATGATTAAAGTGTTCTAAGTTGGAATATCAATATCTTTCATTTACAACTTTATTTTTTAATAATTATTTTTAAATTTAATTCAAAGATATAGCTACTAAAGTTCAAATTTCAGAGATATATAAATAAGATTTAAGTAAATTTCAAAAGTTTCATAAATGTGTATGTTTTTAATTGATTTTTTTTAATTCTGTTAATTAAATAAATAGTGCGATTGTTATTGTATCTCATTATATTGTTTTCTTGTATCTACATATTTATAAATATGAATGATTCATATAAAAAGACAATTTTAACATTCTCATCATGTAAAAAAAAAACAAAAAATAACAATCACATTAATTATATAATCTGAAAAATTTAATAATAAAAACTCAATTAAAAAAATATTAAATTTTTAAATGATTTAATAGTAATTATTTTGATAATAATTTAGTTAAAGATATTTATCATTTTAAAAGTCAATTCCACCTAAATCTATTGAAGTCATAGATTAAATGAACAAGGTAAAAAGATATTTATATCATTTTTTTACTTTTTAACTTGTTTTTGCTGACTCTTTAGATAGTCTCATCAAATTAAATATATTCCGAAAAGTCTATCCATATCGATGAACTTAAAAGAAAAAAATCTAACTAATCACATTTTTTTTTTGTCAATAACAAATTCAGAAGAAGAGTGTATATTAGAAAAAAGTTAAAGAACTAAATTACTAAAACTAAAAAATAATTTAAAAAAGTTATACAACTATAAGAAAATCATGCTAATATATTTTTATTTTTAACAGTTTAATACAACATAATAACAACTTAAATTGATTTTTATTTATTTATTTATGTAATAATTAAATGGTGTGACCTAAATAAGTGTGTTGAGTATAATTGTAGTTGAAGAATTAGGCAGAGGAGAATTAATTGGTGAGTGGTGAAGTTGATTGTATGGGCCTGCCTTCAGTACCAATCAACCCACTCACTTCATTTTTTTGTGTACCCATAACCATCTTGAAAACTGCTCCCAGATATACCACAACCACAACTTTTATATAAATATATCAATTTTTTTTTTTTTTGTTTTTCCCATGTGAGGTGACATTTGAAAACATAATTTTATATTAATAGGAAAATTGTTATACACTTTAAAACTAATTTTTAATTTAGATTAAATTATGTTTCATTCATATTCATTTTAACTATTTAATTTGGATAAAATTCAAACTAACACTAACATTCAATTTTATTTGAATTAATTTAGTTGATACATTTTTCTTCTAAATAATTAACATAAAAGGTGTAATAATGGAGTTTTGATATCATTTTATCTTTAAAAAATATCTTGGAGAGTTGGAAAAAATATTTAAGTTATTCTTGACTTTAATCTTTAAATAATGTAAAAATATTAATTTTTATAAAACTTATTTTGAATGTATATTTATGATAATATGATTAAATGTGGATGTTGTATTTAATAATAATGACTTAATATTTATTATTTTATAACATTAATTTTTAAAAAATAAAAAATAACTTTTGTGATGAATAAAACTTATTGTAATAGTTAAGTTGATTGATTTATTTGTAGTTTATTTTTATAAATCTAACCACGAATAAACATGAATATTAGTTTTAATTTTTTTACAATATCAAAAATATCCAATCCATATTTATTTTAAATCTAATTAATTATATTAAATAAAAATTGGATCAGTATGATTATTGGTTCAATTTTGAATAATTAAATATTGTCCAACCCATTTTTTATTTAGCTGTCATAATCACAATGATGGAGTAGCAGGCAAGCTATTTTAAATCATATTGTTTAACAATATTAAAAATGAAAAAGAAAAATATTGGAACGAAGAAAATGAAAAAAAATTATGTTTGCAATAATTGACATAAATAATTTTTATTTTTAAATTTAAGTTTGTGATGATTGGTTCTTCTTCCTGTGGAATTGAAATGGGTGAATTCGATCAATTTTTTTTTTTTCTAAATGAGCATTTTTAAGTTGAAAAAAAAAATGCAAATTAACCTTTTGTCAATTAAGTTAAAAAATAAGGGACGTATTATCAATATATTATTTTTCCTTCACATGATGATATTAAGAGTATGGACAAAGATAGGGATGACAAAAATACTTGTGTTCGCATATATCCACGGATAAAATTCACGGCAGATAGTTACTATCCACGAGTAGTGGGTAACGGGTATTTTAATACCCGCTTATAAACAGGTTGGGTACGGGTATCATACTATCCATACCCGTGGATATCCGTTATCCGAAAAAAATTAAAATTAAAATTTAATTTATATTTTATTAAGTTAAATTTAATTAAAATTAAAATTAACACTATATTTTATTATGTCAAATTTAATTATAATTAAAATTTAATTTAATTTAATTTATATTTTTATAATTTTATATTAAAAAATTTATAAAAAAATATATTTTTTAAATATTTGCGGATATCGAATATCCACGGGTACCTACAGATTTTACAAATATCCGAGAGTATTTTTTAAGCGGATACCCGACAGATAAACAGACGAATAACAAACATATTTTCTTTTGACAGGTCGGGTTGCGGGTAGGCATTATCCGTACCTGATCCGATCCGACCCGTTACCATCCCTAGACAAAAACCTATATGTCCTTTTGATATAATTTACATAAAGGTATACATATTACGTGATAAATAATCATTTCAATATAATAATTATAAAGATATTTTATTTTACTATAATAAAAACTTATAATATTGATATATTAACTCTAACTGTATTAATTTTATATAAATTCTATTAATAGTTAATATAATCGAGTGTGTATTTAATTTTTAATAATTATTATATTTATTTGTTAAAAGGGAAATTAACATTAATATACGTTTTATTAAAGAAAAAAATAATCGTAAATATGTAATTAATCTTAAAAAATACTAATAATTTTAAATTAAAAAAATGATAAATAATTTATTTAAATTTGATTACATATTTATATTAATTTTTTAACATATAATTGTTAAAAATAAAACTCATATTACATCACATCATTTATTAACAAGTTCAAATAAAACTAATAAAATTAAAGTTTTAAACTCTTATGTAAATTTAACTCAAATTTTATTGATATTGTATTTCAATAACCAATTCTCTAGAAAAAAAAATCTATTATCATAGTTGAATTAAGTGAGAATTTCTTACATTGAAAGTTTTTCTGACATGAATTTCAAACAAGAGTGTCCCATTGTGGTATAATGATGACATAAGAAGTTCGATATTAAGTTAGTCATAGATGAAAATGTTTTCACTTAAAAGAGAGTACACCAATGTAATGGATATGAGAAAGTTAAACATTACATAAAGATATATTTTAAGGTTTTGAGTTAAAAATAATGTCAATATTTTATGTCAATTAGATTTAGATCTCATGTTTTGTCTTCTTAGTAATCTCCCTTAAAAGATCTATCACTTTTGGTACATGTATAAATTAATGTTAACTTGAAAAATACTTATTTAACATTATTTTCTCTTGAATTATTTATAGTAAAGTTTGTCAAAACATATCTACAATATAATTTCCAAATGCACACACAAAATCTCTACGAAGATAATTTATTATTTATCTCTAAAAACAACTTTTTTAAAATAAATTTGATATCTTATTGTCAACTGAAAATACAGCAGACAAGTTCACCTAGAAAATAAAAGGGTGTTGAAAAACACGAGGAAGCAAGATTGTACAATTGTACTAGGAGATTCCCTTGTCGTCCAATAAAAAAGTGAACACAAAATAACCTGAAAACATGTCTTTACGTAGATATGGAAATAACAACTTATTTGTAAGGACGAGTGGATGACAACATTATCACATTCTGCATTCATTTTCTTCGTTAAAATAATATGAGACACAACCATCATAAAATACACTTTAATTTTTTTTATCTACACTTATTATATATTTATTTTGCTTTTTATATATTTTTTTCTTATCATATCATAACATTATTTTTATTTTCTTTTTATCTATATATTAAATATTGATGAATCGTTTTAGTGTATTGAATAAAAAGATGAACAATGTTAAGAAAATATAAGCATCCTTATATATATATATATATATATATATATATATATATATATATATATATATATATATATATATATATATATATATATATTTTAAAATATATATACTTTATATAAAAAATATATA
>Ga0214545_1006268_pt1 | contig 20823 bp, 16 predicted proteins | sample CNSS4metaG_FD_160064 | JGI IMG/M metagenome (GOLD analysis project Ga0214545, IMG submission 160064) | Root nodule microbial communities from cowpea collected in UCLA plant growth center, Los Angeles, California, USA - CNSS4 | ecosystem: Host-associated > Plants > Roots > Nodule | place: USA...
TATTTTTTAATTTTATCAACTAAGTTCATTAATGTTGTAGTTTGCAAATTTAATAAATGTTTTGGTTCACATGAAATTTTATTTGGTATTCTAATATAAAATATAAACAATTATAATTTATTTTAATATATTTGGCATCGAAGAAAATCCTCTTAATATTGAATATTTCATAATATTATGTTTTCTTTACCGTAATTTTTTTTCTTTTATAAAAATTAATATTGAAGTAGTTAGAACATGGGTACGGGTATGGGTACGAGATTATACCCGTTACCCGGTGGGGATGGGGATGGGAAAAAAATTTGATATCCGTTGGGTTTGGGTATGGAGATAAATTTTTTATGCGGGAATGGGTATGGGATAGTGAAACCCGTCCCCACCCCGCCCCGTTGCCATCCCTAAGTCCAATAACAAAGTGGAAGTACGAGAACTAATTATATGGGTGCAAATAATAATGTCCAATTGGTAGCAAGGCTTCGGTCCCCTCCTACACCATTCTATCACATGCACCGATATAATAAATAAGAAAAGGTGGAAAAACAAAAGTTAAAGTCATCATTCCAAATTCATATAGGAAGATCTTTCGACGCATCTATTCAGATCAAAGTCAAACCCCAAACCAAAAAACCAAAGCCAAAATATACACCTTTACAACTAAAAGAAAAACGAATCAGGTTCAAATAAAATGTCCCAACATGAAAATTTCCCATCAGAACAAAACACGAATCATAAAAACCTAACAACCCAATAACTTTCCAAACCTTATTATCGATAATTTTCCATATTATAATCCTTTCTCCAGGAAAAATCTCAACCAAACCCGAAACAGACTCAGATACACGTTTAGCTTAAATTCTTACTATGAAGATTTTCGATATACCGAACTTGTTTTGATACCGCTTGTGAAAATACAGTGCCAATGAAACTTAACTCCAACTACATAAGACATTAAGATCACTCTCAATCAAAAATTTTAAGAAAATAAATATATGAGTCTTTATTTTTATATAATGTTCTATTTTCTCAATTATAATTAATGTAAGATTTAGACTCTCTCATTTCTAATTAATGTAGGACTTAGACTTACATTATTACAGTAATTTCCGCTCCAAACAAGTCAACAAATATCCCAATAATATGAACATTCAGCGTCCAATACTATGATCATGATTACTCCTCAACAATTCAGCGTCACTGTCCCAATCAAATTTCAATCCCCAAACATAGCATCATCCGGAAACAAGAACAGAGCAAGCCCAAAATCATCTTATATTCAAGCAACAAAACCCAAAACCAGAGCAGGAAAGAATCAAAGTGGAAAGAAAATACTGGAACCTCGTTAGCGCCGGCAATGAAGGGATTGGGACCGAAACAGAGAACACGTGACGGCTCCCGTCGCAGGTGGGTTACAAACAGCCCATGACACAAGCCACGCGGACAACTTTGGGTTCGTCCCGGTGGCTCTCCGGCGAAGTTGACAACGGAGAAGAAGAACCTTGGTGTGAGTATATAGAGATGATAAAGAACATAGTTTCAGAACAAAAGGAAGTTATTAAATTGGTTCCAGAACAAAACTGCTCCGATTCTTCCACCGTGAATCCAAATTTATTTTAATTTTTTAATTTTTAATTTTTGTTTTTGGGTGATATAAAGCAAATCAGTGGTGTGAAAAATAAAATATTGGGTTATTGATCCAATTGTGGAACAAGGGTGCAGACAATAGACATATGGTGGAAAAAGAAATTGGGCTGCAACTAACCCATTCTGAGAAGAAAAAAAAAAAAAAGAAAATAAAACAGGGGGCTTCTCCCTGTAGCCTCAAAGATTCTTCTGTATCCCAAAAATGATATAATTGACTCTAATTAATTTTTTACCTGTTTCGGTGGTTGAGATAATTAAACCGAATTTACTGCGGCTGGTATTTACTGTAGTGTTGCACCCCCAATTCCTGTGTTCCATTTTCTTTCTTCTCCTTCCTCCGTTCTCTTTCTTCTGCTTTCTTCGTTTTCTTTTTTCTCCTTCCTCCGTTCTCATTATTATTCTTTGCTCTATCCAGTGGTCCAAACTTTCTCTCTTTCATTTGAAAGTGCTATTTGTAGTGCTAGTGGTCCCTGCTTTCGTTCTCTTAACTAGTAGCAGTGGTCTTGCTTTATCTGCTCCAAACTCGTTGCTGCAAGGTCATCTACACGTGGTTCAAATTTTTTAAAGCTTTCCTCGTTCTTTGCACGTTCCAGGTTAGTATTCCTTGATGTTTTTATTAATGGTTTTTTGGAATCTTTGTCTGTAAGACCCGTGAAAATTAATTAATTAATTAATAAATGCGGGTAGAAAGAGCCTTTAAAACATTAAATGTTAGTTGTGTGATGTGATAAAGTACTAGCTCATGTGGTTGAGAGTACTTTAATTACCTAAGAGGACTTAGGTTCGAGTCTTATGTATGTTGTTGGTGTGTTGTTTGAATTATTCTTGTTTTGTTTTGGGTAATATAATTGTGACTATTGAGTGATATTATAGTCATAAGATTATAATGGTTATCACAAAATTTGAATTGGCATAATGGTTGTGCTTTGGCCTTATGGGTGAAGGGTCCCGGGTTCAAACGTCCTTGAGGGACATAAAGTTTACTTTAATTTTGTTAAAACTAAGGTTGACTTGAATGTGAAAGGGCAGAGGGGGGCTGAAAAACCATAGTTAACATTGAATAGGAATTTAAAACCATAATTAAGCCCATTTTCATGAGGGTTTCTGGAGTTGTTGATTTGGCTTTTGGAGAGGAGCACGAATTGAGAGAGGGAGAGGAGAGTTTGGGTGTGCAAAGGGCTGAAGCAAAGTATGGGGAATAAGGAACCTTCTTCTTCCCAATTTCATTGTAGAATTACAGGTTAGAGGTACTGAAATTATGTGTATTTTCATATGGTTTGTGTATTTTCATATGGTTTGTGTTTCTGCGTTTTGTTCTCAAATTGGATTTTTATGTGGTGTGATTTTTGGTATAATGTACACTGTAATTGAGGATTTGGGAATGGAATGTGGAGTGTAAAGTCTTTTGGGTATGAAACAAGAATTTGAGGAGGGTTTTGGGTACTGATATTTTGATTTATGTTCAACTTCCGTGTTTTGAGGATACAAATGTGTTTAAAATATGTTTTTATAGTTTGATTGATGAATCAGAGATAATGAACATGATTACATTGTGAATTTGTAATTGTTTTGGTGTTGGTGGTGCATGAGCAGTGGCGAAACTCTGCAAGTTTCGCCCAAGCGACTCATTCTCGCCTAAGCGAGAGTTGCAAGGGTTCATTCAGGGTTTAGGATCGAGCAATTCGCTCAGGCGACCAAGGCTAGAGTTGAGCGAAATGTAGTCTCGCTCAGGCGAGAGTGGCTCGCCTAAGCGAGTTCACGAAGTAGTTTGACGCAAATTCTAAGTTTAATTCTCGTTTAGGCGAGGGCTGGGTGTTTTTGAGCGCAAGTATGACTCGCTCAAGCGAGAAGAGCTCGCCTAAGCGAGATGTGGTGGTGAAGTCACTGTTGAACGCTCGCTCAGGCGAGGTGGGGCGACTTAAGCAAGGCTGACGGGCTAGCTTGGGCGAAGAGCTCTAGCTTAACCGAGTGTACTACGAGTTTGTGTTTATAGGTGATTTGTGGACTGTTTGTTTGTGAGTTTCTAAAGTATAGGAATTATATGCTTGTATTTGTGGTGTTTGGGCTTGATGGACTAAGTCCAATAGGGGTCTGGGATGTGCTTGATGGTTGGACGCATGATGGGCATAGAATTGTGTAGTTCTCGTCGACTGCTAAGTGGCGAGGAGTCCTTAGTATGGTGATTACATGCATCGGACGCACGATGGGCAAGGAACGGTTATGTTCCCGTCGGCTGCTATTGGGCGAGCAGTCCATAGTATGGTGATTGCGTGCGTGCCATGGACCGAGCGAGAGAGGCTTGGATGTTTTACTACAGACAAGGAGTCTGTAGGGCAAGACTATGAGCATGATAGGCTCGTAGAGTTGGACCACAAATGGGTTAGTTTCGTGGGAGCACAATGAAGTCCCAAGACCTAATACATGCATATGACTCATGAAGGACTATGAGATCAGGGATGGGTAATTTGAAAATAATGAAATACATTGGGGAGGTTAGCTTCTTTGGGATGACTGACATATTTATTTTATGTTTTATGTATTTATATATTTGTGCATAGCTCACTCTATCTGTGTGTGTGAAGAGGATCGAATAATTTGTTATTCGGAAGCAGATAATTTGACAGGTGAGCCAAGAGATGCTTAGAGGCGGAGTGTAGGGGCTACCTGGGGATTTTGAAAGAATTTACATATTTTAGGCTTTTGATGTAATTTTAATCATATTGAACTTTGATGGATTTTGTAATAATGTAATTGCAAATATTTAATTATGTTATAATTAAAGTTTTTATTTTCCTGTGAATTTTGGGAATATGCGATTATAAATGAGGTTTTATTGATATTACCGTGTTTTATTTTATTTTATTATTCATTTTTATTTACTTAAAAGTAATATTCCTTAGGGATGTTACATTATCTTTTGCATGGAGTTGATATTTCATTTTGTGATGGTTACGGATGTCCAGATCCTTTTCAATAAAATATGAAACGGATGTGGACATTCGTTTGGTATTGTTTCTTTTTTGTTTTTTTTACTGAAACAGATGTCGAGATTCGTTTCAGAAATATGTGGTTTTTCACTGAAACGGATGTCGAGATCCGTTTCAAAAAAGTGTGAAACGGATCTCAACGTCCGTTTCATTAATTTTTTTTTGAAAATTTAATGAAACGAATGTCGACATTCGTTTCACACTTTTCTGAAACGGATCTCGACATCTGTTTCAGTGTTTTTCTGGCTTTTTTTTACCAAACGGATGTCGACATCCGTTTCGTTAAATTTCTTTGAAAATTTTAATGAAACGAATGTCGACATCGGTTTCACACTTTTCTGAAATAGATCTCGACATCCGTTTCAGTGTTTTTTTTTTGCTTTTGCTTTTTACGGATGTCGTGGCGAGGCATGGGAGGAAAATGAATCATTGAGAATAGTTGGAGTGCAGGTGGTGACAATGTGTAGGTTGGAGTGTTCTGTTTGAGTGTGTTATGTGGGTAAGGTAGTGTGTTTTGTGTGCGTGGTGAGAGAGTGCACTAAGTGTGGTTCTAGTGTGTGCGTGATTGAAGTGAGGTAGTGTGTGTTGCGTGCGTGGTGAGAAAGTGCATTGAGGGAGTGAGGTGCAGTGGTGTGCGTGAGTTTGTGAGGTAGTGTGTGTTGTGTGCGTGAGTGAGGTGCAATGTGCGTGAGTTTGTGAGATAGTGTGTATTGTTTGCGGGGTCAGAGAGTCTAGTGAGGTGTAGTGTTGTGTGTGAGTTTGTGAGGTGTGTGATTATATTAGTGTGTGTGCTTCATTGATTGTGTTGGTTTTTTTTGGTTTGTGCTAAGGATCATTTTTTTTTGTGATTGCATATTTTGCTTATCTGCTTGCCCTTAATCCAACTTCTTTCACGTAATAAAATATTTTCTATTTATTATAGCTCATTATGGAAGATCATCATTTTAGTTGTTTGAGTTTCTTGAATTCTCAAGTGGATTCTCAAATTAATTGTAGTCTCATGTCAGACTTTTCTGATTTTGTACATGATATCTGCGAACAAGATTATACATTTCATTTTACAACTAATGATATCTTCCCAACACATGAAGATTTAATTAAGTGGGTTAGAGGGGTTGCTTTTAATCTTGGATTTGTTGTTATTAGTCTAAGATCAAATAAATATAATGGACAACCAGGAAGAAAGACCCATGTATTATTAGGTTGTGAAAGGGGTGTAAAATATAGAAAATACAAATGTGATGCAAAACTGAGTTTATCTGGGACAAGGAAATTTGACTGCCCCTTTAGATTGAGAGGCAAACACATCTCTCAAAGGGAGGGATGGGTGTTGAACGTAAAATGTGGTTACCATAATCACGATGTATCATCTACTCTAGTTGGTCATCCCTATGCGGGTAGGTTGAAGTCCACTGAACACTCGTTGCTTGTTGATATGACTAAAAGTAAAGTAAAACTTGCAAATATTCTTCTCACTCTCAAAGAAAAAGATGAGTGTAATGTGACAACTATGAAGCAAGTATATAATGCAAGATATAGGTACAAACGTTAAATAAGAGGTTCAAGGACAGAGTTACAACAGTTAATGTTGATGTTGGAACGTGATCACTATATCCATTTTAGTAGATGTGTTGATGAATCTGATGTGGTTAGTGATCTGTTCTAGACCCATCCTGATGTTGTGAAGTTGTTAAATTCATTCAATATTGTGTTCTTAATGGATAGTACTTACAAAACCAACAAATATCGGTTGCCATTGCCTGAGATTGTTGGTGTGACCTCAACATGATTAACTTTTTCAGCCGCGTTTGCATTTTTATCTAGTGAAAAGCAAAATAATTTCACTTGGGCTCTGGAAAGACTAAGAGGTTTGTTTATGACGTCTGAGGGTGGTCCAAAAGTCATTGTAACTGACAGAGATCTAGGTCTGATGAATGTTGTTGGCATTGTGTTCCCTGAGTGTTATCATCTTCTATGTCGTTTCCATATTCAAAAAAAATGTGCAGGCAAAGTGCAAAATGTTAGTGAATTCTGTTGATGCATGGGATGTTGTACTGCAAGCATGGGAGAATGTTATGGATTGTGAAGATGAGTTAAAGTTTAACGATTGTGTTAATCGTCTTGAGCTTGTTTGCCAGTCATGGCCTGTATTCTTTGATTATGTTAATGACTCGTGGATAATTCCTTACAAGAAATACTTTGTGAAGGCTTGGACGAACAAAGTTATGCATTTAGGGAATACAACATCAAATAGGTATGTTTGCATCTTCTTATTAACTAATTTTTTTTATTAATGGTTTTTATGATTCCATGTATAAATTGTTCTAAGGTTGAGTCTGCTCACTGGAGCCTCAAGAAAGTTCTTGGAAGTAGTATGGGAGACCTTTGTTCGTGTTGGGATGAAATTCACAACGTTATTATCTTGCAACATAACGAAATAAAGGCGTCTTTTGAAAGAAGTCTTAATTTGATGAGTGACTCTTACAAGGCATTGAGTTATAGAAGATTAGTTGAATATATTTCTATATGTGCCTTAGAACTCCTTGCTCCAAAGTTAGAAAGAGTAAAGAAAATTGGATTCGATACGAGTCGTTATGGCTACATTCTCAAACAAACTTATGGTGTTTCATGTCCGTGTGAATTAGCACAATATGACCCTGGGATGATTCCTCTCCAAGAAATTCATGTCATGTGGACTAGGTTGAGCTTCTCAAATGTGTCCTCTTCACAATCCGAAGGGCAATTATCTATTCAGAGGGAGGTTGATCTACTGCTTAATCTTTTCAAAGAAGTTGACATTGCAGGAAAAGTCACCATCAAACATAAATTACTTGACATAATTTGCCCTTCGATGACATCAATGTTGCCCCTAGCGAGTAAAATTAAGACGAAGGATGGACCTAAAAGTCATCGATCAAAGAAGTCAACCAAACGTGATCCCTCATATTTTGAGCATGTTGACGCCTTCATTGAGTCATCAAAACAAGACACATTTGTTGCAAAAACAGAAAACAAGCTGAAGACCAAAGGTGTAATCCAAGAAAAGATAATACCCATGCTAGAACAATTCAATCCTGTTTTTCAACCTTATATAGTCGATGTTGTTGATGTAGTGGCAGATGGTCATTGTGGGTATAGATGCATTACTGAATTGCTCGGTATGGGTGAGGAGTCATGGCCTCTAATCAGACATGATTTATACAAAGAACTTAGTTAATGGTGAGATGAATATGCAATATTAGTTGGAGGCTATGATCGTCTGGAAGAACTAAGAAAGTCTTTGCTAGTTCATTCACCATCAGGGGTATGACTTCTATACACTAATGTTGAAACTTATTTATTAAAAGTTTTTTATGATTTTGTTTGATTATAATCTAATTAATTATATACAGGCTAATCGAGACAAGTGGATGACTATACCGGACATAAGGTATGCGATTGCTAATCGATATAATGTAATCCTCATGTGCTTGTCATCGGTTCAGAATTTGACGATATTCCCACTTCGTACATCCCCACCTATTTCGCAAAGTCAACATCGACTAATTTGTATCAAACATGTTTACGGTTCTCATTTTGTGCAGGTATATATATATATATATATTATTTTTTTTTAAAAAGGAACTTTATTTACATGTTGACTAATTAAATATTTACAGGTTCCCTTACAAGAAGGTTGTCCATTACCGATGGTGGATATCATATCATCTAGGAATTGTTATCCAAAGGCAAAGGGGTGGGCATCATTTTATAGAGATCGGATGAAGGTATTCGTAGATTTACACGTAGTTGATCGTAGTTATGTAGATCTTATGAAAGACTGATATTTGTTAATTGTATTAAATATTTGACTATTGTAGTTTATTTTAGAAAATTTCATATTGTAATGTACTTTTAAAAAATACGTTTGTAATTATTTTACCAATATATAAAATATTAACTCCTCTGGCCAAGGGACAAATATATTTTGGCCTTATTGCTAACAAAATAGACGTTTCAATTTATAATCATATATCGATGAAACAACTTAATATAAAATCCAATAAAATGTAAATTGTAACATCAAATACAAATATAAAGTAAATCGACTATCCAGACGTAGATGGTCGCCGACCTCGAACTCTACGTCCTCCTCTAGTTTCCTCCTCTTCTGTTGCATCACGAGCTATCAATAATAACTCATGTGTGCGATCCCAAGCAACTGTGCCCTCACTAACGTCCCTACAGTCTATCATCCGCTGAAGACCGTTGATAATGCGCTTCATGGCACCCTGCGATAATACCAAGTTAATGTCAAATATTTAAGTTACTAATAATATGAACAAATTAATTTGTAACATACCAATAAACCACCAGAAGATGATGACGCTGACGTCCTCTGAGCTGATATGTCATCTGGCAAATTCCAACGAAGTCGAGGCATAATCACAAGGCTGGGTCGGTCAGCCTCAACTCCGCGTAAAATGTAAGGATGGGAGACCCTCCAAAACCACTGCAAATATTCATCCAAACATGAAAAATGAGTTGTCGCGGGGACCACTTGAACTACGACAAACTGATCGTGGTCTCTACACCGATCATTAATAGTCGCAAAGTCCAACATGGGAAGCGAAGTCGGCGGTCGTGGAATAGGCTGCATGAAGCCAAATTGTCGCAACACACGCTCCGTCAGATGACAGTGTACGAGGATACCAAGCTTGATGAAGCCAGAAAACATGGTAGATACAACAAGTGGTCGACCAGCCCTATGTGCTACATATGGGTTCCAAGTCACCCCATCATATGTCAAGGCAGCCAACTGGACTCTAACATCAGCTATAGCGGAAGTAGTGCGTCTAGTGATATAATGTTTGGCACGGGGTTCGGTCTCCACATATGTATCCCGTAATTGATTCCTTCCCAATGTAGGGAAGTGCTCGTATATTCAAGCCTGTATCAAATAACATTTCATTTAACTATTTTGATAAAAAAATACAAGTTAAATATTTAACAAAATGTAATATAAAATGGTACATGTAGAAGAGGTAGATATTCAACCAATTGCTTTGTATTGGCAAATCTGGCATCTCCTAGCTGCTCATATAAGTAGACAAAAGCAGCAACTCCTTAAGCATATCTGCGGCAGGTAGGGAGATCCCTAAATAGCTCGAGGTAATGGGTACGAACATAGGTGGCGCTTTTATTAGCAAATATCGTGCACCCTACGAGGTGCAAAAGATATGCATGTGCAGCAAACTCCCATAGCTCGTTATCACAACAGTTATCATATAACTCTCTCAACCAGCTAAGTCTGACATGCCCACGGCGAATTTGATTCAACTCATTGCAAGCCATGGCCCGTTCAACACCAAGAAGTGTCATCAAAATCTCAACTGAATCTTCATATTCAAGATTTTTAGTGGAGCAAAACTGTCCAGTGATAGGAAGATGAAAGACTGATCAGACGTCATCTAAAGTGATGATCATCTCACCAATTGGTAGATGAAAAGTATTAGTCTCAGGAAGCCATCTCTCCACGAAACCCAATATTAACCCAACATCGGGATATTCATATAAAATATCGCACAAAGGTGATAATCCAGAAGTTACCATAAATGGTAGAACAGAAGGGTGAGGAGCTCCTAATTTTTTCACTTTTTTAATATGGGAGACTACTTTCACAACTCGATCCTAAGAAAAAAGAAACAAAAAACAATAAAAATACATAACAACAATAAAATAAAACATTTATAAAAACTTCTTACTAACCTGACCATCCCATATGATCTGTGCAACATGATCCTGATACCGAGTCAATAAAGATGTATCAGAGGGACCACCTAGAAATCCTGCACCATCATTATCAATCCCCTGCTCCTCGTCTTGAGGAACATCGAAAACCTCATGCTCGACGACATCATCCTGAACAACATCAGCCTCGTGCTGACCCCTTCTACGAGCTGAAGCGATCAATCTCCTCCGTGCAACACCTTGTGTAGAAATCTCGGGTGCATCGTGTGAACCGCGTCTAGATAAATTACTTCATGTCCTAACCATATCTATAATTAAAATTATCAAATTTTCAGTAACCAAAAATCATGCACAATTGATACGCAATTAAAACACCAAGAAAAAATTATGCAAATGCTGCTTCTGCCTCTCTACCATTTGTCTTCATTTTTCCCAACTATGCATATCACTAACACCTTCCATTTCTACGCACGTCACTAACACCAAAGTGGCAATAGAGAATTAGGAGGTGTGACCAAAGAAAGGCCATTATTGGGTGTAAAGCCAACTTCGAAACCCACAAATTCTTAAATAAATTACAAATAAAAGAAAATATAAAAAAATAAAACAAATGTCAAAATCCGTTTCATACTTTTCAAAACGGATCTCGACATCTGAAGCGTTAAAAAAAAACAAAAAAAAGCTTGAAACGGATGTCGACATTCGTTTTAGACTAGTATGAAACAGATCTCGACATCTGGAATACTGCAAAAAAAAACAAAAACTGAAACGGATGTCGACATCCGTTTGAGACTTGTAAAACGGATCTTGACATCCGTTTTGCTGAAAAAACAAAAAAAAAATCATGAAACAGATCTCAACATCCGTTTTAGACTTTTACGAAATAGATCTCAGCATCCGTTTCACTGAAAAAACAAAAAAAAAATGAAACAGATCTCGACATCCATTTCGAACTTTTAGGAAATGGATCTCGACATCCGTTTTGGTCAATTTCAGGCAAAAAAAGTTGAGTTACGCAATTCATATTATACATGGATATTTGATTATATTTTCTAAATAAAAAACCTATTCATGCATCTATTGCACACAACACAGTAAAATGAAATTCAAAAATACATGGTATAGAATAACTTAATTGGATCAATTCTTGGTTGTTGGCAGTATTGTTGGCAATGGAGTGTACAACAATGTGCACCTGTAGACTCAAACAGAGAGGAGAGAGGGTGCGCCAAAACAAAACACAAATAAAGGTTGTGAGTGTGAGTGGAAGAATGAAACAAGAGTGTGAATGTGGAGGCGTGGAGAGGAAGTCGAGAACCTGTGAGTGTGAGAGGAGGAAGGAAACGAGATTGTCAATGTGGAGGCGTGGAGAGGAAACGAGAAGCATGTGAGTGTGAGAGGAGGAAGGAAACGCCAGTTCAATGTGAGGGGTGGAGAGGAAACGAGAGTGTGACTAGACGACTGGAGGAGGAAGAAGCATCAACTAATAAAGGCTGCCAGGCTGCTACGTTTAGGTTTAGGTCAAACTGAAAAAACAGTGTAGGGAGCTAATTCCTTTTTGGGGTGCATTTTGGGGGTGCAGGGGAGTGGTTTTTGGGATGCGTTTTGGGGGTACAAGTGGCATGCTGTTAAATGAAGAGAGAGAAACAATTACTTTTACCTTTTACCATGGGCAAAGATAGAAATAGATAAGTTTTAGGAGATACTGAAGAAATAGTTAGAGGTGTAGGGAGAAGGTCTCAATAAAACACCGCAAAGAAAAACATAAAAAGACCACAAAAACAAATACATAAAAATTAATTTTTATTTCTCACAAATTTTATATAAATCACTTTTCTCCATTTTTATTTTACTTATTCATCTTTGAAATTTAACTAAAATTTTCTAAAACACGAAATAGGGTGTTTACACACACCGGCTTCGCTAACAATCAATAAAACCTTGTTTCTAAACAATAAAAACCTACTTTGTGTGTCCTCAAGCTTTCTATATAGTATTAGTTGTTGTTTTAACAATATTTATTCCATAAAAATTTAGCTTATATAGCTATGATTAATTTGTATCTATATCATTATCGAATGGGAAACATATAATGTTATAAGAGCAAAACTATATATTTCATTTGGCTACTGTATTAGTTATATCATACAAGAGATACCAAGAAAAACACTCTTAATAAACAACTAAATTAGTTTCAAACAAATTTAATAAATAATGTAATAATTCTCTCAATCAAAACCATAAGATGAGAACGTGGTTTGTGAAAATCAGATTATGTTCGAATATCGGTTATATGTAGAGAAGTTGTTAACATTTCACGACTGTATAAAGATAATATACATTTAATTAAATATGCAAAATAAATTTAATTTTTTTATTGTTCATTTTCTCTAAAATAAAAAGAAAATAATGTGCAAAAGTATAAAAACAAAATTGAAAATTTTGGGCCGGAAATTAACTTCGTTTCTACACATTTTTTTTTTTTATATATATATATATATATATATATATATATATATATATATACTCTTTTAATATTTTAAAAAATTATATCCACACATTGTAATATTAATGTAATATTAATTCTAATTTGTAATAAACAATATAAGGAATAAATTGGTCACGATAACAATACAATACGAGAATAAAATCACAATAAATCAGAGCATAATATCAATCATTATCAGTAATATTGATTCTAATCATTACAAGAGATATTGCTTCTAATTATTTTCTAATTATTAGAATCATAACAAAGGATGAAAAAAAAACAAAGAGTAGAGACGAAAATATGTTGAGTTGTTGGGTTCATGAGGAGAGGTGTGATAATTAAAAACAATTTGGGTTCTACCTTTTTTTTCTTTTCTTTCTTTTTTTCATCTCTTTCTTTTTTCTTTTGTTGCTAAAATTAAAGTTTGAAAATCTTTGAAGAAAATTTTATTTCACTCTTTTTAGTTACCATTAACTAAAAACATTTTTTTATTTTTTATCTTTTTATTTTTCAAAAATAAATTTATTCATTCTAACATAATTGGGTGTTGACAATGGGTATAAAAATCAATTTTCCTTTTGTATTATAGAATGTATATGTGATTTGAGTGTATGATAAACATTTATTATTATAAGTGTAAATGGAGATATTCAAATACCAATATTCTACATTATACATATATATATTACAAATGGATATCTTTTAAGTTAATGACATATTAAAATATACATGTAAAGGCTTTGATTTTGTTATACTATACATATACACATATAAAAGTTTAAAGTTTTTTGGAGATGATGTTTTATACTTAGTTTTATTTGATATTATATGATAATATATATGACTTGTAGAGTTAATTAATTTTGGGTGGTACCTATAATGAGTTAAGGTTATTAAGTACATTAAAATCTAATTTTATATATAATCTTTTGGTATGAAATGTTGTGTAAACTAATCAATATATTGTGTTTTGTTGATAGTGCAACAACTCATGCATTTCTAAGAGTAATAATTTTTTTCTCTTTTGTTTGGTTATGCGAGAAGTCAATATTAGTATTATTTTTGGTACTATAAATATATTTGAAGTTTAATACTTCTACCAAGAAGTTTAATAGAAACTTATTAAGTTTCACAAATATTTGTCTAAATGGATATCATATTAAGACAAACAATTAAGGAGATATGAAATGTCTTTATATCACTAGAATTGAGTTGAAAAAATTGTGTATTGGAGAAATTATCAGCCATCTCTTATGGCTTGTACCACACATATATTAGTGCAATTGAAATGCATGTTATTGTAAGCCAGAAGCTTACGAATCAAGATGAATTCCTTGTTTGGCAAGATCAGTTGGGTCATCCTAAATCTACTATGAGCGAAAAATAGTTGAAAAACTCATGTGGACACTCACTTAAGAGTCAAAAGCTTATTTAGTTCAATGATTTCTCATGTACTGCACGTTCACAAAAGAAAGTTGATAATAAGACAATCACTAGAAAAATTAGAAATGAGTAAATCTCATTTTTAGAATGAATATGGGGTGATATTTGTGGTCCAATATATCACACGAATCATTTAGATATTTCATGGTTTTAAAGATGCATAAACTAGATGGTCATATATTTATTTATTATCAACTCAAAATCATATATTTGCAAAGTTATTAGCATAGTTAAGAGCTCACTTCCCAGATTATCCGATTAAGAAAATTTGTCTTGATAATGCTAATGAATTTACATCTCATGCTTTTCATGAGTTTTATATATCAATTGGAATTGAAGTTGAACATCTAGTAGCACACGTTCATACTCATAATGGACTTGCAAAATCATTAATAAAATTTCTAAAACTGGTTGCAAGATCATTACTTATGAGAGCTAATCTTCTAATGGCTACTTGGCTATATGCAATTTTGCGCGTTGCAGTATTGATTCATATCAAACCAAAAAGTTATCACAAATACTTTATTATGCAATTGATTTTTTTTCAGTAACCTAATATTTCTCATTTAAGAATTTTTGGGTTTAGGGTATATGTTCTGTTATCCCCACCAAAAGGCACTATGATGGGTCCTCAAAGATGATTGAGAATATATGTGGGATATGATTTGGCATCAATCAAATATCTTGAACTATCAATTTGAGACTTATTTACAGTTCGATTTGTCAACTATCATTTTGATGAATAAGTTTTTCCAACATTAAGGGGAGAAAGAAAAGAATTGGAAAAAGATTTTGGTTGGAATGAATTATCATTATTTCGTCTTGATCCTCATATAAAAGAATCTGAACTAGAAGTTCAAAGGATAATTCATTTACAAAATTAATCAATCAATTAACAGATGTTTTTACTAACAGAAAAGGGTAACTAAATCAAATACCAAATGTTAATGCTCAAAATATAATTGATATTAATTTATAACACGCCTGAAGCGTGGTAGGTCTATTGGTTGCAAAGACACACCTGAAGTGTGGTAGGCCTATTGGTTCCAGTAATAAAAAACTCTCAAATGAGAAAAGGAGTTAAAATGCAAGATGACCTGATTGAAAAGGTGGAAATTCCAAAATATTTATTTGACATAATTAATGATTCAGTTCCAAAGGAACTCCAGGTACTTGAAATTGTTGAAAATGATGAGATCTCAATAAACTATGTCATGAATAAGAAAATATGGAACCAAAATGAAGTCAACATTAACGAGACTTTTGCATATAATATAGTGATAAATGTTATGAATAACAATGAGGGTCAAACTAATGATCATAGAAGATTGTCAACAAAGAAATTATTGGCCAAAAGGTAAAGATGCAATAGAAGCATAATTATATTTGCTTGTTAAACAAAGGGTTGTTGGACCTGTAGTATACACACCTAAGAGTGTAAAACCTGTTGAGTACAAATGAATTTTTGTGCAAAAACAAAATAAGAATGGTGAAATTGTTAGATACAAAACATGGTTAGATACTCAAGGTTTTTCACAATACCTGGTATTGATATGGTGAAGTACCATATCTTAGTGATATAGGAGCACTAATGTATCTTGCCAATTATACTCGACCTAATATAGTGTAAATTTGTTAGAAAACTATAGTTCTTCACCTACAAGAAGACATTGGTCTAGAATAAAACATATACTTCGTTATCATAAGACACTATGAATATGGGTTTATTTTATCCAAATGATTCAAAATCAAATCTAATGGGTTATGCAGATGCAAGTTATTTATCAGATCACAATGATCGATCACAAACAAGATATTTGTTCACATGTAGTGGCACAACAATTTCATGGCAGTTTGGGAAACAAACCATAACAACTACATCGTCAAATCGTGCAGAAATTTTAACATTACATGAGGGAAAAATAGAATCAACAACCATATATGAAGACAATAGTGCAAGTATTTCTCTCTTGAAAGAATGATATATTAAAGATTTATTTACGAAGTCTTGGTCAAGGAGAACCTTTGAGCAATTGATTCAAAAGATGAGACTCTGTCATCTTAATGATGTAAGTGTACATGAGGGGGAGAAATAAAAGATGTGATGAATAATATTATAAAGAATTATGTACTCTTTTTCCTTCACTAGGTTTTTATCCCAAAGGATTTTTCCTAATAAAGTTTTAACGAGGCACATTCTCTTATTAATGGACACTAAAGCGGAAGTATTATGAAATTAATGGATATCTATTGACTTGCTTGTAGTTACTCATGATTGATCTCTATTGATGTTATCATTAACTATTATAACCATTGAGTTGCCTTTTGTACCTATAAAGAGGGACTTTTCCTATTGGTATGACACACATAAAACTAGTCTTTATTATCTTTTCTACTTTTCTCCTTTATATTATAACAAATCACAGGTTTTGATATATTTCTTATCACATGCATTTAGACCATATAGCATAGCGATATCAAGTTAAAATTAAAGATTAATTATATATAGAAATTTCATATCACCACTAAGAAAAAACATTTCTTTTTGCTATTTGTTTTCTTCTTACTTTAATTTTATTTTTTTTGGGCTTCTCCTTACACCTCCGAACATTTTTTTTACACTCCCAAATTGTTTTAAAATTTTCACTTTGCCCCTCAATTAAAAGTAACTAGAACTTTTCTCTCTCTAACGGACCTACCCAATACATATACACACACACACACACACACACACACACACACACACACATATATATATATATATATATATATATATATATATATTTGCACATTATATGGATCACACATTCAACAAAGGTTTATATCTTAAGACATTTCATTTAAGCTTTCTTTGTATATAGTGACGGATCTTGATCAACGATTTTAGGAGGCCAAAATAATACACTCAAAATTTATAATTTTTAAGTTGTATTTGATATGAGCTCCATTTTAAATAATTTTTTATAATTTGATCTTTTTCATTTATGATATTTCCATATGTGAGAACGTTTCTTGTGTCATGTTTCAAATAATTAATATCAAACTCCTCACTCTAACTTTTCTAATTCGAGCAATAAATTTATTCTTTTATTATCTATCAATATTCCAATTTAAAAAAAATAAAATTAAAAAATAATTGATCATAATCTAATAAAATTTTTGAGTAACAATTACTAAAAGAAAACTCTGCTAATCACACAATTAAAAACTAGTTATGAAAAAATACATGATATATTATTTTTTTTCTATATTCATAAAAAAGTAATATATAAAAATTCATTAAAAAAATAAAAATGTTAACTATTAAACTAGAATTTTTTTATCAAGTAAGACAAAAAAAGATACATTTTTTTAAGAATAGATAATAACATATGAGAAATGAGAGTAAAAATAATGAGTTTGTATTTTAGTTTTTTTTCAAAAACAAAAGAAAAAAATAAAAATAAAAAATGAACATAGGTGAAAAATGAGTATAATAGATAAAAACTAAAAAAACAATGAAAAATAATATTAATAAATATATTTATTTTTTATTATATTTTATTTTATATTTTATTATTTAGTAATACTGAATGTTATATTTTATAAATAAATAAAAATCACTTAATTTAATTTTCATCAAATTTTAATATATGTTGTATATAATTTAAAATTTAAAAAAAAATGTTAAAACCTTTTAATATATAAAATTTTAAAATTTTAAAAAAATTTGGGACCATTACCCCTTTCTGTTATTTGTCATTTAGAAGTTCCATCGCTGTGTACACGATTTCGTTCAAATCCTGCCACAAGTTTCTGATCCCTAGGATTTATTTTTCTTTATATTTGAAGTTACACACGTGAAAGTTTTATTTTTCTTTATATTTGAATTTACACACGTGGGTGAATATGAATTTTTTTTTTCAAATTTAAAAAAAAATTCTTAAATTAACATAATATATAATATAATTAATAGATATATTAAATATTAAATTTTATGTTAATTAGGTAACATACGATCTATTGTTTATTAGAGAAACGTAAACATTATTAGGTATTACTAAATATCGTTGACATTTTTAATAATAATATCTTTTATTTATCCTATTTATGTTTAGTTGTCTTGTCATATATATTTATATCACTTCTTACAAGAAATATATTCACTTTATATGTACTTTAGACACAACAAAGATTAATTCTACACATTTTTTCTTTACATTTAACAATAATAAAATAAAAATATTATTTTAAAATATAGTTAAAAATCAAAATGAAAATATTTGAGAAAGTTATGACTCGCCTAGTTATTAAGAAGAATCGTGTATAATATATATATATATATATATATATATATATATATATATTATTTGGATCACACATTCAGAAAAGATTTATATAATGATGATCTTAACCTATAATTTTAGGAGATTAAAATAATGTACTCAAAATTTATTATTTTTAATTTATATATGTTTTCTTTTATCTTCATATGTAACTTTCTTTTTATTACTTTTAAAAAAATATTTATTTTTTTATTCTCTATTAATATACTTATTTTAAAAAAATTATAAATTTAAAAAATTGATAATAAAAATTAGAAAATAATCACTAAAAGAAAACTCTAATAATCAAACCACGCTTAAAAACTAGTTACGAAAAAACATATGAAATATATTACTTTTCTTCTATATACATAAAGAATTAATATATAAAGACTCGTGACATAAAAATAAAAATACTAATTATTAAACTAATATTTTATTGTCAAGTGAGACAAAAGAAAAATACATTCCTTTAAGAATAAAAGAAAACATATAAGAAAAGAGAATAAAAATTGTGAGTTTATGTCTAAATTTTAAAAAAATAAAAAGTGAAAAAATGAATACAATAATTAAAAAATGGTACAATAATTGAAAAACTAAAAAACAACAAATAAAACTATTAATAAATATTTTTATTTTTTATTATATTTGATTTTATATTTTATTATTTATTAATACTAAATGTTAAGTTTTATAAAATAAATAAAAATATACTTTAAGTTAATTTTCATCGACTTTTAATATATGTTTGTATATAATTTAAAATTTTTAAAACTTTTTAATATATAAAATTTAAAAATTTAAAAAAAGTTTGGGGACCATGTACCCTCTGTCTTTTGTCATTGATAAGTTCCGTCACTGTGTTCCGTAACTGTGTATACGATTTCGCTCATATCCTGCCACAAGTTTCTGATCCCTAGGACTCTGTTTTTTTCTTTATATTTGAATTTACACACGTGAATGAATGTGAACAAGTTCTCTTCTTCTTCTCAGTTTGCTATAGACATTTTGGGATATTGTCCCAACCGTTTTTGTGGACCGTATTGGCAAAAAAATCAACCTTGTCGTAAAGAAAAATCCATGTGGTTCTCTCAAGGTTGGCCTGCTGAAGATGTTCATGTGTCTTGCAGAAACGATTAAATTGTGGTACGAGGCAAGATAAACAGCTTTCAAACTTTTTGTTTTTTATGGAGATTTTGTAAAGGATCATTGTCCTGTTTCAATTAATTACCAGTATGAACATGGTTTAACTTTTCTTCACCAATAAATTACTCTTGACTACATCTTCACTTGGATAAAAAAATCACTTAGTTGCATGCAAATGGTAACGCACTAGTAAGCTATTTTTTATATACTTTAGAAACTAGAATGAGAATGGGGTTGCTTTTGTTGGTTTATGAAAAAATTAAAGAGTAATAAACTCTACATATAATAAATTAAGCAGTCCCCAATACTTTAAAGAATTGATAGAGAAAGATGGTAACTGGTCTTTCAACTCTAGACCACATTAAATAGGAAATGAGAGAAAGAGTAGGAATAATGCATAAGGTGCTCATATATGGAGACCATAACCCTTTATGTAATTACTGTCAAATACTTACTTAATTTCAATATTTCTAATTTGGCTTCTTCATCAAATTAGAATATTGTTTACATTTACACATTTAATATATCTAGGGCTGGGCATAATTTACTAAACTATACTAAACTATAGTTAATTGTACTATATTAAACTAAAATATACTAAACTATTCATAATAATAATTGAACTGTACTATAAAATAGTTCAGTCTTAAGAAACTAAACTTATGTTAAGCTAACTAAGTTAACTATTGAACTATAGTAGATTGAAAGAGCAAAATACCTCAAATAAAATATTAGTATTAGGATAAGAATTTGACTTATGTGTTTTATATCTTACGTTCTATTCTTTCTCTTTCATATTGAAATATTTATTTTATTTTGTCTTAATTTTTTTCTTTACTCTTTCTTTGAGAAAAATATAAAATATTTATAATTAATTTATTAAAAAAAATTATAAATTAATTCAATATCTTATTTTATTTTGAATGAATTTTACTATGTAATGTTATTTTTATGTTATGATTTTACAGAAGTTATTTTTAAAAATTAAATTCTGTGACAACTAACATTTTTATAATTTTTTATTTATATTAAAGTTTTTTGTAACTTAAATATTGAAATTAGTATAATAAATATAAATATT
>Ga0214545_1006269_pt1 | contig 20819 bp, 7 predicted proteins | sample CNSS4metaG_FD_160064 | JGI IMG/M metagenome (GOLD analysis project Ga0214545, IMG submission 160064) | Root nodule microbial communities from cowpea collected in UCLA plant growth center, Los Angeles, California, USA - CNSS4 | ecosystem: Host-associated > Plants > Roots > Nodule | place: USA...
GGGTACACTGTTCTTGCTTACTAGCTAGGGTCTAAATTCGTGATACTCTTTTCTTTTACCATCCTTTGGTTTCTGTCTGGTTATCTGAAAAAATAAGGAAGAAATGTTTTTTTTTTTTTTTTAATTGTGGAATGATTAAGGTTTAGTTTTGCAGAGGAAATGGATGCATGTGGGAGGCAGCGTTAGTCTTAGGACCAAGGTAAATGGGTTGTCGGCTACCAACATAATAGGCATTACAACACTATTAAAGCTAACACGCATTCTTATTTTTTTTTATAATGTTTTTATTATTATTAATGATTAATGATAACCTTGCATGCATTATCTTTATTTGTGTGACTCAAATATTAAAACATGTCATCTTTTTTCAACCTTCCTTGTACATAAAACAATTTCAATTGGGCTTTTTTTATGGTTAATAATTACTTTCCTTAGGAAATAATAATAACAAGTAAAATAAATTTAATTTTTTTCTTAAATATTGATTTGTTTCTACAATTTTCTTTTAATAATGCAGATTTGCAAATTGGAATTTTAGGTAGGTTAATAATTGTTGAGAATTTTTAAAATTTGGATGGAATAAACTGCTCTAGCATGAATTTGATTACACTTTATTTGTATAATTAATTAGTGAGTTGACAAGGGTGAACTTTCTATCTGCAAATTTGGAAAAATAAATTATATGATAATCTTGAATTTGTAGATATTTCAAAATTTTTAATATAAATTTTAATAACAATTTTCTAACATTATGTATTTAGAATAGATTAATTAATACTTTACCTAAATTGAAACAAAACATTTTCGAATAAATAACTAAATTGGGTAAATAGTAAGAAGAAATTGTTTATTTATAATTTAATACGAAAAACTTTTACCTTTTTCATACTATTATTTTTTGGCTCTATAATTATTAAATGCAAATATATTTTATACCTTTTTCGTATTATTGTACTGTATCTATAAATAGCATCTTATTCAATAACTACATATCTTAAGTAGATCTTTGCAGATTCATAATTTTGTTTTTAGAGTTTATGAATTTTTAGAAATCAAACACTGTCGTTTGTTATGTACATTCCTGTACACTAATACCTAACACGTGAATGACATTATATCCAACCGTTGACCAAGAATATTAAGGATATAAATTTTTCATTGCAAACCTAAAAATAACTATAATACATTTGACAGAAGAATATTTAGAAAGAGGAGTCATTTCTTTGTTAAAGTCAAAAGAGCATATTCTGATTGTTATACTTATGAATGTATAGTTGATATTATTATAACATATATGAATGCATACAATTTTTTATTTATTTGAGCATATGACGTCTATTTTTTACATTATATTATATTAGTCTAATATTTGAGAATTACTATTGGAGTTGAATATAGCATGTTGGCAAATTTTTTATTAGAGAAAAAACATTCATCCACACGGTTCAGGAATTCAGAAATGCCATAAAAAGAATTATTTTATAAAATTTTGATGCGACTTTTTATATATTTTTTCCATTCTAATTAGATTTTCCCTTGTTTTCTGTAGTTCTAAATGTGCAATGGGCTCTAAATAAATATAATAAATATTTAATTATTTTATTGATATTGTAAAATGACATTTAAAATTATTTAGCTCAAAACACACCTTATACTCTAAATTGATAAATGTGTCAACAAAAAACTTAAAAATGATGTATAATTAAATACAATGATTTAAGTGAAACCTGTAATCCAGTTTCTTATGGGACAACATGTTGCTCAGTTACAGTTTGAGCCAATGATAGATAATCTTGATAATATTATGTTGTGGATGAATCTTCTCTTATTAAAAATTTAGATGGTGCTGTAAATGAAATATGATTCATTGGCTTATATGCATTAGTTGAAAGATGTCACTCTCATTGTGTATAGTTTGCAAGATTTACAACAATTAGATTCAATTAATAGTAGTTTAACAACAGTTCCTAATCATTTGACATATAAAGAGACTCAACTTAGAATATGAAAATATTGATTAATGATGGCTTTTCTAATATGATGAAGAATTTGTTTATATGGAGTTTAATGTATAAAATGATTTTCGAAAAAGAAATTATGAATTTTTTTCAAAATAAGTGCTGTGTGGTGTAATTTTATCATGAGATTGATGTGATCTCTATATTTTTCAGTCCTCTTTTTGTTTTTTCAAATAAATATTCATGCAATGAGAGAGAAAGTAATATTTAACACGAGTTTATTTGGAAATTAAATACAATAATTTTGATAATATAATTTTACACATTCAATAATATTATTAATCTTGTTTAGTTTAGTAATAGTAATTTTCACTTCAATTTTAGTTACAATTTTTATTTTCTCTCATGTTCGTGAGTAGAAGTAAAAGAATCATTTACAATATTTAGAAAGTTATAATTAAATTTTTAATATAAAAAAAATATATTTTGAAAGTATGTACTCAAATATATGATTTTTTTTGCAATAAATTTAAGAAATGTCATATTTTATTAAAATACATGATACTTTTAGAAAACAAAATGTAGAAAAAAAACACTTTTTTTTTCATAAACTCAATACAGTAAAATCCACATGTATTCAAATCATATTGCATACTTTTTTCTTATACCCAAAAGATAATATAAAAGCTAAAAAAAATGGACTTGAAAATGAAAAAAAAAAATCACAATATAAATGAAAATTAATTTAAAAAAGAATTAAAATGTCATAAAAACAATTTGTGATAAATATATACGTATTTATACCTTTTTTTTCTTGTATTTTCTCTTTACTTTATGGTAGGACAGAACGAGAAAACATTATTAATTAGCTTTGATGGAGTCCCACAACACCATTATCGTGGACAATAATTTGTCATCATATATCAACAACGTCTCAATTAAGAGAATTTTTGTCTCATTCAATATTCAGCTCAATAAAGTTCCTATTTTTATTTTTCTTGGTAGAGTAAGAGAATTTCATTTCAATGTAACATGGTATATAAAAAGGTATATAAGTTGGTTAGGCAATTTTGTCATTATGAATTTCATATATACATTAAACTATAAATTATGTATTTGGATTTTTTTTTTTGCGAGAGAAATTACTTCAAAAATATTGTTTTGAGTGATTTATAGCTATTTAAGAGGATCAAAATCGTAACATTAATGGTAATATAAACAATAATTAAGTGTATACGTAATCAAATCTGTATATAGAGATCTAAATTTTGAGTCATGAAAACATTGACAGTAAAGGAAACCTCAACTTTAATTATAAATCATATAATAATATTGGAAGGTTAATAAAATTCAAATATTTTCACAGAGGAGGGAGTTTTTTATGATACATTGATTAAACAGACAAATTTAACATATTTTATTGTAAAAAAAAAATTAATTTCAATATATTATATATATTAATTTTGTAAAAATAATTCTATTAATATTTTGTCAAATCTTTCTTAAGCATTTTCTTAGGGTACTTGTTGATCAACATAAAGAATAAGTAAATAATTATATATTTAAGTTTTTTTTTTTTATTGAAAGTTCTTTTGACATATAGGTTATATAATAAATAATAACACAAAAGTCACAATTAAATTACTGTAATGGTTAAATATTTGATAGAAGATTGCTAAGAATTTTAGTGTAAATTTAAATTTTATATTTAAGGACATATAAAAAAAGAGACATACAAATTTATTACTTTAAGTTTTAAGTTAGAAATGTTGTCAAAGCTTTTTATGTAAATTTACTTACAACATGAAATCTATCAGGTGAATCTACTAGAAAAGCAACAAATATTGTTTTTATTTCCCTGCTTTTAGTTTGAATCTTATATTTTTTTATATACTATAATTTTATATTAATTAAATTAAAACTTTAAAACAAGATATCAAATCTGAGACCATTAACAAATCACTTCCCTCCACCTTAAGTGTATTTAGCATATTTATGTCATATTGTTAATTAAGATAAACTCGTAACATCTCTATTATAAATTTACTTTTTATTTCTATCAATTATATACGTGTAGGTAAACACTTAACTTAACATATACATTTTTAACTACTGATTCTTTCTTATATAAGTTAAGATTGGGAGAGAATAACCTATATTTCATTGATCAAGTTAACACCAAGAAAAAAAAAAATGGGTGAAGGAGAACCAGATTACCAAGCATGAAAAGTGCACTTAACCGTTCATTATTACGCAAAATATTCATGACGTGAACGAGTCAAACTCTGCGATGTAACATCTTCAAATATTCTACTTTACTTTAATACATAATTTATTAAACAACGTAGCAATTTATCATTAAATAACATCATAATTTTTACATAAATAATATTCATATCGGAAATAATTAAAGTCAAAGTCAAAGTCTCGTATCTGATAGAAATAACAAAGTTAAGCACTATATAAGATTAAAAACTCATAACCATATTTTTAAGATTTTAGAGATCAAAATATGTCAAATAAAATAACTTATATATGTAAAATCAATGTCAAATATATAGAATTATAATATCTCTATGACTATAATTAAACCATATGATAAAATATAAATTTAACAATATATAATCATATATATATATATATATATTATTTTTCCAGATGATATATTAAAATCAACAAATATATAAAGTGAAGATTGCAACTTGGTGTTCTTGTTGGTATTATCATACATAGAATGAATAATGACATTAAGTTGTAAAAGTTCTTTATGGCAGCATCCATTGTCTGTTTATGAAGTAATATAAAGTGTCTTCTCACTTTATCTTTTATCTTGTGTTTTATGTACAATTACATACTTTCATTTTTAAAAGTAGCATGCGATATCGATTCTAATTATAATTTTATGTTCTACAAAAATAATATTTATATTTAATGTTGATATCTTTCGTTTAAAATAAAAAAATATATATATATATATATATATATATATATATATATATATATATTTATTCTTCAACTATTTATTTTTCAGTTTATGAGAAAAGGAATATCTGGTAAGATATTATAGTTTCCTAATAGAGTTAATAGAATAACTATAAGTCCAACCATTGAGGTGGCTCGGGTAAAGTCTTTCAACAATTAATTGCGGAGAGAAAAATCACTACGAATAATTTAGAAGCACGAGTTATGTTTAATTTGATCTTAGCAAAGATAAATGAAAAATAGATTAGTATAGCTGAGTTTCTTTTTCGTTTTTAAGAGTGATGGTTTCAATAAGAATTTTTTATATTAATTTCACATGTATAAATAATTTGTGATTCTTTTAAATGAGATACGATAGTATTCCATTATTTTCGTATTTGATTTTGTTTCTGTTTTAAGTTGTTTTTATTAGGTAATCTTAAAAAAAACTTATATTTTTTCATTATTTTTTTTACTTTTTTCTGTTACATTTCATAATTTTTCTTTTACAATAAAAGTTTTCATTTCATTTATCTTAACTATTTGACTCATTGCATATTATACACTTCAATCTTTAAAGTTTTTTATTTTTTCATTACAACTTTAATTTTTTACAATTTCATTTAAATGAGATAATTTTAAAGATATCAAAATGAGTTTTAATTTTTGAATTAATGGATTTGAGCACTTGAGTCATAATTCATCAACAATAATTTTTATTAATTTTTAAATTATTTTTTACAAACTTTTTATTATTATTATTATTATTATTTATTTTTAATTATATCAGTTGATAATTTGATTTTTTAAACAATAAGATGTTGTTAATAATATTTTAATAATTTGATAGCTTAATTTATTTGTTTTTGAAGTTGTATATAGGTTAATTAATTAATTTTCAACTATTATCCTTACAATAATACTTGATAAAATAAGTTAAGACATTGATTGCATTACTATAAAATATTATATGAGGTCAATCGATCTTGATTGTACTATGATAAAGGTATAAAATAAATTGACAGAATAGAATATATAAAGTGAGTCAACTCACTGACCTACAAATTCGTGATGAGTTAAACTAGGTTACAAATTTTTTGAATCATAAAAAAATGAGTCGGGTTGAGCCGACTCATTTGTAGCTCAACTTATGGTGAGTCAACTTGTGTAAATTAGATTGACTCACTTTCATACTTTTAAATCAACTTCATGTATTTAAGTGTGTCGTTAAAAATATGTATTTTTTTAATATTAAATATCAATAATACAATTTTTTTATAAAAAAAATATATATATAATATTTTAAAATATATATATATATATATATATATATATATATATATATATATATATGCTACAAATACACTCATATGACGATAATTAGGATGATACACAAACATCACACCAAACATATAATAAAATTAAAATGTATATAAATTTTAAATTTGAAAACAATGATGAATGTAATGAAACTCAAGATATTACCATCCTCCAGAACACATAATATGATTAGAGTTGGAAAGATTGAGCTATGTTTTGTTTTAGCATGATTGATTTGGTGATGAAATAGTTATTGTGTGGCAACCAAATTTTGTAAAATAAGGAATGATATGGAAGTAGTTGACATAATTAGTTGGTGTGAAAGTTAATTAAAGGTAAAGTAAGTAAGAAGTTTTAAGTTGGAAGGCATGAAGAGTAGATGAAGGAAGGAAGTTATTTTAATATATGAAACTTCTCTACCAAACTCCCAAACAGGATAACTCCTTATCCAACACAACATTAATGCCAAAAAATATATATAAAACTTATTTTTCAATCAGTTTTTTTTTTTTTTTAATGATCGAAGTTTAAAATTTGATTATTTGAAAACTGAATTCTAACCCAAAAATATCGTATATATAAATATTTAGTACAACATGTTATTTATCTAATTTTTTTTAATTCATTTATGCCAAAAAAAAAAAAGTTGATCGGTATTCCTTTTCCTGGTTTGGTGTCATGTAACTTCCGTGTTCTATGTATTATCTATAACAATATATAAAGAGGATTCCTCTTTTTGTGTCCACTTTTCAAAATACCGATTTTACCCTTCAAATATAAATTTATTAAATTTTTAAAAATTGACCGTTATTTTTACAAACTTTTTATAAAACCAGATGTCTCTGCTTCTTGTCTTCTTATTTATTTATCAATGGTTATTCCTTTATCTGTTCTGATATATTTCACTTTATTTTTAATAAATATAATTTTAATATATATATTAACTTAATAACATTATAATATTATCACCTACTAATATAATATCACGCATATTTAAAAAATGCATGCACACAGGCGCGATAGCGCCTGTGTTACGCTAGTCTTTTTGAATGAGAATATTTATGAGTACTTCTTTTACCATCAAATTCCTAATGACTAAGACTATAGTTGTTACGTTGACTTGATGACTGATTTGGACTGTTAAAATGAGAATAAATCAGAAGAACTAATGTTTTGTTTTTGGACGGAGAGTGTGGAAATGAGAAAAAAAATTAAAATGAAAAATGGAATTATTTAAATTTGATGATAGAGAATGGAGATAAATGAAAATAGAATAACTTTGTTTCTCACCGATAATTTCAAATTAAAAATTTATTTTATTTTTTGTAATATTATCATATATATATATATATATATATATATATATATAATATTATTCTATTTTGATGTCTATATTTTTATTCCTAAATTTATTCTTTAATAAATGGTCTTTATTTCAAATTAAAACAATTATTTTACTATTTTTACTTTCTAAGTAATGGTTTTATTAGATTTATTTATTTCATTTATTTAATTTTTTTAAATTAATTATTTTTAAACTAAAATAGATATTTTAACAAAAAATATTATGAAACAAAATAAATAAAACTATTTGTAATAAAATTTAAAAAGTTATTTATATTTATTTTTAAAATAAATAAATAATACACATGCGCACATATCTTTTCGAATTTGAATTACTTATTAAATTTTTTGTATTTTCAAAATACATTAATAATTACTGGTTTTAAAATTTTATAATATTTTAAAATTAATAATACAGAATATTTTTAATACTCAGCATAAAAAATTACAACAATGTAAAGAATGCGGACTCTTTTTCATTATCATTGATTATGTAATGACTTTTTAGCCCTTTCCGTGTTTTATTCTCTCTTGATTTATGTGTGGGAACCAAATCCTACCTCTTTAGTCAACAAATCCTAAACTATGTAAATATTTCTTTTAAATTTCTAGTCACTTCTGTAACTTTACATTAACAACTTAAATTAAATGGTTATAATATTTAATTTTTGTGTTAAATAAGTTGTATAGATATTGTTTGGCTACGTTGTTTTGCTTACTTATCTTTATTATGAAATAAGAGATTATATGAATAATATAAATGATATTACGATAAATGTAATTTTTTTATTATTTGTTTTTAATTAATTACAATTTAATTATGTATATAATCATAAAATTTCATATTTTTTTAATAGCCGAAGAAAATATGCAAGATACCAAAACAAGAGTTACGGTACCTAATTAATGAAAAAAATAAACAATAGTATTTCAATAAAAAGACATCAACTATGTGTCACAAACCAAAACAGAGTCAAGGTATGTTGTACTATTAAATGAATTTATATTTGTCTAAACTGTTCAAACAATTTTTTCTCTTAAAAAATAATCAACTTATTTGTACCAAGAAATAATTATTAATTCAACATCAGATGCATTTAAGTTAGTTTGTGATTAATATATATCCAAACACATTTTTTTAACAAAAAGATAATGTTTTTTTTCTAGTAATTAATGAGGTGAAATTTTCAATTTCAATTTATTGAGTTGTGGATAATATCAATAAATGAGGCTGTGATCCTCAAGCAGTAGATATAATTATTTATAACTATTAATTAAAAATGATTATGTTTGTAACCGCATAATGTTACCCACTTTGTTTTATATCTTAAGTAATTTTATTATTTGTTAAAAAGATACATAACAATTATCAATAAGTATTTTTTAAAATATTTTTTATATATATCTTATAACCAATTTTTTTATTTTATAATTATTATTACTATGCGCACATACATTTAATGGCTTGGGTTTTTACAAATATAATATTAAAAGGGTAAAGTGAAATGAGTTTTTCGTAATAGATATGTTGTTATATAAGTTTTGATATTTTATCTCTTACATTAATGATACGGTTATATTGATTTTATAATATTATTTTAACTTCATATTTTATTAAAAATATAATACAAGATGATAAAATGTTAATTTAAGTAATTATTTACTGATTTATATATGATAAATGATTTATCGTATATAATAAGAAAAAAAAATCATTTAAAAGCCTAGTGAAATGTCACGGAATTAAATATTTATTGATGGATGAGTAAAGTGTGATCACTTTCAATAGTATGGTCCTATTGTAGTGTAGTTCTGATCCATAAAAACGGTGCATTTACCCTTTGCATGAAAGTCTCACTGGTAATAAAATTGTAGTTCACATTCAAACCTTGTTCACTAAATTCTATTAAAGGTGTGTTTGAAGAGTAGTTAACATTTGTTTATTGTGAGTTTGAAAATTTGGAATGAATAATAATAATGTGACAATAAATAATCATCTCAATTATATTCATTTAGTTTCTTAAAACCCAATGTTAAAAAAAAAAATACAAAATCAGTTATCTAGTCTTAAATTATACAAATGTTTAATTAGTCGAATAATACTTATTTTTTTTATGTGTCAGTTTAGTACTTACAGTATTAATATTTAAAATGATTTATAATATTGATATTTATATTAAAATTTAGTGATAAAAAGTCACGAATAAAGTTAACGGTGTTAATGATTTTTTTCTCAAAGAAACTTAATTAAAACACTTTTTCAAAAGCTAAAACTCGATTGACATCTTTCTAAAAATAGATATTAAACTAATACTTGTAAACAAGAGTGGTTACTATCCAACTAATTAAACGTTACATAAATTTTTGGACAACATTACCGTAGTAAATAGTTATATCAATTATTTTTTATTTCGGTAGATCTTTGTTTTTATTGATTATTATCCAAAATAGCATACATGAACTCATAATTTATTTGAATAGTATACTGTACTATAGCACATGGGGTGGAAAATCTTTTCTCTGATTACTCACACAAAGGTGGGAAGTTGAATGGTCAAATACTGTTAATGCTTCAAACCCAACTAACAAAACATACACGAGTATGGTCAAACGGTGATGAGTATGGTCAAACGGTGATCATAAATACCACACAAAAACATTAGAGTATCAAAACAGTGATTGGTAGGGAAAAATTTAATTGAAATAGTAAATCCTAAACAAAAGATTGAGTTACGCATATGGTGCATCTGAAATTTTGTTTTGAAATATATATTCCGTTATGATTTTGTTTTTAAAAAACATTTTAAAGGATAAATGGAAGAATAGATATTTAAACTACCTTAAAGTTTAACTTTTTAAGTGATGTGAAATTGTTTGACACATACGAATACATTGATGTACATTGTTGTCGGGATAAAAAGTACCATTGACCAAGTATTTTGTGTCTGGTATACAAAAACTGAAGAAATAGATAGAAAAATTCCAACATATAATGTCATTTGAAGAATGATTAAGTTGTTGACATAACTTGAAAACCTTCCTTACGTTAAACGGTGCTAATCGACCATGTGTTCTGTCTGGATAATGTTTTGCTATACAAAGAATCACAAACCACATACTATAGATCCCGAAAATGAGAGAACCAAGGATAACTAGTTGCAATCACAATTTTTAAAGTTAACATCCTAGGCATTTATTTTCTGACCCACTGGATTTTGAAATTTCAAGAATGGAATTCGATTTAGATGTATGTATTTATACAAACTTATTTGTAAATATCACTGTAGAATTTACTAAATATATCAAATTTGTTTTTTTTTATTGAAATGAATATTCCAATCCTATTTTTAGCGGCTTGTTATTTCAGGAACACGATTGATGATTGAAATTTAAGACATGTTCAAATATTAATAGTGTGTTTGGATAGAGTTAAAAAAAAAGTGAATTTTTTTAAATGAAACGAAAAAGCATCATATTGCTTCCTCCACCCTATAATTAATAACTGCACCTACATTGCACTCCGCAAATATATTAAATTATCCTTCAATACTGTACCACGTCACCCATTTTGAAAAAAAGTTTCGGAAAACTCTGTCCAGAGTATATTTCATATTTTTTAGAAAATTATTTCTGAAAAATTCATTCTAAAAAACATGTTCCAGAAAGTATTATATCAGAAAGTATTTATGCATTACAGATTCACAAATCTTATTCTGAGAATTCTAGAAATTTGGTCCAGAAAATACTGAAACATGCAATTCAGAAATCACTTTTACAAGGGATGAAGTGATCCCTTCAAAATTTAAACGGAACAGAAACAAAGAAGCCTATAACGTACTCCAGAAATTTTCAGTATGGGCAACATTCATGTGTATCTCAGTATAAGGCATTTTGAGGACGTTTCAATTTTATTTCTAAAATTGTTTAAAAGAAAATAATTGTTTCTCCAGTTTTTAAAAATTGTTATTTTCCTAACATTAATTTTGGTCAAGGAAAATTTGACTCCATTGATATCTGCTTAAAACATTTATTTGAAACGTGATCATGACCAACTTTTACAACTGAGACATGGCAATTGGAAGAATAGATAAAAAACTATCTTCATTCCCTTACTATTTCTATTATTAATTTTCTTGCAGATAACTACTGTTTCAGAATGAGGTGAATTTAGCATTAGATAACCAAAATATGTTTTTTTTTATCCATAGAACTGTAGATAAAGATAGTCAGATAGTTGGATACTACTCTACACTACAGTTCAGCCAAAAACCAGTATGCAGAAATGACCCATAAGTTTTGACGTCAAATTGAAAAGGTGTAATCAACTAACCACATAATTGAATCTGTCTTACACATATTATCCCAAAAGGAACAGAAAAACAAAATCAAAATCAGCCGTTTTACTAACTATGAATCTCCAAAACCAAAGCAAAACCTGATCTTCATCAACGGCAGTCAGAATCACACATCTTGCACACTTAAACCTGCAAAGGTAAATCATATACATGTAAAATCACCACTTACACAGAGCACTTCATCCAAAATTAAGAAAAAAACAAGACCCAGGTGTGACATGCAATGTAACTTGTTTCATTTTCTTGGCCATAATACTATTACAATTTATCCTGTATTTTTTCCATCTTGAAGAACCATTCAAATTAAAGCCTAAACAAAAATATACCTTTTACAAAATTCTCCTACCTAAAAATTTGCATATACGCATGCTAACAACTAACATACAGCACTATAGAAGTATAAAAATATCAGCAGAAATAGTTGAGTAACAAACCTGGAGGAAGGGATTGCTTCAACTTATCAGCCTTCTCAGAGTCAAACACACATAGGGTGTACAGGTACCTGGAGCAGCGAACCTTGAACTTTACCACATCTTTGCTCCTCTTGATTTTCACAGAGCGTGCATCCTTCCTCCTCGCAGTGAGGAGGAAGTCTTTAATCTCATGAATCTGTTTCGGCTGCACAAAACACCAAACACCACATGTCAGCATCAACTACCAAAATACACTAGAAAACCATAGAGACAATAACCGAACCATGATAGTAAAACCCACAACACTTTGAAAAAACATCAAAACTAAACAAAAGAATAACAACAAGGCTTTATACAACTATTTCAGTCATCTACATGGATCACATTGTAGTCTGATTCAGTTAAAGACTCAAGCTTCTGCTATTTGTATTATTTCCCATGGAGATGGGATCCGAATCAAACATTTTATAAATTAAAGGCATCCCTAATTATTCTAATCTCTACTTAGACCAGAAAAATGGCTTTACCTTACTATAAAAATTGTTTCAGTTTCCTAAATCATAATTTTACTAATATATTAGAGATTGTACTATAATAAATCCAATCCAAGTTGGGCGTTGGCTGAATTGAAAAACGAAAATGTAAAAGTGTAAAAGCCTTTGTTTTTTCCTTCGTAATATGCAAATCGAGAGTATACTGCACAATACTGCACAATGCTACAAGATAATTGCACAATACTTTGTAAAATGCAAATCGGAGAGGATACTGCACAATTCTACGAGAATAGGCGAAGCTAATCGAAATAGAAAAAATTACCATAATAAAATTGACTGCGATTGCCTCCTCGGGAAGCCTCGATCTTGGCCCGTCGACTTTGCTTTAGCACTAGAGTTTCAGAATCCACCTCTTTAGGGTTTATAAACCAAACCCTAGGTTAGAAATTTCCCTACCTATTTCCGCCAGAAGTGTTGATTAAATGACATTCATATCCTTCACTAAAATGGCCTCACTTAATGGATTAAGCCCAAAAACATGTGACCCGTTTAACTGTTGTTAATGGATTCTGTGACCCAAATAGTTATTTATAACATATTTATAAAAATAAATATAAAATTTCTCCTACAACTAATCATGCTAAGTATTTATTTAATTCTTGTTCCTGTAGATCGGTAGTTATTCAATAAAAAAATATGTTATTAGTTTAATCTAACTCTTTTAGTGTTAAGTTTTTTTTTTTTTTTTTAAACGTATAACGTTTATAAATAATTTTATATCAGAACCAATTAAACGTAAAATGTTTATAAATAATTTTACTATTAATTTTAAAACGATTAACACCTCAATAATTTATGTTTGTTTTCATAATATAAGTAAATGATAGTTCTTATGATAAGTTATATTATTTGTTAAATACTACCGCCACATATTGCATCCATAATATATCACATGTATTAGGAATAGTTCAAGTGTGAGTTAAAAATTTTATATTAAATAGAATAGACAAAGTTAAACATTATATAAAAATAAAGATCCATAACATCATTATTTTAAAGTTTTGATGTAAAAATTGTGTCAAAGTCTTATATATGTAAAACTAATGTGTTATATATATATATATATATATATATATATATATATATATATATATATATATATATATATATATATATATATATATATATATATATATATATATATATATATATATAATCACAATCTCTCAATAATCATGACCATAACCATAACATAAAAATATAACCATTCAGCATGAGTGTCTAAAATTGAACATTTGTAATAATCAAGTTTTGGAAAAGGGAATAAAGAGGGTTATATATGCAGCGACAAATATACTATTGTGTTTAGGGTTGCAATTGATGAGAAAGAATGGAAAAGAAGGTTATGTAGCGTTTGCATTGTTGTGCATGTATATATGCATGAGTACGAGAGGGAGAAACCAAGAAAAGAGTGTTATTGAGAGGGTGTGATAAGCAAGTAACGTATAAAAGAGTACTAATAGTACCAACAAGTCCAATCTAAATCCATAAAGTTGCTTGCCACTACGCAATGTTGGGCTATAGAAACTAAAAAGCAAGGCATGGGAAGTGGTGAGTGATTAAAGCAAATATGCTATTCAAATCAAATCACTGCACCAAAACCCTCTCATGGGTCCCCTCTTCTTCTTCTTTTTTTCATTCTACCTCCCATTCCTAAACATCACTTTTGAAAATTATGGCACATGTACCATTCCGTGTTTCCCACTTAACTCATTCATTCATTTCTCTCTTTTCACCAACTTGCTTCTTTAAACCTAAAGCCTCAACAAGATACACTCATTCAACATTTTTTTTTATCTTGTTATGGGATCTATATATGTCTATATTATGATAGAGAGAGTTTATATTTAGTTCAATCTCACTATGTAAAATGAGGTTGATGAAATTTTCAACTAATTGTTTTCTAACTAAATAATTGACCCTTGTTTGTTTTGCTAACATCACACTTTAGATTATCACTACTTAGTTTTGGTTTCAAAAAAAAAAAAATTGTTCAAGGAAGATAGTAGTCTATTTAAAAGAGCATTCAAACTCTATTTCTAATTAATATAAGACATTTTAAGAGGTAGGAAGTAATAGGAATTTAAGTTTAAGTTGAAAATCTTATATTGAATATAAATAAATGAAAAAGTTGAGTGATATGTAAAAAAATCATAAGCATATAAATTTAAAGTTATTGTCATGTCTCTTTATTGATTTAAAGTATTCAAAACTACTCTCTAATCTTATTAGTATCATTTAATATTATTATTAAGTTTAATACTTTTTGCCTCTATATTTATTCAATATTACTTTTGATTTTCTTCAAACTTTTTGACTTAATTTTGTTGCAATATTTATTAAAAGAATCAACCTAATGACTTGACAGAATGATATAAATATGTTTATATATATATATATATATATATATATATATATATATATATATATATATATATATATATATATATATAATTTTGTGAAATCATCATTATCTATCTAACATAAATACCAAATAGACTCTTTTTAATTAATATTGAAATCACGTTGGAAAACATTAAATTTTTATTATAAATATTGAGACCACAATTGATATTAAGCCTATAATTAATTATTGTAGTATGATGATTATGATTATCTTCTCATTAGTGTAAGATTTTAGAATAATTTGAAGGGTAGAAGAGAGATTAGCCACTAATAAAATATTAGTTGTTTATATAGGATATATGACTTTACTTCCCACACAAAACTTAATATTGGGTTTTAATCACATAAATTGAATTATAAAAATTCAACATCAATAAAAATATGTGACAATAACTTTAAAATTATAGGTTTATGATTTTTTTTACATATCACTCAACTTTCTCATTTGTTTATATTCAAATATAAGATTTTTAAACTTATACTTAAATTTATAGTATTTTTTACTCGTAAAATGTCTTATATTAATTAGAAATATAATTTAAATGCTATTTTAAATAGACAACTATCTTTCTCGATCAATTTTTCTTAGAACCAAAATCAACTAAATAGTGATAATCTAAAGTGTGATCTTAGCAAAACAAAGAAGGATCAATTATTTAGTTAGAAAACAATTTGTTGAAAATTTCACATGATCTAGAAATGAAATTAATTCCAATATATATAAAGTCATCAACCTTATCTTACATAGTAAATCATGTGATATTGAACTAAATCTAATAGCAATAGGCATACGTGTTCGGGGTTTGCTTGAATTTTAACTTTTTTTTTTTTTAAATTCCCCTAAAACTTTAGTTGGGAGACTAAATTAAAATATCAAAAAACTTATTGCACTTAACAAATTTTTGGTCCACAATAATTCCATTTCATCGGAAAAAAAATTGTAATGTAATGTACTCTTTTTGCTCAGGACAAAAAAAAATCAAGTTTTATCTTAATAATTAATATTAATATAATTAATAAAGATGAACATTAATTAATTGTAAAAGAATAATAACAACTAGCACATTGTAGTTAAAAGTTAATTATGTCCTTTACCTGAACTGATTATCTCAATTAAGTTTGATTTTTCAAAAGTGTCATTGAGTGGAGTACTTTGACAAACTAATCCTATCTAATTGGTCATGTTGATTAGTCACTCTGAACGTGATGTTTTGATATATATATATATATATATATATATATATATATATATATATATATATATATATATTGTAGTGTAATAGGATGTTACAATAATTTTATATAGTTGTAAAAAAAATTCATGTTTAATTTAGATTTTAAAAATAAATAAAAAATCATTCTCAAAAATGATTTTGGTCATTTTCTTCCATAAAATAATTTTTATAAGAGGTATGAATACATAACTTTTTTGTGTTAAATAAAAGTATACTCTAAAAATGTATTGTATTTTCTTACTAAATTGTTTTGAAATAATAAAGAATTTAACATTTTGAATAATAATGCATATGGGAATTTAATTTTAGAAAAGTTATGTAAATATTATTTACAAAAATTTACCAACCAACTAAATATTAGTAATTTCAAAAAATCACATATTCTTAGGATTCCTGATTCCCATATATGAAAAGTTTAACTAGTGGAAAACATTCTTTTATGATTAATACTTTAAAAAATGTAATATTTTTTCAATAAAATAGTCAAATTTTTGTATTTTGTTCCTTTTCATTTTTATAACATTAACAAGTGCAAATTTAAAGATTCCACTATGCGTATATGAGAGAACTAACTTTTATGACAAAAGATCGTGTTAGTAGGATTGAATATATAATCTATTAGACATGTTGATATTCATTATATTTTTATCATCTTATTTATTAACAAGATATATTAAAACTATTTTCCCCTTTATTGTAACTATAATAAATAAAATGATGAAAAAATAGCTTTAGGAAATAGTTTTGTTAATAAAATATTTGTCTAATGAGAATTAAATTATTATATAATATTAACTTTATATAAACTATATAATAATAAATGTGTTATATTTACATTGAGATGTATCGATTTCTGTAGAGTTTTCTTGTAGAATGATACGTCATACTTAATTTTTGTGAGATAGAAGTTATATAATATACAAGTAATTAACCTCTAAGCGTTAATAAATGATTTTTTTTGTAAGTTTTAATAAGAAGAAATACAAAGCAATAAGAGTTTTTATTTACTCATTAAATGGTGTATTACTTGAAAATGGAAATAAAAACTGAGTCTATTTTGGATACAAAGATTAAAAAATTTGTAAGATAATAAGAGTACTCTTTACTACTTTTCTTTATATTTTTAAGTAGATATAAACTCTGAAAAATACTTTTAATTTGTATCCATATTAACAAAACTCGTTCGGAATAAAATTTAAATAATGTATAAAAAATGGAATAATATTAAAATTTCCATAAGTTAAAATTAACTTATTTATCAAAAATTATACATTCCCTATTTTGCCATTAAAAAAATTCGTGATCCACCAAAAATAGGACAAATATGTTAATTTTTGTAAGCCATATATAGTATCTATAATATGAGTGTGAAAAAGAAATTGATGTGTTTATGGTATTATATGTGACTTCAGATTAAGCTACATATGTATTTTCCATCAGTATTATTGTACTTATAGATATGAACACCAATGCAGTTCCATGGACAAAATTTCTGACAGAAAATTCATTTTTCTTTTCTTTCTTTTTCTTTCTTCTTTCTCGTGTGTGTGTATATATACAAAGTTAAATTATATTTTGATTCTATTTTTTTACTTTTATCTTTTATTTCTTGATATGATTTTATATAAATCATTTATTTTTTTTAAATAAAGATAGCAGTACATTAATCAATTATTTACATTAAATTTTATCAGAAAATAAAGGATGAAAATAAAAAAATAGAGTCATATTATCATTTTCTTTATATATATATATATATATATATATATATATATAATTTGTACAGAGAGCATTATTGATGGGGATGAAATCTGACATGGTGTACCAATGCAGACTGAAAGAAAAAGAAAAGGAGAAGGAATAAGCATAGCATGGCATGGAATTCATAAAAAGAGCACAAGTGCAAACACCTTCAAACAAGAACAACCAAAAGCAATGAATTCAACTTGATTCTACCAAAAGTCTTAAAGTCTAACAACACAAACTCCCAAGCAAAAAAGCTTCCTCTTTTGGACACCACAAAGATTACAAAGCATGCAAGAATCACAAGAAAAATCCATTCCTATAAACTCCACTTCCTATTGCTATATATCCTCACAATCATGCACCTTATTTTCCACTGTGTTTCTCTTCAATCCCTTGGTTTTTAACAAGGTTTTCTCTACCTTCCTACGTAGTAATCGTTACAAAACACAGATATATATAGATATATATAATAATCATATAGATATACAGTGAGATTCATTCATTCATTCATTGATTCAATGATTCATTCATTGATTCATAGATTCATTGATTCATTGATTCAGTGAGTATGATATGATATGATATTCTAGGGTTTCCATGCTGAAGCCCAAACCACTGGTTCCTCCTTCCATGTCAAGTAAATCCCTGAGAGATGATCATCACCCTGAGAAACCACCAGTGACCACCCTGGTTGGTACCTCTTCAGCAACGCTTTCACATCATCAACCACATCATCGCTGAAACCCACCGGCGAAAATGCATTCCTCAGCCTCTCACACCACTGTGTTCCTCTCTCCCTCCTCTCACAACACTCAAACTCTTCTCCGTCGTCTTCCATGTCATCACCGCCACCACCACCACCACAGCATGCCAAAACCCTAACTATGCTCCTCGAACACTCCCTCTCCAACATCAACCTCTCGTTGCTGGTCGGAGGAAAACTCTCCTCCAACATCTCGAAATAGAGAGAGTAGAACTTCAGACACTCCTCGAAGCACTTTACGAAATCCTCCCCGGAGCTGCAAAAATCAGCTTCTTCCTCCACCACGGTCACCACTTTAGGGCCAAGAGACTTCAACACGCGAATCAAGTTTTCCCTCTCTTCAACCTCCACTCTTCTCAGCGCCCCGACGCAGTTCACGGCGACGGCTTCGTCCTCCTGAACCCCCAACCCTTCTTTCGTGAGATCCCTCAAGCCGGTGATCACGTTGAATTCAAAGGGCACGCCCATGAGCCTCGCGAACTTCTCCATCCGTTGACCAACCTCCTTCATCACCGACCCCGCAAGCGCCACCACGGTGAGTTTCAGGTGCGGCGTTTCGTCGTTTCGCGTGGCCAGAGCCTCCAACAAAGTGGGCCACTGCGTGCAAAGCGTGTTGCTGAGATCGATGATGTGGAGCTTGGGCTCTCCCTCCAAGGCCTCCAAGATGGCCCCGTTGGAGGCCACGTGTCCGAACGTGGTCCAAGGGCTCACCTCCTGGAACTTGAGAATCAACCTCCTCGCGGAATCGAACGTGTGGTTCTTCTCCGCCACGGAGGAGAGCGTCTTGTAGCATCTCTCGCCGGACTCGGTGGCTCTGCAGAACAAGGCTTGCAAGAAGTAAGACGCGAGCTTTTGATCGCAGTCACCGTAGGGCGAAGCAAGCTCGTTCAGCATCCACAAAAGATGGTGCGTTTTCGTGGAATCTCTCTCTGATATCGCTTTTGCACACTCTCTCAGAAGCTTCGGTGCCCATTTGCCATCTTCGTTCGGCTCACTCGAGTCCGAAGAACGACTTGTGGATGTGTGGCTCTGGTTGCTGCGATGCATGTTGGTGTTATCTAACGCTGCAGCCTCATCAACAATGTTGTTGCTATGGTGGTGGTGGTGGTTGTTGTGGTGGCGGTGGTGGTGGTGGTGGGTGTTGGAATGTGGTGATGGCTTCTTTGGAGTGGTGGTGTAAGGACTTAAGTGCATATTGATGTGTAATTTTTCTAGGAAGGAATCGATTGTGGACAACAATGGACTAGTCGTTGAGGTTGTTTGATTATTGAAATGCCCTTTGAACTGAAAAAGGTGAAGAGAAGCTAATTCCAATCTCTTTTGTGTTGAAATGGCGAACACAAAACCGTGATTTGGAAATTATATACAGGGTCCTTGTCACAACTTCTCATCTCTTCTTTCCTACTATTTTAATCACTTTGCTTCTTTCTCTCTCTCTCTCTATATATAATTGTGATCATAAATATACTTGGTATATATGTTGTTCAAGTACAAGGACTATGTGGTCGTTACCTGGGTGAGAGAATTTTTGTATACACATGTTGTTTGATTTTTTACCTTTTCCCTGGGAAATAATTTCAATAATAGATGTGGCAACTGTTTTCTTCTTTTTTGACTTTCAGCAGGTGTCATTATTTTTAAGCTGCGGTTATGTATATATATATATATATATATATATATATATATATATATATATATATATATATATTTTATTTTTTATTTAATTTTTATATTTTTTTTTTTTTTTTTTATATATAATTTTTT
>Ga0214545_1006277_pt1 | contig 20794 bp, 8 predicted proteins | sample CNSS4metaG_FD_160064 | JGI IMG/M metagenome (GOLD analysis project Ga0214545, IMG submission 160064) | Root nodule microbial communities from cowpea collected in UCLA plant growth center, Los Angeles, California, USA - CNSS4 | ecosystem: Host-associated > Plants > Roots > Nodule | place: USA...
AAATTTGGTCTAAAATTGAGAGAAACATTATAAATATTAGTACTTAATTTTGTAAAAATATTTATACTTAATTATTTTTAATCTTATAAAAAATGGATTACAAAAATATTTTAATTATTAAAAAAAATTGGGACAAAATTGAATCAGATACACATACTTAGGTACTAAATTGAAACAAAAAGACATATATGGGAACTAAATCGAGATCAACACAATGACATCTGATAGTGACACTGACACGTGGCATTGCATTACAATGCCACGTGACACTGACAATGTCATGTGTCACACACAGGGACTTGACACGTGGCATTTTTAATTTTTTTTAAAAATATTTTAAAAAAAATTTAAAAATTAAAAAAAAATTTAAAAATTAAAAAAAAATCAAAAAAACCACAAATTGACACGTGGCACGTTGACTAACGTGGCACGTTGACTAACGACGTTAGTCAACTCTGTCTGAAAGGGACCTAATTGAAGCAATTTTCAAAAGTTGGGATGCAATTGACACTTTTTTAAAATCGGGTACCTATTTGACACACTAGCCCCAAACTGAGTACTATACGATTAATTAAACCTAAATAAAAAATGATTAAAATATTAACACATTAATTTTGAATGAGTTATTTTTTATCAATTGATTTTAAAAATTTTCATTTCTTTATAAATTGTGATTCAACACTATTTAAATGAGTTATTTAGACTTTGTTTGAAAATTATAAATGTTATGTATTATATTTTATTTCAATTTATAATTAAAATTTTAAATTATTTTTATAAATACCAGCGAATATCTATATATATTAAAAAAATATATAAATACCCTAACAAATACCCACATAAATATAAAAGCAAAGCAAATACAAGACGGTAGGACATGAAAAAACTATTACATGTCACATATACCTGCTTCGTTAACATCCTATATCTATTAAGCTCTGTAAATGGTAATTTGATAGGTTGAATAATTAATGGGATTTAGAAAAACATGGATGCTAACGGGAACTTTCATACACAGAATTTCGGGTAAAAGTGCTGATTCATTAATATCACTATTTCTTTACTACCTTCACCTACAACCACATAAATTAATATTTATTGAAATATAAGAATTTATTTAAAAAATAATTATATAATAGATATATTTAATAAACTCCGGTATCAAGAGATATATATTTTATTCGGTCTAATGCTCAAATATTGTTTACATATTCTATCCATGAAACTGTGTACCCAAGAATGGGCGTTATAACCTAACAACATGCTGCCTCACCCTTATATCACACTCACAAGTCATTGTTTAAACTTTTTTTTATATTATTATTATTATTATTATTATTGAGAACAACACACGATAAAACGTACATCTGTTGTGTAACGAAATATATATATATATATATATATATATATATATATATATATATATATATATATATATATATATATTAAAGTTTGTAATAACTATTGGCTATAACATCCTAAAATAGCGGTCCAAAATGTACTATTCAGTGAAAATTACATGATTATATCAAAATGAAACAAAAAAATCTTACGACAGTATTAAGAGAACTTCTACAAATGACATATAAATAATTACATAATATCATAACTATAGATATGAAACTTTACACTTGTTTGTAACATTTAACCACTAGTGCAGAAGAGAATATTTGCCGCGGTTATTTTGAATCTTTGACCTCGGTTTAAGACCCGAGACATATATTGTCGAGGTAAAAAAGGTTACTTTTCTGCCTCGGTTCACACCTGAGACATATTTAATCATTATTGTCTCGGTTCTAGAATAACTGAGGCCTAATGTAGGCATTAAAAAAAAATTAAAACACCCATGCACCCAAAGCAACGCAGTGGCCATTTCGAAATCTTTTTTCCCATTACCATTTCAAAAGCAGACACCACAAACATTAGCCTTCACCATTGGAACCTCGTCATCAAATAACGCCCTAATCGAAAGCTTTGTCACCATCACTCAACACAAGCTTCGTTCGATTTCGCATAAAAGAGAAACTCAGAGAAAACACAAAACAGGACCAATCTAAAATCACTTCTTCAAAAACCCTAAAATGGTGAAATGAGATGGTGTGGTTGGGTCTCACTGGAAATGGCAGCAGCGACCCAAGGCTGTCACTGCCAACAGCAAGAAAAACCAGTCTTGCCACCGTCGCGAGGAACCATCACCGGACCTGATTGAGCCTGAGGACCTAAAACGCGAGCCCTAAGTCGTAGAACCAGATCGTCGCTGACTTGAAACCCCTATGCGTAACAGATTGGCACCGCTGTGACGATGGAGACGAAAACCTTTGACGAAGCCATCGCGAATCGCGCACCACTGGAGGAGCCACCATCGACGCAGGCCACCGCAGCCAAAACTAGAACCTGCAGGAAAACCTAGAACTAGATCGTCGTTGACTCGAAACCCCTACACGTAACAGATCGACGCCGCTGTGACGATGGAGACGAAAACCTTTGACGAAGCCATCGCGAATCGCGCACCGCTGGAGGAACCACCATCGACGCAGGCCACCGCAGCCAAAAACAGAACCTGCAGGAAAACCCAGAACCAGCAGAGGAAAAATGGTTTGACGGTGTCGCGAAACCAAGCCGCCACGACGGTCATGATGCTCGTCGGAGACGCGTGCGAACCACCACTGAAAACCATCATCAGCGTCACAGACACCTCGTCACCAGGAACCATGAATGCGAGAACGATTCTTATCCCGCTTTTGCGTGTGCTGGGTCTGATTTTGAAGAGGGGTTTTTTATTTATTTGACCTAACTCTTATGCCTCGGTGCAAATCAAACGAAGTAGATAAGAAGTATACGCCTCAGGTATTGGACAACCGAGGTAGAACTTTTTCATTCAAATGAAAATTTAAAAATTGCGGGAGATTTGAAAATTCTAGCCGGCATTAGGCCTCGGGTTTGTGTGAACCGAGGCAGAATGTGGATTTTTTCCTCGGGTATTATAATAACCGAGGCATAAAGGCTGAGTTAGAAAGTCAAAACTGTACTAGTGAACGTACTATAATAACTCAACGCTTCTCCTCTTTAAATTCTACATTATCCTATGATCTCATGAAATTCACGGTCATCATAGATAAATAACACTAACACATAAACAAACATAATAAGTTAGAGAGGATTAAAAACTTATAAATTTTAAATAAAAAGATAATATTTTAAAATTTTTTAATATAACGACACACCATACAGTTACACCACCAAACCTCCCACCAAAACTCATCAAGTAGAAACAAACATGTAAAACTACACACTTGACCTCTGAAGGATCGATATATTATTAGTATTATGAGATCATGCACCTGTCAAAATCCGTCGGTAATGGTCAAAATTCGTCATTAAATCAACAGTACCAACGAATTATCGACCGTCAAAAATCTGTCTACATACTTGACCTCTGAAAGACTGATGTAATATTAGTGTTATGAGATCATGCACCTGTCAAAATCTGTCAATAATGGTCAAAATTCCTCGTTAAATCAACAATACTGAGGGATTATCGACGGTCAAAAATCCGGCACCTGTCAAAATCCGTCGGTAATGGTCAAAATTCCTCGTTAAATCAACAATACTGACGGATTATCGATGGTCAAAAATCTGTCTACATACTCGACCTCTGAAAGACCGATGTAATATTAGTGTTATGAGATCATGCACCTGTCAGTTGATAATGGTCAAAATTTCTCGTTAAATCAACAATACTGACGGATTATCAACAGTATGCACCTATCAAAATCTGTCGGTAATGGTCAAAATTCCTCGTTAAATCAACAATACTGACGGATTATTGACGGTGTCGGTAATGGTCAAAATTCCTAGTTAAATCAACAATACTGACGGATTATCGACGGTCATAAATTCTTCGTTAAATCAACAATAATGACGGATTATCGACGGTCAAAAATTCTTCTTCTTCTTCTTCTTCTCCTTCTTCTTCTTCTTCTTCTTCTTGGTTGAAGTAAACACTGCTCTTGCAAGAAGTCCCGCCGCGCCGCGTCGCGTGACAACTTCACCAGGAGCAAACACACACAATCGTCCATGGGTGCAGACGCGAAAACTAGAAAATTCTTTCTCGTGCAATGGGACAGATCAGACGTAAATTTACGTTTAATGGGACAAATCATACATAAATTTGGGTCTGACTATAGGGCATCAGACGTAAATTTATGTGCGACGCGTGCTATTAGATGTAAAAAACTAGATTTACGTCTGACCTTAGGGCGCCATACGTAAGCAATTGATAACTTATTTACAAGTTTGCCATTAATCATTTTTTATGTCTAATTCTAGCGGGCCAGACGTAAAATCATAGACATAAAATGTCTATTTTGTGTTAGTGGATGTAGATTTATTGAGTACTCAATAGACCATAAAAATTTATCAAGGACTAAATTGAAAGTTTTTAAATTTATTAGGGTCTAAAACATAAAATAAGCCTTATTATTATTATTATTATTATTATTATTATTATTATTATTATTATTATTATTATTATTGTTGTTGTTGTTGTTGTTGTTGTTGTTGTTGTTGTTGTTGTTGTGACTACTAAATAAGTAAAATGAGTTAATATAAGTTTGAACTCCCACATCGGATGGAAGTGATTAAATTAACAAGTATATAAGTAAAATAGCACATCAAATCTCATAGGGAGGAAATTGTTATAATTTAATATGAGTTTAAAGTCTCACATCGGGTGGAAGTGGTTGAGATAACTATTATATAATTAAAATGACACATCAATCTCACGAAGAGGAGATTCTTATCATTTGATAAGAGTTTGAAGTCCCACATCGGATGAAAGTGATTTGCATGGAGATTGTTGTCATTTGATATGAGTTTGAAGTTCCACATCTGGTGAAAGTGATTCACATGACTAATATATAAGTAAAAACACACATGAAACCTATTGAGGACAAAAATGAGTAGTTGGGTCATGGTTATAGATTATGTGTTGGGGTAAGGTAGGCTAGAGTTAGAGTTAGAGTTGGGTTGGGACTAAGGATAAAAAGACTCATCATTACCTTATAAGGAAGAATATATACGTATTTAGTATTAGTTTGAAGTCTTTGTTATTTATTATATTATTATTATTATTACTTCTATTAATTTTATTATTTTTTTTGCTTTTTTATTATTATTATTATTATGATTATTGTTTTATTATTGTTATTATTATAATAATATTATTATTTTTTTTCTTCTTATTATTATTTATATTATCATTACCATTAATAATATTATATTTTTATGATTTTAATAATTTTTGTTATTAATGTTATTATATGTATAATTGTTATCAATTTTTATTAGAGTTAATATTATTATTATTATTATTATTATTATACACTTATAAAATAAAAAATTCATAAAACTATAAAATATAAAATTATATAATCATAAATTATAAAATTAAAAATTATAGAATTTTAAAATAATAAAATGATATGCAGTGACAACTCATCAAGGTAACATAGCAAGATATACGTTTGTATTAAGATCAAAATTCTGATGTAATGAATGACTAACCATTTCACATCTATGTCTAACATGCAAAATCTATTAGTTGTTCTATCCTAATCACATTTTCCAAACTATCTTACAATCAACTGGTACTCCAACATATGCATCTAATCAATTGATGTAGTTAAGAAAAATTATAGAACACAAGAGTTATGGAAATGAATTATATTGAATAGTAAAATTCACAAAATGTTATGAATACATTACATTCAACCCCTGTGAATAAGGGAGTTAGCTACTCCTTAACATTCTGAATACTAGAATAAGAATAAAGCTGAATACCCTCAGCCTTCAGAATGTGCCTCTATCTTCCTTCCTTTAGGTCAAGTGTTTTTCTCCCAAAAAAAATTATTTTTCCCTCTCTCCCCTGAAAGGAAGGTTCCCCAAAAGAGGTGTTCTTTTTTACCTCTACCAAGGTCCTTATTTATAGATATTTTGAAACTCACATCTCGCTGGCGACTTCACTCGTTGGACAAGTTAGACACAATTCGTTAAACGAGTGACTCGAATTGGACTTGGCCTTCAACTTTATACTTGATCTTGTACTAGAGTAACCAACATTATCCATATTTTTTCTTGCTGATAACTTTGATAATTTTGTTGATAATCTTCTTAATTTCTTTGATCTTTCAACTTATTTGAAAAATATAAAATTTTGTAAACCAAATACTTGTCTTTTTCAATTTTATAAAATAAAACCTTAATTATCTAAAAATAAATAATAAAAATACCAATAAAAGATAAATAAATAAACAAAATAAAATATAGGATAATGCCAATCATCACTAACTCAGTCGAATTCGGTCCAATTCCGACCGAGATCGACTCGTTCAAATTCAGTCAAATTTTGGCCGACTCGATTCGGTTGCAGTGAGCCAAATTTCCCATAGGTCTGACTAGTTTGAATTTCAATCTGAATCGACTCGGTTGAATTTCAATCTGGACCTACTCGACTCGACTTAATATGACTAATATTACTCATTAAGCTTCGTAATATACAACATTAGCTCATTAGTTTGTTAGTACAACTTTCACATTATTTCAAGCAAATAGCTTTGCAAATGAAATAAAACATTTTAAAAAAGACGCATAAGTGCTGCATGGAAACACTTGTATACTACATTCTGCATAACTTCTTTTATCTAAATGGTCAACCACACTAGCCATTTCTTTAACGAAATATTGAGCGGTTTTGTGATTTATGTTTAGTTTGATTTTGATGGAACTACATATTAAGAACTGAAATACAAGACTATATCTTGAAAATCTTTATTACTTTACAGCCGACACTCTCCTTATTTATTTAGTCTCTTATACACCATGCCAAACCTATCAGATTTGATTAAAAAAGTTAAACAAACAACGTGAAAAACTACCAAGCCTTGTTCGTTCAATGACTAAGGGATGTATAGAACAATTCTCTCCACGAAAGCTAGATAGATGAAGTGACAAATTCTACTTTAAATAGAATATTTGTGTCTTACATTTTTCTGGGATAATGAGAAAGTATTGATTTCTTCGTAGACAACAAGAGCATTCTATATCATTCACAACCAGTTATAATAGCTTATAAACAAGAAACGAAAGCTAAGTCAAGTTTGACATCTCAATCTCTATAAACTTTAATAGTTGATAACTGGTGAACATTTCAAAGTGAAATACTAAAATCCCATCTTTTGTAGCAAGCAATGAGTGTTGGGTTGTTGATGACATTACCACCACATCTTCTTTTGAGCATTCGAAATCCATCATGATCACGTTGAATTTCATATCAGAACTTCAATTGTCCTCAAGTTACAAAATTTAAATACTAATTTCCCGTAGACAACAACATCCACCGCTGCAATGATAAGAGTGATTGAATATATCCAGCAACTCAAAAAGGTTGAGATAATACCATGACAACAGTGCACAAAACTTCTACCAAGTTACTCTAAATTCACTTTTAATAAAATCACATTAATTGATGTTAACTTGGTTCTTTTGTTGGCCTCCATTTGGAAATCTCATCAATTTAAAGATTGGATTTACTTTTTCAAATTTGAACTTCATGCAAGTTACTTTTCCACTAGACTCTCGATCAAATATCAAATTACTTCTATTTCAATATAATTAAGAAGAAAATGACAAAGACAAAAACTTACAATTTAGCAATTGAAGATATCTCAATTTAGTAATATTCTATAATTTATTTACACTTAACTGTGGCCTCACTAGTGCAGAGAAGGGAAATGACAGCCGTTATTTCCAGCTTTTGGTTTCCGGTCCTCAATCGCTGCATATACGACCGAGGTAAAAAGCTAGTATTTTATGTCTCGGGTATAACCCGAGGCATATTTAATATTTACTGCCTCAGTTTTCGCACAACCGAGGCCTAATGAGTATCAGAAATTCATAAAATAAAAAAATTTAATATACTTTCTGCCTCGGGTCTGTTTTAACCGCGACAGAAAGTTAACTTTACTGCCTCGGTTCTGGTCTAACCGAGGCATATGGCCATTTAAAAAAAAAATTAAAAATTCGAATAGTCTTCTACCTCGGTTTTGGTTACAACCGAGGTATAAAGGTTTTTTTTTTTTTTTTAAATTCTGGTCCTATTTCATTCAAATCTAGCACATTTAACCTGCAAATTTTGAACCAGAAAACCAGAACCAGTCAGAAACAATATCATATTACAATTGATGGACTCATTACAATACTTAAATACTATTCAAATCGTAGCACTCATTACAATATCATATGCTTTCATAAACAAATATACTAAGTACTATTGTACATTTGAATAATATACTTTGCCAAAGCTATCCTTAAATATTTGATGGACTTGACGGGGATTGATGTACTGGTACCAAATCTCTGCACACAAGAGAATAATTTAAATTAGTATATAAACTAAGACAAAATTGCATATAAGTATTTCATATAGTGAAATTATTACCGTTTCCCAACCACTTGTGATACGAGCACGTACAATGGTTGATATCCATTGCATTACATAGTAACTGCACTCATATGAGCCGGTTTGTAAATTACACTACAATGAATGCACATTTATAAGTAATTGATGAAGAAAAGAAATTGAATAATTATAATACTGTAGACCAAAATAGCAAACCTTGAGGCTCGACCATGCTAGCCTTTTTGTCATAGTAGTTGATTTCCCTAACAACATGCTATGTGCAGCGATTGAACTATGAAAAAGGTAAGGTGTTAAGATACAATTATATAAGAAAGAAAGTTCATAAAATTGAGGTTGAACCAACATACAACGGAGTCTCTAAATCAGTAGAGATTGTCTCATACACGTGCGCTTGGGCAAGAGCTTCAGCGCCAACATCACGGATCATGTCCTCTAATTTGTCTTCTTCACGTTGATCTTCCATGATGGAATCCACAAAATTTTCAGTTCGGGAGACAGTTGGGAAGTCTATTAATTCGCCATGCCATGTCCATATTGTATAACTTGGAAGGAAACCATCGCATATAAGATGTTCCCTAATTGCAGTTGCATTCAACTTTCTCGCATTCAAACAGTTCACACAAGGACATCTAAACTTCACTTCATCATCACTTCTACCTTCATAACGTTGCGTAAATTGTATAAATTCTTCTACTCCTTTCTCATATTCAACACTGATGTGTGGCAAGTAAATCCAGTCTCGATCCATACGTTTATATACTGAAATTGTGTGAACAATTTCAGTAAACAATTTTAGTAATCTTTAAATGAATGATCACCTCACTTTTGTATTTAAGGTGTGACCCTATCCCATTCAAGAAGATTCATTTCTTCTAGTTTATTGGTACATATTAATTTTAAAACACATATCTTAAATTTCACGAAATTTTGCTAGCATTTCGCATTGGTCTTCAGATTACACGAAATGAAAGTGATTATTAACCACATTCAAATATGCACCCAAAGATCAATACAAAACACAATTGACAAATATTCATGAATATTGAGATATGTATATTAAAATAGACATGCACTAATAAACTATTAAAAAGTGATTAATCTTCTTAAACTGTCCAACCAGAATATTCAAGATTGAATACATTTAAATTATTAGTATTGTCTCCTTTTAAAAAAAAATACATATTCTTTAAAAAAATACTTGAAGACAAGTAAATAATTTCCGTATTCAATCTCAAACGGGAAACTATGGCTAACTCCATGCAACGACAATTTGAGATCAAACAAAATAAATTGATTTACTTTAAAATATAAATAAATAAACATACTAAATAAACAATATACTAAACAATTATAAGCTCATGATAAAATTAAGAACCTGGAGCGTGAGACGTGAGTAGCAACAGAGGAGAATCAATCGTACCCACAGTCGAACAACAAGGGTAGTACGTGAACACTGTCAAAAGTTTAAAATAAATTCTCATGAAATTGATACACACTAACTCCTAGGATCCAAATTATCTCCTAGTACAAACAATCCAAACTTTCTTCCATATTTTTAATAATCTCAAATTCAAGATTGAAAATATAAGAACATACAAACAATCCAAAAAATTAAATCCAGGCAAATCCAAAAACAATCCAAATTGTAAAAATAAACATACCAAGGAGCGGGGGATTGAATGGAGGCAATGGCAGCGGCACCGGAAGAACCTCCTCGAGGTGCGTGCAGTGGCGGTGCAGGCAGACTAAACAAAATCGCAGTGGATGTTGGTGATGGTTGCTCGAAGAACACGCAGCGGCTCCGGTGGCAGTGCACGGCTTCTTGACGGTGCAACGACGGTGGTGGTTGGTCTAAGAAGAAGAAGAAGTTGCGGCGTTGCGGGGCAGGCGACGAAACGATAGCCTGAAGCGTCAGAGGTGTGCAGGATGGTGGGAGCTGTGCTTCAGAGGTGTGCGAGACGCTGGGAGCTGTGCGGGATGGTGGCGCAGAGCTGCGTTGGTCGTCGGAGAAGGGTGGTGCGGTGTGGTGCAGGCGACGAAATGCTGGCCTGGAGCGTCGAAGGTGTGCGGGACGGTGGGAGCTGTGCGGGACGGTGGTGCTGGTCGTCGGAGAAGATGAAGGCTGGCCGGAGAAGGTGAAGGCTCACAGAAGAAATCAGAGAAGATGAAGGTCGTTGCACAATGAAGAAATTGGGGTTTTTTAACCCTACAAAGGGATACTGCCTCGGTTATTCGAAACCGAGGCATATTGTATCCTTACTGCCTCGGGTAGGCGCTGGACCGAGGCATATTGTCTCACTACTGTGTCGGTTATTAGAGAACCGAGGCATATTGCTTCAGTAAAAAAAATTCAAATTATGGGTCAACGCAGTGGTCAAAATTTTTACATGTCTCTACTGCCTCGGTTAAAAGAGAACTGAGACATATTGCTTCAGTAAAAAAAATAAATAAATTAAATTATGGGTCAACGCGTGGAGTCAAAATTTTTTTTAGCCATATGCCTCGGTTAGTATGACAACCGAGGCATAAATGATGAATGTAATTACAAAACTGTCACCGCGTGCTTATATGCAGCGGGTCCGCAGGAACCGAGACATATACTGCTATGTAAAAGCTCTAAAATGCACTAGTGCCTGTCTTTCAGAACTTTCACTAATTATTCATTTGTGTTTTTTTATCAGTTTATTTGTGCGCTTTAACTCGGTCATTAATAGCAAATTAATGAAACAGGAAGTATTTTAACCTTCACACCAAAACCAAGCCCGAAAATTAAATTTTGGATCTCTTCATTTTTGTACATTGCTGCTTCATCCCTCCTTTCAATATTCAGAATCTTACCCCTCGGAGGGAGAATGACCTGCATCAAATATGCTCTGATAAATAGATGCACTTACATAACTCTAAATAATTTTTTTATACACAATGAAGTCCAATCTAACAAAGTGCTCCACATGTCAGTAAACAGAATTCAAGTGATTAGAAGAAGTAGAAAAATAAGCATTAGTAGTATGAAAACAACATTCTCAATTTAATATTTCCACTCATCACAACATTACCTTAGTTATAATGTTTTCTTATACTCAAAAGGTAACATAAAGCTTTAATGACAACAACAAAAGCCTTATTCTACTGTGTGAACTTTGCTACATAAATCACCATGAGATCTGTTTCCTAACACTGCCCATAGACATAACAAAACCAATGAGTGTGTTCATCTGTCACTGCCTAAGAACTCAATCTTTTAGGCAAGGTTATCAAATTGAGATTTCAGTTATAAATCACCAAGCAAATTTTTGAATCATGAATCATAATTTGAATGCAGTAGTAAGATTCAAAAGCAACTGAAATTTACTTTTAAATACATCACATAGATAATATACCGTATCCACGGTAAACATATTAAACTAGACATAAATTAAACAAAGCAAGGGAAAATCTTACAAAACAAAATTATTTTAGCTATATGAGTTTGTGAAGCCTTTATTTTAAAAGAATGAAAATGAAACAACTAAATAGCTAAATGGTGTATGTGCATTGAATGAATAAGTGATTAATAAAGTAGTGGAATAATCAAATACGAGAAGTTCATTAATATTCCTCCAATTCTCTTCTTTCAATGGAAACATGTATATTTTACCTAGAAGCGCCTGTTATGTCGTTGCTTAGCACTTCCTCCAGCTGAATCACCTTTAACTATAAAGATTTCTGCAATATAATGGCAAAGAACGTTCAATTCAAAGCACATTGTCCCCTCATCAAAAAGATTTGCAAAGACATAAGGTAACATGAATCAGATCCACGTACAAAAAACTTTAGAATCAGAATACAATATTTACTTGAATAATAGAATTATATAGGCCTATAATCTTTGATTTAGATGAGAGAATATCCTCTAATTATGTATAATAAGTCTCTTATTTTTCAAGGTTTCTCAACCACAGCCACAACTTTAGTGACTTTTTCGACAACATTCTGACAGCTACCCACATAGTTCAATTTTAAATATTTTGCCACATCCATTGATGCTTTTTTTACATTCTACATGGTTATCTTCCAAAATTGGAATCAACTCAAGTTATAGGTAAAATTGGAAACAGATGTGTTACATGTGATCAATATAAAAAGCTTCATCAAACATTTCAAGACGACAACTTTGCATATGCATGTAAATTTTACTAAGAATAAAAATTTTGAACCACACCCGATCAATTCAATTTAGGATACCCACCTCACCCAACTCCATTTGGATTTTCTACCAAATGTCAAAATTTGAAGTACTAGTCCAACTCAAAATTAAATTTTGATAGAAAAATAAATTTGAATTTCTTAAATTTAATAAATGGCTCAAAAACCAATTGGACAAAAAAAATCATATTCCAACTAGGCCAACAAACCATCAAAAGAAACATAAATAATTCATTAGTAGTCCGAATAACAAGAGGCAACTCAAAATTTCTCATGTGAACAAAGAGAGTCAAAGTGCACTTTGACAATTCTTTTTATGACGGAACAACTAAAAATATACACATATGGAATTTGCACAGTGAACTAAGAAAATTAAAGTATGATTCATAATTCCAGGTGGAACAACTCAAAATATACCCTTATAAAACTTGCAATGTTAACCAAAAAAGCAAAGTATTATTTGACAGTTCCATTTAGGTGTAAACCTAAACCCTTTCAAAATTGGAGCCACAATTTCAACTCAGATTCTAAGAGCAAATAAAACAAATACAAAAATGCAGTACATCAATAATGAATTCTACATCAGAAATTCCAAAAAATAACTAAGACATCTGTAGCTACTATCATGGCCTCCTCCTAATCTGTAATTTCATCCTAAACTGTTGAGATGGTTCGTCTAGTGCTGGTAGTGGTGCTGCTTGACTCTCCACTTCATTCCTTGGTGGTTGAGTTGTTGGAGTTTCGGCAGTTGATGCATTCTCAGCAGTTTGGGCATCTGGTGCAGTCTCAACAGGTGTTGTAGTTCCCTCAGCAAGGTTAGCATGGTCAACATGTGGTTTAGTTTGGGCATCTAATGCAGTTTCAGTAGGTGGTGCAGTATGCTCATCCATAGGCTTATCTGGGCAATTGTTCCTGTTATGGCCAATCTGACAACATATGCTACATTTTTTTTTCTGTGACCTCCTTTGTTGATTTGTGTGTTATCCTTTCTCAACTCCCACTCTTCCAACCTTCTTTTTTTCTTGGGTCTTCTTAGTAAGATTCTCTTATGTGGTGGATGGACCTCAGGGTAGGGAGTTCTTTCCCATAAGACTTCACGATTGACTGGAAAGATGATGGATTGATATATTTCTTCGTAGGTGGATCTCCTGAACCAGATTGGTATGAAGTCCTCAGCATTGACATTGATGAAATTCATTGCTGCAATAGCATGGCAGCAAGGGATAGTAGTTAGAAGCCATTTTTTGCAGCTGCAATGTTGAGCATCCACATTGACTGTGTACGTATCTCCAACCATGTATATGTGCCTCACTTCAAATAGCTTTTCCTCTGACCAGCTGCAAATATCATTACAAATATCAGTACGCAAATAAGTTGATTGTGTTAAAAAAAGACAAAAACATAACCTTGGGATCCAATATTTGGTTAACTCCTTTTCCTTATGTAGTTTGTCAAGGACCTTGGGGCAGATGTTTCCTTCAAAAGTTGTAACATTTTTTCTCTTAGTGGCCCACCTTTCCATTAAATAAACTCTGATTTCCTCAAGCATGGTGATTATGGGTTTGCCTCTAGCATCCACTATGACACTATTAAATGCTTCACTCATATTGTTGACAATTGTGTCGCATATGGCTCGACCACTAAATCTAGATTTGGACCAGAACCTAAATCAATAATAGCATCAATATTGGTATGCACATGAATCAAGTATTTGTACAAAAATATTATAGAGATAGAGATACCTTGGAGCTATAGCTATAGCAATAAGGTATCTGTAAGCATCAATATTGAGCTCTTTAATTGTTAAGATCACTCTTTCCAAAAATGTTGTGTGTGTGCTCCTAGCACTTTCCACATGAGTATCTTTATTTTTTGGCTAGAGAATATTTTTCTGAAATTTGCATATAGATGTCTCATGCAAAACCTGTGCTCAGCAGTGGGTAATAGGTCCTGAATGGCGGACACTAATCCCTGTGCAATGATTACATTATTAATATTTACAACAGTAAACAAAAATTAATAAATTGAACATAAATTAAACATACCTTTTGTTGGACAATAATAAAGGTCATTGTCCCACACACGTCAATACCTCCAAGATCACCAATAAGCAATTCCAAAAACCATGTCCAAGTTTCTTTGTTTTCAACTTCCACAACAGCATACGCTAAGGGCAGTAACTGATCATTAGAATCTCTACCCACAACACTTAACAACTCACCTTTGTATTTTCCTTTTAAAAAACAATCATCCAGACCTATGATGGGTCTACAAGAGACAAAGGAATCTTTACATGGGTCTAGAAAAACAGTTCCTACTTCCCATTTGTAATCTGCCATACTTTTTGGCATTACAAATGTCTGGAATGGACCACATCTTGTCCTTTCATCATTATTTTCTTCATCCCCAGCTGATTCACTCTCGTTATCTGACCCACTGACACTACAAGAAATATTGTTATTATCTATGCCAATATTTCGTAGGTAATCAAAATTTTTCGTAGGTAATTTGCATTTATCTACGACTTACCTACGAAGCAAATTTCGTAGGTATTATGCTGGTAGGTAATTTTATCTACGAAAATATGTTTTGTAGATAATTTACTTACGACCATTATCTACGAAATCGAAGCGTCCATAATTATCTACAAAAATATTCGTCAAAAAATTTCTCATATAGTATTCGTCAATCAATGGTAACTTATCATGCATATGATTTTGACTTCCTCTTGCTCCAAATTCATTTTCATTTTTATTCCAATAGTTTTTAGTTTGCATATCTATCATGTAAAATAATTATGTAAAATAATTGAGAGAAAACTAAGCCAAATTACCTAAAACAATATACCAAAAGATAGATCTTAGACATTTTCTATTGTTAAACTCATGCAAGTAACTATCCTATGGAACTTATCCAAATCAAGTTGAACATATTGCTCTGAATCAAATAACTACCTGGTAGGCAAGTTTGGTACGAGCAAGATCCAACGGGTAGGTACACAAAATTGAAGTTCCCCCTACAACAGGGCCTACTAAAAGATCAATACAAGGACCCGAACCACATAAACCAAAGTAATTAAAACCTCTGAAAGTAAAATAAAAATCTGAAAGTCACTTGATGAGAATAGAAATCAAGGACTTCAAGACTCTTGTAAGAGGCACAAATCAAAGAGAATAATGGACTATGTGAAGAGAATACCTAGACATCAGACATCATAGCAGCAATTGCACCAACCCAGAGATGTTTGGTGGTGTTGACGTCATTGTCTCCTTGCACCTTAACATCTGTTGGACACAAGTTCGTCATTTGGCAGTTTGGATTTGAATGACGAGTTTTGCAATCGGCAAGCTCACTCATAAAAAACACTCAACTGGAACCCTTCTCAGTTGGGGGTGAGTGTTGGATTGGGAAGAAGCGGCGGCCTGAATCTTCAAGGAATAGAGGTCAACATCCCTCCACCACTGAAGAACCTTCTAGAGCTTCGAAACAACGTCATTTGTCGACTCCTTTGTATCGTCCTAGCTCCTCTAGTGGACGTGGTTGAACGCAACCTCATATTGGGACCGTGAATCGCCGCAACCTGTGATGGCATCAACGCCTTTGGCATTATAGCGGTTGATATTGCTATTTAAGGCGGAAGATGTCGTAGCACATGGCGTATTAGCAACCACCGCGACGGCGATAGAGAGAGCAGAGCGGACACGAGAGGTTGGACCAGAGTCAGGTGTTGATGCCCTTAGCGTGGAAGGTGCGGCAGCGGAGAAGGATTAGTGCTTAGGGTTTTGATTTCGTGGTGCTTAGGTTTTTTGATTTATGGGAGAGTGAAAAATCAGGTGGGAAATACAAAATGAAAAGTAATAAAACAAGTCACAAATCTCTTAAAAAATAAATTAAAACCTCCATAATTATTGTTCGTTTAGACAATACACCGTGTCATCTTAAATAAAGTTAGAAAAAAAATTGGCGAAAATGTTAAACTCTAACCTAAAAAAGATATATTTTCAATAAAAAAATTATATAATTTTTGCCTACGAAATTTTTTCGTAGGTAATTTTTTTAAAATTATTTTTATTTATTTTTTTGGTGATAATTATTTTCTACACAAAAATTTGTAGACAAAGTTTCGTATGAAATATTTCTACTGAAACACGTTATGTTTATCTACGAAGTTTTTGTATGTAATTTATTTTTTTGTTACTCACAAACTTTAATTTTATCTATAATCATTTTTCGTAGATAAAATGAAATTATTTACGAAAAATATTTCATAGATAATTTTTCGTAGATAATAAACAATTTTCTTGTAGTGTGAGTAATTCTTCTGAATGCCATTCATCATCAGATAACTCAGTTAAATGATGTGCTCTATTTTCAAATTTACCTCTACTAGAATCATCACTTTCAGACATAGCTTCCACTTCAACATCACTAGCTACATTCAAATCCACGTCCACAAGCCTTGGACCCTCAACACTGTCCCTATTCAAACCATTGGCATCCCCAACCTCTACTTCAGCAGCCTCTTCATGGGCCTCTACTTCAGCACCCTCATCCACAACCTCTACTTCAGCAGCCTCTTCATGGGCCTCTACTTCAGCACGCTCATCCCCAACCTCTACTTCAACAGCCTCTTCAACAACCTCAACCTGCACTTCACAAACATGAACTTCCACTTCACCTTCCTCAGCCTCCATTCCTTCCACTTGACCATCCATTTCTCCAACCTGGTCCTCCTCACAACCATCAACATCAGCCTCCATTCCTCCCCCCCTCACCATCCATTTCCCCAACCTCACCATGAACTTGCTCTTCACAAACCTCAGCCTGCACTTCATAAACCTCATTTGCACCTTGAACGTCATCTTTTCCAACCTTAAGATCCATTTCCCTAACCTCTTATGCAAGAGTTGGTGCATCACAGAGGTATAAAATTTTATCTTCATCCACATTATTACCTACCTCTTCTTCATCAACACCATATACTATCTCTGCTTCATCCACACCATGAACCACGAACAAATGAACCTCACCATAACGCCTAGCAACATTAACCATATTTATAGCACCATTGTCATCTGACAATAGGTGAAACATTCTTTCGACAACATACCACATCCCCTTAATGTTAACATACCCAATCTCCTTAATTGCATTTACAACTTCAAAGTAACTCCACCTATCCGGATCACATGGCCACGTTGATTTTTTCCCATTCATATAATGCAACCCACGATTTTGTATGAAAATACCACTGTGGTGGACAACAACATCGAATGTATCATCATTCATTGCCCTAAAGTAAATTAAATGGACAAAAAAGATGTATTATTAAGCCTACTTTAACGCAATGGGGGACCACTGCTACAATCAATTAAAAATAAAGTAATGGGGACCATTACACCAGCACTGACAATCGACAAACAAACTAAAATAATACTCCACCGAACCCCACCTATAGACACAACATAAAATCATGGAAGTAATTTAGAAATCATGCAAAACATCACAACAATCTAAAAACAAACAAACCCCAAAATAGAATTACGAAAACCCTAACCCACGAGCAAACACAACCCAAAAAACCTTAAACCCACTTACCTCGTTGATGATGATGAACTGGAAAATTGAAATGAATCGAACAAATGACAAGTATTAGCCGCTTCCTCTACAAATCCGAGCTCAAGAAAGTCGAAGATGGAGAAATCGCCTCCAACGATGAAGAGCGTGACTACAATCCCATTCAAGCCCTAGTTGCACAGTTTGAAATATCTAATTACCAAATTTCCTCCAAATTCAAAAGTTAACGTTAATTAGCCACTTGTACAGTACATGTAACACACCCCAATGCAACATAATCCAAACAGTGCCATAAGTACAGTGCTATGTTACTCATTTAAACGGTATCACAAAAAGGACCAAATAAAACACGAATTGCTAAAATGATGACCATTTTAAACATTCGATAAAAATGAGGACCATCCGCAACAAACACTATGAAAATGAGGACAAAAAAGGTATTTAAGCCTTTTAAAAAAAAAAGATGAAATGATTTTGAACCTCAAAGGGTTTACGTATTTTATTAGATCTTTCCGATTATATACAAAGATCAGATTGGACCATAAAATCCGATCACAGAAAACAGACGACATTTCAACCTTTCCAGCTTATAAAATCTCACATTTATTTACTCTTTTAAATTTTAATTTAAAATGAGAAAAATGGCATGTTATGGTTATTTAGAATTAAGGATAAGAGAATTTCTTTCATTGACGGAAAGGAAATCATGATACACATGAAATGAGACATCAAAGACCAGTGATCATTTTCTTCTGCCATGATTTTAAAATGGAGGTTTCTTTTGCACCGCCAAGAAATTTTTAATTTTCAAAATTAGCCCTTGACTATTTTGATCAGCAATAAACTTTTAAGAAATGAAAACTCAGACTTTCTCTCTTATTTAATGAAAAGTACTCACTCCCTTGAAAACTATGAAACTCTATCTATGCATCAGAAAACCTCCTCACACTAAGCCCGCGAAGTTCACTTATTCTCTTTCTCTTGTCTTCACATTTATGTGCTCTTTGTGCTGTTTTGAACCATTAACGATATAGCGGGAGTGTTGATTAAGATTTTGACTTTTGTGAAATGATGAACAAAAAAAATTCGTAAACTGAAAGCCACGGTGCTTTGGAAAACAAAATTTCAAAGATCATGGACCATGTACCGGACGTGGACTTCCAATGAAGCACTCGACTTCTGTTCTAGCGATGATGTTTTAAAAAATCGTTTCTAGAAGTTGATTTTTGGAAGTCAATTAAAAAAATTCTCTTTCGAATCTTGACTTTCGAAAGTCAATGAGAAAATTTCTCTTTCGGATCTCAACTTCCAAAATCACCCAAAAAAGTTCCTCTTTTGAGACTAGACCTCTAAAAAAGTTCCTCTTTCGAAACTCGACCTTTGGAAGTTTATAGACCTAATCTCAAACATTTAAAATCTTCTTCTAGATCTCAACTTCTGAAAATCAATAAAAAAATTCCTTTTCTGGATCTTTACTCTCAGAAATTAATTGAAAAAATCATCTTCCAAATCTCGACTTGTAGAAGTCAATGAAAAAATTCCTCGTCCAGAACTAAACTTTGAAAGTCACTTAAAAAATTATTCTTTTGGAATTCGATTTTCGGAAGTGTATAGCTCAAATCTTAAACATTCCAAATCATATTCTGGATCTCAATCTCAAGTGCTCTCTGAATCTCAATTTTCAAAAATCAATTATTGAAAAAAAAAATCATCTTCCGTATCTCAACTTCCACTTCCGAAAATCATTTGGAATGTGTTGAGTCAGTAATAATCACCTTAAATAAGTTTAATGACCCACCAAAAGCTCATAATTACATCATAACTGTTGTTACCAAATTCACTCTTTAATTTACATTTATTTTTGTAAGAGAACACTAATGAAATAGTGGAAAACTTTGGAAGTGCATAAAAAATCTTGAAGTATAGGAAGAAACCCCTTTTAAAATTTAAGAAAGGCCCCAAGCAGGTGACTGAATTAGAATTCTGAATAACCAACAAAATTCCTACTCCACATATTTGGGGTGAAAATTAATGGATATTAAATAAATATATAATTGCAAAAATAGGTATTTTAATTTTCAGGTTATCGAACAGTTACATAGTGTAACATCCCGTTTTCATAGTTTTATACTATTAAACAAAATATTTAAATTTCAATAATTCAGAAGCAGATGATGACGTGGCCAGTATAATATAATACAGTCATCCTCAAAATAACCATACATATAGCCTACACTAAACAAAGGGTTACAAAACACCCTAATCATCTACTATAGGAACATGTAACTACCACTGCTGGAAAACGTCCTGGAAACTCATTCAACGCTTGTCTAAGAAGGGTGTACCTTCGCCTGCACTTTTATCTGCTCACGCCATTCAATAAGGACGATCATAGCAAAAGTAGAAGACACACAAAACACAATAGGAACTAGAAGGGTAAGCTAACTTGAACAAAAGGGCAAATCATGCAATTATCATACTAAGACAGAAAACAGACTTTTATTACACAATCTATTAAATCATCAAATTAATCCTGACCATAACACCACACAT
>Ga0214545_1006278_pt1 | contig 20793 bp, 14 predicted proteins | sample CNSS4metaG_FD_160064 | JGI IMG/M metagenome (GOLD analysis project Ga0214545, IMG submission 160064) | Root nodule microbial communities from cowpea collected in UCLA plant growth center, Los Angeles, California, USA - CNSS4 | ecosystem: Host-associated > Plants > Roots > Nodule | place: USA...
TACTAAAAACGTATTCTCTTTTTCTTTTTAAGCAAAAAAAAAAAAAAAGCAAACAATTTGCTTTGTTTGGTTGAGAGATAACAAAGATCGTTCGTGGTGGGATTGGTGCGAAGAAGATAAGTTAAAAATCTCATATTATACTATAAATAAAATAAATTTATAATATATATATATATATATATATAATTTGATGTAAACTTTATTTTAATAATCAATTTTATAAATTTAAATTATATTTGAAAATTAAAATAAACTTTTCTGGGATTCAACTTTATTTATGTTGTGTTTGATCGAGATAACTTAGAAAGATAATTTATTTATTTAAATAAAATTTTTTTATTGAAATAATTTGTTTCAGAAAAGTAATTAAAAATAAATTTAATTTTAGAAATTTTGGAAAGTATATCAAATGAATAAATTAGAAGAACATCAAATACTCTTTAAGAGTATAAGAAATTTGAAATTTCATTTTTTTTAATTCATTATCACTTTACTCACGAAGGTTAAGCCGAATTGGTTCGTATCGAAGGTTTATCCGAGTCGTCTTAGGTTGATGGTTGATATGAGTCAACCTATATCGATATTCAATCCTAGTCGGTCCGGTCTGAAGGTCGAGCTGAATCGCAGGTTGAATGTCAAGTTGAGTCAGTCTAGATCGAAGGTCGATCCGAGTTGGCCCATGTCGAAATCAAGTAAAGTCGACTCAAGTCAAAGGTCGAACCAAGTTGACCAGTGCCGAAGATGAATTCGAAACGACCTAAGCTGAAGGTTGAATTGAGTTGGCTTAGACCGATGGTCAAGCCGATTGACCCAAGCCATAGGTTGAACCGAGCTGACTATGCCTAAGATCAAGTCGAATCTAAGTTATTTCAATTACAGCTAAGCATCCAAACAAATTATTTAAAAAATGAAAAAAATTCAATCATAAATAATTCAAATACTATTTATTTAAATGTTTTAAAATTATTGAAATTCTTGGTCGAAACACAAGATTAGACATTTGGAATTGCAGTTTTGGAGCTTAGGATTAGGTTTAAATGAAATTTTAGGATCGAGTGAAATGGCAGAGGTTTGAGATTGTGCTTAAACGCGAAAATTAGGATTAAATTTCACTGAGAATTTAGTATCGAGAAAAATGAGTTAGAGATTTTGGACCGTTCTTCAGCAGGATATTTGATAAAGAGTTAGACAGATATTTTTATTAAACGGATATTATCGGCAAGTGATTATTATGATGCATTTATATTATCACTGACAAAACAATATCTTCATATTTATTTGGTAAAAAGTGAAAAATATAACATTATCTTAGCTTAACATACACCGCACACATTTTTATTATAAAAAAAATAAAAACTAATATTTTAATGTTGATTAAAGTTACATCAATCTTTATGTAATAAAAAAATATATTTTTATACATTATATAGGAAACTAAATCGACACAAAGTCTTTCTAAAAGATACTTTTATTATTCTAACCGCACAAACCAATCCAAATATTTTACATAATCAAGAAGAAAAGAATGGAAGGCATTAACACAAAATTTTGCATCGTTTTCTATGTGTTTTTTTTTTCTTTTATAATACCAATGAAAAAAATTGTAAATGAGTAGAATCTATTGATGAAAAAGTTATTGCAAAATAAAATTTATTGATGAATTTTATCATAAATTTTAAAATTTTAATTATAAATAAATATTTTTGTCAATATTAAATCTGTTGATAATGTAGAATTTTTCCTAACGACATATATTTTTGTTATTAAAATTTGTTGATAAAATAGATATCAAAGTCTTCACTTTAATTGTAATAATCTAATTTTCTTCAAAACAAACATTAATTTAGTATTTAATATCATAAGGTCTAATATTTATTTCAAAATAAAATCATGTGTTTCAAAATATAAATTAAAAACTTAATACAACTCAATCCAGTTAGTCATAATTTCAAGTTAAGGTATGAAAGCATCATAGATTTTTCTAACATCAAATCTTGAAAATTTCCAGAAATTTCTTGAAAAGCTCACATCTAAAATCAACTACCAAAGACGGTAATAGTATATCCATATTCCTAATTAACTCATTAATCAAACAAAATTTTAACATTATAATTTATAGCTATGTAACTCAGATCAAATAATGCCAACTCAAACATTATTTACCAATCTCACAAACATTTCTTTTACATGTACGAATATGAAACTGTTCAATCATATCAAACAACATCATAAGAATCTCAAACTTGACATATATCTCATAACAATTTTTTCATATCAAATACACAAGTTTCTAATCAGTATAAAAAATAAGAATTCAATGCAACAAATTATTTCAATACATTCAAGCACACTAAAATTCTATCTATCAATATCATACACATAATCTAACACGAAATAACATATCCAAAAACATTAGATTGGTTCACAAACTAATGCAGGTATCACATATAATTTCACTTACATTGGATACACTAAATTCTCGTTCTTTGTAGATATGACAATTAAATCATAACCCAACCCTTTCGATACCATTCATGTCATACTTTGCCACATTAATCAATGATACCAAGACAATATTTCCTTCTCTAGGTACAACAATTAAACCATAACACAACCTTCTTAATACCATTATTGTCATACTTAGCCACATTAGTCAATGAAAACCAAAATAATAGTCTATTCTCTTCTTCATAATTTAACATTTTAATAGTAGTTTTTCCTTATCTAATCAATCTCAATTCAGTTCTCTATATCTTCAATCTATCACTCACAACCACAATTAGTTCTCACAATTCACATTCACAATACGCATCCTAATTTCCATTAATATAAACATAATTATGATAAAAGTATACTAATGATTAGCTCCCCTTACCTCCAAATCTTTGATTTTTTGTTCCCGCCTTTCAATTTGTTTATCTTGCTTGCCACCCCTCTTCTCATTTTTATCCTCCATGTGAAATCTCTTGCATTGCTTGCTTTCCCACATTTCCAAAACGTTAATACTTCACTCCGAACTGCAAATTTTCATCTTTCTCTCGACATTTGTCTACTTAAGATTTTATATCTCCCTCTCTAGAAACATCAACACTAATACGATCCTATCCAGGAAAGAGTATGATCGTTTCTGAATTTGAATCCTCAAGAGGCATGACACGAATAAATCAGAGAAGAACGCGGAATAAGACAGAGATGGAGGACGCCACAATCTAGCAGATTGATAAGTCAAGTGAAGATTCACCATAAAGATGTTAATCTTTGATAAGAACCAGAGGCCTAAGCCAAGAACAAAGAGAACCCTCTCTTTAATGAAATCAAATTCAATATATGACTAAAAGTTTCTACATCAGTTTTTAGTACCTTTATTTATAGGCACATAAGTTTAAGCAAACCTGCACCCTACAAGAAGGCCCAAGCCCAAAACATAAAAGCATAAACTAATTATAAAAGAAAGCTCAAAACCCAAAAACATAAAACATAACTAATTTCTAAAAGAAAACCCAAAAGTTCATCTTCAAGTTCTTCTTGTATGGAATCTTGGGATAGTCCTCTATCATTCCCTCCTTCTTTAAGAGAATTTGTCCTCAAATTCGTACCACCTGAAGTTTAGGAAATAGACTTCTATCGTACCCTCCTTCTTAAAGAGAATTTGTCCTCAAATTCGTCTCACTTGAAGATTCTTTATCAAACACTCTCTCTCAATTCACGAGCTTAATGCTTATCACCATAGTCTCTAATCTAGCCTCCTCAACGACATTCATCGTTGACTCTAATTCCTCTATCGTTCACCGTAGTGGATTGATTTTCATCTTCAAATTTTGGATCTCATCTTTCTTTTATGTGTTATGTATTCCAATGTCTCCATCTAATATAGCTAGATTGATGGTGTATTTAGTCTCCTTGTCAATCTAGTAGAGAAATTGGGGAAGAAGATTGATGATTGTTTGGATGACGCATCAAAGCTAGAGGAATTGAAAGATTTTGGAAACGAAGAATCTTTCCTTGAAGATTATGATTAAATAAATGAAACGAACCCTAACCCGCCTAACGAGATGTGTGATCTTGATCTTTGGGGAGATGGAAAACAACCTTGGAAGCATCTTTGCCAACATAACCAGTTTTGAATGTATGCGAATGCGGGTCTACTACTATGGTTGATACTTCACCGTCGACATACATGAATGGGGAATGAGAAGATGAATGTGGGATAATTAAGAGAAAGTTAGGATTCAAGGGTTTACATAAGATGGAGTGCAAAGAAGGACCAAAAAGGAGGAAAATAAAAAATCATCTTTGGCAATTGACACGAGGTTACATTAGTTTTGACCATGTCACAATAAAATCAGTGGGTAAAACCATCAGTAATTGAATTTTTTAAAATTTTGTCTGTAAATTCATTGGTAATTGAATTGTTTAGAATCCATCGATAATTTTGTTGGTAAAATGGATGCTAATTTTTAGTGTGTTATAAATTATTAAATGGAGCTGGGTCAGAAAAAAAAAGAGAGAAGAAGAAGCGAATAAGAAGAGAAGAAGAGGAGGAGAAAGAGGAAGAGGAGGAAAGAGGAAGAGGAAGCGGTGACAGCGGGGCAACAACAATGTTGACAACAACGACATCGGTGGTGTAACATCCCGACTGGATATTACTAATTTAAATAATTAAAAAAGGGATATAAATATAAAATTGCATTTATGATAATTCATTTTCTCAAAACGTGGGAAAATTTAAAACATTATTCAATGCACCAAAATTCGATTAAAGCTAAAGTAATAATCTTATTACAATTTCCAAAATTTGAAAAACCGTAAAAAACATAATTTATTTCCTAGCTCATGTCCCCAAGTTATCCCTCTCTCTGTCTCTATGCATCGCCAACATCACCTGTAATATCATCTGCTCCCGTGTAACGAATCACACAATCATCGCCAAACACAAACAGAAAGGGTGAGCTCATAATGAAAAATAACACATACATTAATAATATCAATTACCCAACTAATTTAGTCTAGTTAGTTCTTAGCCAAGACCTTAATACCCCAAGGCTTTTCAACCTTCAAATCACACAAATAGTTAGCCTTGGATTCAGGATTTATGATGCTCACACGAACCTATCCGCTCGTGGTCCTACCTCTACGAACCTTTTTGCTCGTAGTCCTACTCTACGAACCTCCCCGCTCGTAGTCCTACTCTACGAACCTGTCCGTCCGTAGTCCAACACACGTGATCCACCAGCTACGTACCTCCCCGCACTTAACATCTCTCAAGTGTGAGCACGGAACATACGAACCTACCTCGCTCGTATCCCCACACGAGAGTAACAGGATATGAACCTCCCCGCTCATATCATCACGTGTTCACCACCATCCATGAACCTACCCGCTCATGGCACAACATCTCTTGATCCAAGTTTGCATCAATGCATACAATGACACACGCAAGTCAGATACCTGCAGCATTATCGCCTAGCGTAGCCTAAGCGCCGCCAGGCGAAACCTGTGTAAACCGCCTGGTGAAACCTCCCCGCTGCCAGGCGCCAAGTCTCTCCCAGACCCACTATTTTATGGATATCGCCTGGCGGAGCACACCTTGCCGCCAAGCACTACACGTTGCAGAGCACATCCCTGATAGTCTAATGCCTAGCGATCACACTCGTGCCGCCAAGTGCTATACCAGTAGCGTACCAACTACTATTTTAGCACCTAAAACACATTATCCTACGATCTTCTAATACCTCTAAAGGTATAAATGTGCTCCCATCCATTAGAGTACGATTCTTGATAATTTGTCACTCCATGTATGGCTTCAGTATTTATAGTTCCCATTTCCAAATCCCTATAATTCAAGACATAGGATTTCCCCAAGTGTTCTATGCTTATACAATGACTTAATCTACTTATGAAACTAACTCATAGTATAATATCACATAATACACAACCTACCCACATCCCATTGCAGTAGTACCACTAAATCCACTTCCAACAACCAATTCCAATCACCTTCCTTATGTGTAACTATTCTCGATACCTCAGATATACCTGACCACTTCATTTACCAATACAGTGGTTCCTAATACCCCATTCAATTAATATATACTACACCTAACTCAAGGTTTCACTTTCAATCCTATTCTAACCTCCATCTTTTAGCCTTTGATTTCACCTTTGCATAATTATAAATGATAGGATTTTCACTTAACCCACACAGAACCCAAAACACGCACCAACTGTCAAAAGTCGCAATCGTCGTTATTGCATTGCCTCTCGCCTGGCGATGCATTCTTGCCGCCAGGCGGCACATCATTTTCTGGGTAAAAATCCATATTTTTCTCATGCCAATGACCATCCGAAAACCCCAATTTGCATTCCAACTAGTTAATTACATAACAATAGACCATATTAGACTCACCTTCTTCATTCTCTTCTAGTCAAATCATAGAATCACAATTTCGTCCTTATTACACTATAGAAATCAATTCAATGAATCATTCCCCAAACCCTAACCATGTTATCGTAATCGAATGCTTCCCATTCAATCCCCAAGATTCATACACACAGGTAAACATTCATAATATAACACATCTCATAATTTCACATTTTACACATGAGTGTTTCCAGAGAATCTAATCAATCACAAAATTCATATATATACTCATCAATCACACCTCTATATTATATATATTATATATATATATATATATATATATATATATATATATATAAATACATTCACCAATCAAGGCCATACCAGCACTTAAGCACACTTAATCATCCATTAATAATCATACTATTAAGGAATTAAAACAACCAATCATGAGTGATGTATATCTCTAGCTTCAGACATGTAATGTAAATCTCCACCGTTTAAAGTGAATAACAACATGTTATGAATCGTCTATCAAAATTTCACCTAAATCCGACGGTTAACGAATCGGGAAACGCAGTTTTACGAAAACTGCACAAACCAAAAAAATCTATGGCGCCTAGCGCATAGAATTCAAGAGCTTGGCGCCTAGCGGTATAAAACATGCGCCCGACGGTTCCTGCTGCGCGAAAAGAACAAAAGAAAAGAAGCATTTTTGCATCATGTTTGCATCACCTGGCGGAGTCACCTTTGCTGCCAGGCGGTTCATCACAGAAAAACCCAGAATTGGGTTATCACTCATGCGTCCCTTGGCGGCACATTCAAAGCCGTCAGGCGATTTCTGGGAATTTTTCCAAAAACTCGAAAACACCACGATTTTGGATTATGCAGAGCATCATGATCATACATTACAATACAAAATAATCATAAAGCATGTATATACGTGAAGGAACTCCCCTAACCTGTTAATTCTCTCTCAATTTGAAATCCCAAGCTTATTTTGTGATCCATAAAAAGTGCTCCTTTGTTTCACCACCAAATTGGTCTGAAATCCTTGTGCCTATGCTGCAGGTAGTTGTTCTGATCACCTCCTCTGATCACCTCCTCTCAAAGTGCACTCAAGATAGTCGTTTACACACCCTTACCACTCCTTTCTATCACAATTACTATAGTAAAAATCTCCATTCAATTACATAGTCCATGCACATCCATTCAACCAATCCATGTTTCATGATAATTCCTATAATTTTAGGATTACATTATAACTAAGCACATTCAAACATAACATTAAAATAATACACTTATTAAAATAACATACAATTGACATACATAAGACTTGAACCCAACTCCTCTCAAGATAACCAATTACTCTCCACCAATTGAGCTAGTACTTTTTCACATCATAACAAACCACATTAAACACCATAAGGCTCCTACTACCCGCATTTATTAAATAATTATTTATTTAATTATGTAAATTTCTCGGGTCTTACAGGTGGCGACAATGATGGAAGAGAAGGAGGAGCCAAACATGGTGGACACAATAGTGACGACAACAATAGACAACAATAGAGAAGGAGGAAGAAGAAAATAAAGAAAAAGAAAGAAGAAAAAGAGGAAAAGGGGAGAAGAAGGCCAAATCACAATATTTATTGTATTTATCGAAAAATTTAATGATCATCTATAATTACTAACAAATTTATTGATTCGTTGACAAAATTTATTGATCTTGAAGAATTTTTGAACATCGGTAATTTTGTTTAACAAATTTTTATGCTTACATGTCACTACAAGAAAATCCTTGATTAATGATAAATTTTAGAGGCAAAAAATAATTAGTTACTATAGTGACCAATTTGGATACCAATTTATAAACTAAAAATTATTAGTAACTAAAATAGTTTCAAAAAATTATAATTGGTGTCTAAATTGCTAAGTAAAATAGTTTCTATTATGAATTAGTCTTTAAATTGGTCACTAACATTAGTTACCTAGGTTTTGGCTACTAATGATCTCTAAATTAGTATCTAATTAGGAAATTAATTTCTAAATTTGTCTCTAAACATTTTTTTGTCATAAAAATGGTCACTATTTAATAGTTTTTTTTTTATAGTGTGTGAATTTTGCTTTACTTGTAGTGAATGTATTTCTAAGAAAATTAACAATACAAGTTGGGCATATATCGGAGAGCCAGAAAGACTCGATATCGACTTGTGTGTAAATATCCAAATTGGCAAGTTTGTTTACACACTTATTTCCTATCATATATTGGTAGAGATTAATTTAGTGGGACAAGAGATGACCTTGGCTCCCCCATGATCAAATTCATGAGTTTCTAGACAAAAGTAAAGTTAGAACCAATGCCATTGTTGATGATTCTTGTAAAGACCACTTCTGTTTGTAAAAATCTTTTGGCCTACTTTATTAGAGGGTTCAAGGCCAGTCCACTTGTTTCCTCCCAAGACCCCTTACAACTACTCACTTCTTCAATTCTGTATTTTTCCAAAAAAAATCCACCTTCTGTCTCCCCCTTCTGAAGTAGAAGTTATGCTAGGGCAGCTGCGAAAATCTCCTTCCAACTAGCGAAGCTATCTTTCCTCCATGTAAGTTGAGCTCAAACTTTTGTTTTCTCCTTTTCTAGCTCTGTGAATTGGTTCTATCATGGGTTTTTCCTTAGAACCTCATCTTCGTTCTTGTGTTCATGTTTTTTCAGCCCTTTAGTTGCTTATGGAGCTGTGGTGCTCTTTTCGTTAGTGCTTCCCCCCCTCAAGTTTAACTCTCAATCAAGGTAAGGGAAACTAGGATTTTAAAAATATTTCTTTTTTAGTGTCTTGCATGTTTTTGGTTTTGAATAGTGCTTAAAATGTTGGTTTGATGTTCGTGGTTGTGTTTTTTTAGTTTTGCTGTTTGGGATTTTGGGTTTTTGCATAATGAAACTAGTGAAAATATGCTATTCTAGCTTAAGCGAGAAACTTTAGCTTAAGCGAGATTAGTCTAGCTTAAGCGAGAATTTCTAGCTTAAGCAAGAAACTTTAGCTTAAGCGAGATCAGTCTAGCTTAAGCGAGAATTTCTAGCTTAAGCGAGAATAATAGAATTTCAATTTGCTCTCTGTTTGAATTTTAGCTTAAGCGAGATCAATCTAGATTAAGTGAGACCAATCTAGCTTAAGCAAGAATTTCTACCTTAAGCGATATCAATCTAGCTTAAGTGAGAATTGTTGTAGAATAATAATCACTTACACTCACGTAGAGTGGAATGATTATGTGGTGAGAGTGGTAGGAGATCCTAGTCTTTTGAGGTGTTTGAGCCTGAGACATATTGGGATTAACCTTGTGATTGATTGGGTCATAACCCTTGTGACTAGACTTTGTAGAGTTTAGAAATCAATGCAGGTGCATACTTCCTTAGAATTATATATCAAGTGCATAATCTGGATATTGCGTCAAGAGTCAGTTGGGTGTTCAATTGAGTGAAAACTTTTTGAGTTAATGTTTCTTTTCTCCATGTATCTGTTTCTTGAGTGATGTACTTATATAACTATATTTACGTATAAATGCTTAAATACACTAGCTTACTCTTCTTTCTTTTTGTGTTTGTTTCCTTGTTGTGTTTTCCTTTTTGCAATAATTATCAAATGTTGGTGTGAGCAAACGTGGAAACCCTTGGTGATCATCAAGACAACGAAGATGTTGTTGTGTAGTTTAGGCTTGTTGGTTATTGGTCTTTTGAACATCTTTTGAAAAATTGGTCATATGTAATTCCTTGCTCTTTTGAGCAATCTTTTGTCAATCTGATTTATGTTTTAAGACATATCTATAACATTGTTATGTGTTCATGACACTTCTATTTTATGTATATTTTGGGATGACTGAAATGGTTAAATTATTATATACTTTTTACTATTTGCTCTATTATTATGATATGTGATGTTTTATTTATTAGAGTTATTCTATTAAACATTAAAACTATATTTGAGTATATTATTTTAACTTTTCAATTGCTCAAAATTTACTTCTAATTCTCTAAATATATGCAAATCTTAAGTATATTAATCTAATTAATTTTGTCTAAGTCCATTTCTGATATATCAAAATAGAATCAGTTCAATTTAAAGTTAAAGTTTGACCACCCTCTTTCTATTACTAATTTTATTGCAAGAATATTCCCAGAAACTGAACTGTAACAACATAGACATTACCACTAAAAGTATTGAAACCTCCTATAAATTTACCAATAGCCAATCAAGATACCAATATAAAAATTGCAGGATCAGGCACTACTCTAACTACTCCATGCATTTTGAGCATCCTATTGTATTCTATAAGTTGACTAAACCAACTTTATTAAGGTCTCATTTTAGGTCAGGCTTTTATCGGGAAAGTAATTCATTCTTTTCTTATAATTGCAGTCGATGAGTTGAATTGTTATTGCTCATTCGACTTTAATATTAAAAATATTATTTTACCATAAGATTAACTTACTTTTAAAATTAAGTAATAATATGTGAATGTCGAACTTGTTATTTTTAAAAAGTAAAGTAAGATCATAACACTTTTCCATGAATAATTTGAATAGGAAAATAATTTTTTATTACTAAATTTTGACAACTTTCTCTTATAATCTTAGGTGTTATTTTTTAAGTTGTTTTCAATTTTTTTTTCTCATTCTCAATATTTTAAAATCATTTAAAAGATAACATCTCATGTTATAAGAAAAAATTATCAAAATTTAGTAATCAAAATATCATTTTTCATTCAAATATTCATGTCTTTAACCAATGCTCCCTCACCGATTTCTTCATGTGTTGACGAAAGAAAGAGAAATATTAAAAGAAAAGGAAAGAGAGAGACAGTAGTAAAAGGTGTGAAAAGTTTTATATATATATATATATATATATATATATATATATATATATATATATAATGATAATTTTATTCCAATCTCTGGCAAAAAAAAATTTTCCAATTTTTATTTATCTCTGGTAATGTCTTTCTGATAGATAAAAAGGACATAAAAGTTAGAAGAATTGTTTGCTAAGATGTGAAAAGGAAATGATTTATTTTATGATGCAGAGAGCAAGAGACAAAATTTAATTCTGCTATTTGTTAACTATAAAATAAACTTATTATATGAACAAAAAATGTTTTTTGGTTTTTATTTATGAAAATGATGTATTTTCATTATACGTTTTATCCTCTAAACTATATAACCGGAAGTGACTTGACTTGAAAAGATAAAACAAATTAGATATAAAGAAAGACAAATTGTTTTTGTATAATAATGTAAAACAATTATTACAAATTTTGTCATGCACTCCAAAAGAAAAATCTATTTGAAATAATCATGATTCCATGCTGTTTTTCACCTATCCAGTTTGATACTATAAATGTATTCTCTGCCATTTTCTGGTCACAGCAACAACCACTCACTGGCTTCAAACTCATCTTTTTTGAGTTGGCAGAAACATTAGAGTGATCAGAGAAACTGAAAAAATGGTGTCCTCCTTGGAGTTCATAAGGCTTGCAAATTGGGTCATGAACCAGGTGCTTGTTAAATCATGTTATGGAGTAGCAAGGAAAATAAAAAGCCATGGTTTTGATTGGGGTGATCTTTCATCTAAACCATTGCAACAACCTTCCTCATTCCCTGATATTGTGAAGTGTGATTTGGAGGGTAGAGGGTCCCAAACCCTTGCTTGTGACTTCCACAAAGTCCTCTTAAGGACTCATTCCTTCTTTCCCTATTTCATGCTGGTTGCCTTTGAAGGTGGAAGCATTTTCAGGGCATTTCTTTTGCTTTGTTCATGTCCTATACTGTTGATTCTGAACTATGAAATGAAGCTCAGAGTGATGATCTTCATCTCCTTTTGTGGACTCAAAGTGAAGGACATGGAGAACACTTCAAGGGCAGTGTTACCAAAGTTTTACTTGGAGAACCTTAATCTTGAGGCCTATGAGGTTGTGGCTTCAGTAGGGTCAAGGGTTTTCTTCACCACTATGCCTAGAGTGATGGTGGAAGGGTTTCTGAAGGAATATTTGAATGCTGATGCTGTTATAGCCACTGAGTTGCACACTTCTGGTTTTTACTTCACTGGTTTGGTTTCTAAGTCTGGTTTTCTTGTGAAGCACAGTGCCCTCATAGATTATTTTGGAGATACAAAACCTGACCTTGGCATTGGTAACACAAGCCTTCATGATCAACTTTTTATTTCTCTTTGCAAGGTATCTCTGAAGCTAGCTACTACTGCTTAAGGTTATACTATGATGAAGTTACTATTGCTTTTTTAGCTTCCACATATACTGAACTACAGAAACAATATAGAACCACTTGGTGTGACACATATTAGATAACTATGGCCTTTGGTTGTGTGATTGTTTAAGGATTAAGTTCTAGATTCGAAGTATGAAGGACTATGTATATATATTAGAAAAAGGTCATTTCATTAAATCAATTCAATATTTTGAGGGATTTATCTTTAATTCTTGGTCCACTAGAAGATCTCAGATTTGACCAAGAACACAAACAATTCATTTGAATTTTTTTTTTCTTTTGAACTTTCTTTACATTTTTAGTATATTTAGAAAATTGACTTTTTTGAAATAGATATATAAAGCTAAATTATCACAAGGTATATGAAAAAAAGGTAGATTTGTGTTTATGAGAACAATAATAAGTTTCTTATTTGTTGTACTTATTGTTTCATCTTTTATTAGATTATTATTGGCCAGTCTTACGCTTAAAATGTATATGCTTTCATATAAAAAAGGTGTGCTGGAAGTTTCTCGTTGATTTATAAGATATAAATAAATACAAACTTTATTTTATAAATTGATTTTGTGAGGTTGAGTTTTTTTTAATTTCAAATATATATATATATATATATATATATATATATATATTGTGTGCATGTCAGTGTTACCAAAACTTGAATTCATATTGGTTTAACTGTTGAGTTAGTTTCTCGATATTTGATTTTGATACCCTCGTAGGGTGCAGGGACCCTCCTCTCGAGCTAATAAAAAAAGACACTGACACCATATTGAATTTATATAAAAAACAGAAAGACTAAGATACAATAAAAGATGTGTAAGTCCACATGTATACGTTATCATTTTACAATAAAATCAATGTTATAGGCCACACAGGTATACGTTATTATTTCACCTTCTGCCATATTTATTTCAGTTGGTAGAGCATTATTAGTCTGCAATGCATCCAACACCATTAATTCACAATTTATGCATTCTGTCATATCTTGTTCTAAGTAAACGATAATGATGCAGGAGGCTTATGTGGTGATGAATGAGGGAAAAGTGATGCCAAGGAACAAGTATCCAAAGTCCTTAATATTTCATGATGGAAGACTTGCATTCTTGCCTACTCCTTCAGCAACCCTCTGCATGTTCATGTGGCTTCCAATTGGGTTTGTGATGGCCATTTACAGAATCTTTCTGGGTGTGTTCCTTTGCTGCAAATTCACAGTGGCATTAGGAGCGTGGTGTGGGTTGAAATTTGATTTCAAGGACAAAAACCAGAAAAGATCAGAGTCAGATAAAGGGGTGCTTTATGTCTGCACTCACAGGACTCTCTTGGATCCAATTTTTCTGAGCTCAGGTTTGGGGAGGCCTTTGACAGCAGTGACCTACAGTTTAAGCAGGGTGTCTGAGTTTCTGGCCCCTCTTAGGACCATAGGACTCACAAGGGACAGAAAAGAAGATGGAGAAACCATGAAGAGGTTGCTTGGTGAAGGGGATTTGGTGGTGTTTCCCGAAGGAACAACTTGTAGGGAACCCTATCTGTTAAGGTTCAGTTCCTTGTTTGCAGAACTGGCTGATGAGATTGTGCCTGTGGCTGTGAATGTTGAAGTGAGCATGTTCTATGGGACCACAGCAAGTGGCCTGAAGGTGTTTGATCCATTTTTCTTTTTCATGAACCCTAACCCAAAATATTGCATTGAGATCCTTGAAAAGGTTCCCAGAGAACACACTTGTGGTGGGGGAAGGTCTAGTCATGAAGTGGCAAATCATATACAGAAAGAGTTAGGGTATGCTTTGGGATTTGAGTGCACCAACCTTACAAGGAGGGATAAATATATGATGCTTGCTGGGAATGAAGGGGTTGTTCAAGAAAAGAAGGGGAGAAGATTCTGATCATGGAAATGGGGTTTGAAAATTGTTCAAAGGAATGTCTATTTTTTTTTTTTTTTATGTCAATCTCTTCTTGTGTAAAAACTGAAAGTGAGTCAGAGATTTATGTGAAGTTTGTTCTTCCTTTGAAATTTCATTAGGTTTTAATGGAAAAGTGTTTGTACACAATCATTTTTTTTTTTCAAAAATGATATTCCAACATATTTTCTGAACTCAATTTTGACATGGCTTACGTGACACCCTTTTTTTATTTTTAAATTAATTTTTTTAAATGAAAGTAAACTGATGTGCACGTGCGGAAGTTACCCAAGTTCTTTTTGCCAAAATAAAAATGTTGGTGCGAGAGAGAGAAAGGGGGACCGAGAAAGAGCAAAAGGTAGAGTAAATTGTTGTTCTTAGAGAAGCAGAGAGAGATCAAAAGCCATAGAGAAGCAAAGGAGTGTTGTGCTTACTGCCGAAGAACACAGTTATCACTAGAAGTCATCCACGGCGACGTTTCCACCATTTTCGCGTTTGAAATGAAAGTTGTGTTTGGAAGTTTTTTCACAGTTAATCAAAGAAGACGGCCACTAGGGCTTTCAATATTTTGGTGTACAGATTTTCAAACCGAAAATGGAACACACACCATAATCTGCACAACATTATCACCTCACAGTCATGTAAATCAATTTAAATCAAAGTTCCAAAATGCTCAAAATTCATTTATCCTCCTTGTTTGGAGGCATTTTCGAATTAAAAAAATAAATATTGCGCCCAGAGATGGGGAGTGCTGTGAAATTATGTGGGGAGTGGTAGCAAATATTTTGGTGTACAAATTTTCAAATCGAAAATGGAACACACACCATAATCTGCACAACATCATCACTTCACATTCATGTAAATGAAATTAATCAAAGGTAAAAAATGCTCAAAATTCCTTTATCGTCCTTGCTTGGAAGCATTTTAAAATTTAAAAAATAAATATTGCGCCCAAACGTGGGGAGTGCTGTCAAATTATATGGGGAGTGGTAACAAATATTTTAGTGTACAGATTTTCAAATCGAAAATGGAACACACACCATAATCTGCACAACATCATCACCTCACAGTCATGTAAATCAATTTAAATCAAAGTTCCAATTTATCCTCCTTGCTTGGAAGCATTTTAAAATTAAAAAAATAAATATTGCGCCTAGACGTGGGAAGTGCTATGAAATTATGTGGGGAGTGGTAGCAAATATTTTGGTGTACAAATTTTCAAATCGAAAATGGAACACACACCATAATTTGCACAACATCATTACCTCAAATTCATGTAAATGAAATTAAATCAAAGGTCCAAAATGCTCAAAATTCCTTTATCCTTCTTGCTTGGAAGAGTTTCCAAATTAAAAAAATAAATACTACGCCCAAAGGTGGGGAGTGTTGTGAAATTATGTGGGAGTGGTAGCAAATATTTTGGTGTATAGATTTTCAAATCGAAAATGGAACACACACCATAATCTGCACAACATCATCACCTCACATTCATGTAAATGAAATTAAATCAAAGGTCAAAAATGCTCAAAATTCCTTTATCGTCCTTGCTTGGAAGCATTTTAAAATTAAAAAAATAAATATTGCGCCCAGACGTGGGAGTGTTGTCAAATTATGTGGGGAGTAGTAACAAATATTTTGGTGTACAAATTTTCAAATCGAAAATGGAACACACACCATAATCTGCACAACATCATCACCTCACAGTCATGTAAATCAATTTAAATCAAAGTTCCAAAATACTCAAAATTCTTTTATCCTCCTTGTTTCGAAGCATTTTCGAATTAAAAAAATAAATATTGCGCCCAAACGTGGGGAGTGCTGTGAAATTATGTGCGGAGTGGTAGCAAATATTTTGGTGTACAGATTTTCAAATCGAAAATGGAACACACACCATAATCTGCACAACATCATCACCTCACATTCATGTAAATGAAATTAAATCAAAGGTCCAAAATGCTCAAAATTCATTTATCCTCCTTGCTTGGAATCATTTTCAAATAAAAAAAAATTACTGCACCTAGAGGTGGGGAGTGCTATAAAATTATGTGGGGAGTGCTAGCAAATATTTTGGTGTTCAGATTTTCAAATCAAATATGGAACACACACCATCTGCACAACATCATCACCTCAAATTCATGTAAATTAAATTCAATAAAAGTTCTCAAATCCTCAATATTCCTTTATCCTCCTTGCTTGGAATCATTTTCAAATAAAAAAAATTACTGCATCCAGAGGTGGGGAGTGTTGTAATATTATGTGGGGAGTGCTAGCAAATATTTTGGTGTTCAGATTTTCAAATAAAAAATGGAACACACACCATCTGCACAACATCATCACCTCACATTCATGTAAATTAAATTCAATAAAAGTTCTCAAATCCTCAAAATTCATTTATCCTCCTTGCTTGGAATCATTTTCAAATAAAAAAAAATTACTGCGCCCAGAGGTGAGGAGTGCTGTAAACTTATGTGGGGAGTGCTAGCAAATATTTTGGTGTTCAGATTTTCAAATAAAAAATGGAACACGAACCATAATTTGCACAACATCATCACCTCACATTCATGTAAATTAAATTCAATAAAATTTCTCAAATCCTCAAAATTACTTTATTCTCCTTAATTGGAAGCATTTTCAAATGTTAAAAATAAATACTGCACCCAGAGATGGGGAGTGCTCTCAAATTATGTGGGGAGTGCAATCAAATATTTTGGTGTACAGATTCTGAAATCAAAAATGGAACACACACTATAATTTGCACAACATCATCACCTCATATTCATGTAAATTAAATTCCATAAAAGTTCTCAAATCCTCAAAATTCATTTATCCTCCTTGCTTGGATGCATTTTCAAATTAAAAAAAATAAATATTGCGCCCAGAGGTGGGGAGTGTTGTCATATTATGTGAGGAGTGCATCCAAACATTTTGGTGAGATATATCCATATTCAAAATGGTAGATACATCTTCACCACCACAACATCATCACCTGACCTTCTTGTAAATGACCTTAAATAAAAGTTCCTAAATGTTCGACATTGCTTCATCATCCTTCCAATTCTTTTCAAATTACAGAATGAAAAACTGAACCCAGACGTGGGGAGTGTTGTCAAAATATGTTGGGAGTGGCAGAAAATATTTTGGTCTACAGATTTCCAAATCATAAATGGAACATACACCATTATGGCCATAAATATTCTTTGTAAAAGCATAAACAAAACAAACACAATGAAATGGCCACAACAGTTCCATATAAATATTTCAGACATTCCAGAAACACAAAAGACGTGCTACACTCAACATATAATTCTAAGTACTGTAACATTCCAGTTAATAAAACATAAATACATAGTTTCAAGTATGTTCTCATCAAAGATACAATAACACCACTGAGGTTAAAGTGGGGACCCATTAAGGAATGGTGCAAGTCGCTACCGGTGGAATGGTTGTCGTTGCACTAGTGCAGTTTTGACCTTTTAACTCGCGTTATAGGCCTCAGTTATCGCTTAACTGAAGCAAAAAATGATGCAGTGGCACTTTTGTAATTTTTTCCAACTTTTATGCCTCGGTTCATTAGAAAACTAGTGCCAAAAGTCTGATATGCCTCGGTTTTGAAGACCCGAAGTCTAAAAGTTGGCTAATATTTCAAAATTGCCACTATAGCAGTGATATTTGGCCTCAGTTGGAATTGAACCGCTGCCAAAAACTGTTTTCTGCCTCGGTTAAAATTGAACCGAGGCCAAAAGTTATTTTCTGCCTCGGGTGGAATTGAACCGCTGCCAAAACTGTTTTCTGCCTCGGTTAAAAATTGAACCGAGGCCAAAAGGTTCGTTAGGGTTCAAAAATCGCAAATCACTTTTTTTCTTCTTCTTCCTCGCGTGCACGTTCTCTCTCTCAGCCACCCACGTCCACTACTACTGTTGCGCTCCGACCACTCGCGACTACTTGACATTTGGCTCATTCGTGTTCTGGCTTAGCGAAGTGCGATTTGGGGCTCGCGAAGTGGACATCATTTTGTTGTGTTGTAGGTGTGTGGATGGAGATCTGTCGTTGATGGTGGCAAGACGTGTAGGTGGCGGCAGCGTGAAGAAACTTGTCGTTGCGACAGAAGTGGTTTTGCGATTTGGGGGAGGAGACGCGATTTAGGGTTTGTGATTGCTGCAGATGGTTGACATTTTCGTGTATGAAGAACATGGGGGTTCCATGGTGGTGGCACGATTCACAAATTGCTCTTACGATGAAGGAGAAGATTGTAGTGGTTGCGGATCTTTGGTTCTGAGTTTCGGATGTGGCGGTGGTTGGCGGAGCTGTGGTGGAACCATGGTGGCTACCTAGGGTTTCTAGTGGAGAAGATGCTTGCTCTTACGATGAAGGAGAAGATTGTAGTGGTTGCGGATCTTTGGTTCTGAGTTTCGGATGTGGCGGTGGTTGGCGGAGCTATGGTGGAACCATGGTGGCTACCTAGGGTTTCTAGTGGAGAAGATGGGATGTTGAAAATGCAGAGGCACATATGGCCTCGGTTCTCAGCAGAACCGAGGCAGAATATAAAGCTTCTGCTTCGGTTGAGACCCGAGGCAAAAAGCTAACCTTTTTGGCCTTGCCCCAATATGCCCCGGTTCTAGAACCGAGGCAAAATGACAAAAATAACCGTTACCAAAAGCCCTTCCTGCACTAGTGTTGCCGTCAACTCACTTCTAGTGGAATCGATCCCGTCCGGTATCGTCGCTATCGCCGGTGTCTCCTCTTACGATGACAACTTCCCACTTCACTTCTTTAACACGAGAACTTTACTGAATGGTTGCCGTTGTCGTCGACTCGCTTCCACTAGAATCGATCCTGTCCAGTATCGTCGCTATCGCCGGTGTCTCCTCTTACGATGACAGCTTCCCGCTTCGCTTCTCTAACATGAGAACTTTACTCTGTCCCCCTTTCTCTCTCTGTCTCACCAACACTTTCATTTTTGCCAAAAAGAATTTGGGTAACTTCAGCACGTGCACAACAATTTGGTTTCATTAAAAAATTAAGTTTAAAAATAAAAAAAGGTATGCCACGTAAACCATGTTAAAATTGAGTTCAAAAAATATGTTGAATATCATTTTCGTTTTTTTTTTATATTTTCTAAAATGTCAAATCTCTTACTTCATATGTAAAGAAAAGAAAAAGTAGTTCACAACCTCTTTTGTTTAAAACACGTATTTAAGTGCTTCTTTTAATAATAAAATATTATGTTTAAATGATAATAATGTATAAAAATAAAATAATAACATATGTTAAAATATATATTATGTTGATTAAATTTGAACTGATATAAAAAAGAATAAATTACATCAATATAATGGATGTAAACGTATGGCTATTTAAATAAACATTTTAAATCATCATTTTATACATTATTATATCAGATTTTATGAACTACATTTTAAAGTATGATTAAATTTATGTACATATTACATTGATTAAATTTGTCGGCATTAACTAAAATAAATATTAAAAATGAAATGAAATTGGTATCAATGTAATTACAAATTAAATTTATTTTTTTATTTTTATATTTATTTAAATTTGGGTTAATGTTAATTTAAATAGTATGACTTTGTGTGTCTTCATGATAAAGAATATAAACTCTAAATTACTTTTAATCCAAAGATCCATCCAAAATTTAAGGAAGACAAATTTTTTCATTCACAATTTTTTTTCTGATTTTTTATATAAATATTCTTACATCGATTTGTTTCATCTAAGTTCATCTTATTCATCCATATTATATCATTAATCCAAATTCATATTATTCACTCACACTCATTTTCTTCGTCCACACCCTTCTTTTCATCTTCATTCACACCGATCTTCGTTCATATTTATCTTCATCATCTACACTCATATCTTTTATCTACTACAAATATTTTTATTCTTTTCTGTTTTGTTTTTTTTATAAGATGAAGGTGTTGTATGAACAATTTTTTTTCCCGAAATTACTGTTATCAACATCAGTCAAACCAATGCAAATTAAATCAAAATTAAAAAAAAATTACTTAACACCGACTTATAATTATATGAATTTTAAAATAAAAAATATTAACATCCACATTGAACTGCTTTAATAAAAAAATGGTGATGAATTAATATTAGATAAGCTAACTTAACTATGTCTCCCTCTCATATGAACACTAGAATTGTGTCAACCTATATTAAAAAAATTCAAAAAATTCATGATTTTTACATTGATATTCTAATTCACACATAGTTTTTCCTAATAGGACTATATATAT
>Ga0214545_1006281_pt1 | contig 20785 bp, 11 predicted proteins | sample CNSS4metaG_FD_160064 | JGI IMG/M metagenome (GOLD analysis project Ga0214545, IMG submission 160064) | Root nodule microbial communities from cowpea collected in UCLA plant growth center, Los Angeles, California, USA - CNSS4 | ecosystem: Host-associated > Plants > Roots > Nodule | place: USA...
TAAAAGAAATATTTTATATATATATATATATATATATATATATATATATATATATATATATATATATATATATATATATATATAATAGCTTATCAAATTAGAACATATATTTGAAAAAAAAATGTTCAATGTCGGACCATATATGACCTAAAGGAGGTGATGCTGATATCAATAACATTCACTTCACACATTTTTTTTTTCTTAATGAAAAAATAAGAATAAAAATGTCAAATGTAATCAGTGTTAAAATAGTTTTTTCCTTCTATACTAATATAAATGCAGAAGCAATTATGCATTAAATATAAGTACTTCAAAAATACATCGAAAAAAGGAGGTATCAAAAATAGACTAATCAAATTATTAAATTCATATTAAGTAGGCAATTAAAAGAAATTAATTAATTATAATAAGGATGACAAGTTAGTTTAATAGTATTTGTAAATTCCACAGTTGGCGTTATTAGTTATTTCTACGTTGATCACATCACTACAAGTATTTTAACTAACTATCCAATAATATCTTAAGTTTAAAAAATATGAAAGGTAGTTAATTATTTGTATCCTGTTGAATGCAACTAGGCATGAACAAATAAAACGCAATTTTTGTTAAACGTATCTTAAAAAACTCAAAGCAAAGTTTGGCCCAGGGTGTGGTGAAGAGATAATATTATATAAATAAATAAAATGGTCAGATTTGGATACTGGTTATAATTTTGTAAGTATTTAACCTAATTTGATGGTGATATTTTAATGTTTATAAATTTGGAAGTATATTTTAACTTTTATTTTTGATATGATATTTTTTGAATAAAATTTAATAATAAACTAGATAAAGTTATAGTCTATTATAAAAGTAATTATTAATATCACATAATTGAATTTTTTTTGCTGACTATTCTGTATATTTATTTTATTTATTCAGTTTTTTTAAAATTGATCGCCTATAATCTGAATAATCGAATCAATTTAATTCCGAACAATTCGTCTAATTCGATAAGTTAAATAATCAAATATAAATTATAAAATATTAATTTTCAATTATATTGAATTAATCATATTAGGTTCGAATCCGACTCGACCAATCAATATTCAGGCCTAAATGCAATACAATTTGAATGATTATCTTGTTTCTATAAGATTATATTTTTTAATAAATTGATGAAAATACATTAGAGATATAAAGAACTGTTCAATTAATTATTATCTTAAGAAAATTGATATATCTATATGATAAATATCTTTTGTGGGAAAGAAAATCTTAACTTATCTCTACTACAGTATATATTTCGAACGCTAGTCCAACTTTTTTACATAGTTCTTTCTTTAACAAATTGGAGCATCTCACGACTAGGTTGAATTTGAAGGTTTGCTTGAACAAACAGAGATTAAGATAAAAATTATGGTTTTCACAAAGAAAACTGGTTTTCTCCTATTATGGGGAATAATACACTTCTGCAGCTTCTTACTCATTCGCTGTGCCTCAAGGTTTTTCTCTTACTGTAATTTTTTTTCTTAACCCAATAAGATCTATGTTTCTTTGTCTGTCCGCGTCTACATTCAATTTAAAACAGTAATTATTAACATGTTTTCCAATAAAAATTTACCATCTTTTCTTCAACAAGATTTTGTTTTTCATATATTAAACAAAAATTTATATATGATTTTATATTAATAACAATTTATTTAAAATTATATATATATATATATATATATGTTGACATAATATATAAGACTAAAAATTATAAAAAAATTACGTTTAGTTTTTATAATTTTCATATACCATTATCAACTATGCAATTGATTCTTCTTTTAAAATATAACCTTACAGATACAAAAAATCATAACTTATTGTTCACTCAAGTTATCTTTCCAATTGCAGGAATTTAAGTGAGTTCGAAAGTTCTGGCGTAACATTTAATGACCCTGAAGTTAAACTGCATATAGAAAAGAAGCAGGTATTAAATTTCCAATTTTAACATGAATTTTATCCAAATTTGGCCACTTTCATTAATTTATCTTCGATTGGGTATGTCCTCAGATCACAGTGCAAAATGGCATCATTCGTGTAACTTTCTCAAATCCAGAGGGCACTATCCTTGGAATATCATATAATGGAATAAACAATGTGCTTGAAGGTCGCAATAACTTCAATAACAGAGGGTATCCGTATATACCTTTATCGTCTTTAACTTATATAACTTCCTTTTAGTTCATCCCTTCTCAAACAAATTAAAAAGCTGAGCTTTTTTTAAAAACTAAAGAAAGAATCAAATGAAGCTAATATTTTACCCACAAATTTGCAGGTATTTTGACATTGTCTGGAATTCACCAGGAGCCCCTTCAAAACTTTGGGGGTAAGCCTTTCTCCATATTCATATCTATAAAAAAAATAAAAAAAATAAAATTTATGGGTTCATGATGTCATCATAAATTTGCCAATAACATAATGAATCATGAGTATTTAAGCATATGTTGGATCCGCAGAATTCAAGGGAATAGATTTTCAGTTATAGAGGCCAACGAGAATGAAATAGAACTTTCGTTTTCCAGAACGTGGAACAAGGACGACTCAAGTCCACCCTTAAACATAGACAAAAGGTAGTTTTGTTTAAGGTTTTGCTCAACTACATGTTTTATTTATAAGTAACTTAAGACATGAACAACAATTTATGAAATGGTCCAATTTTGCAGATACATTTTACGAAGAGGTAGTTCAGGATTATACATATACGCTATATTTGAGCATCCTGAAGATTTTCCTGCAATGGAGATTGATCACATTAGGATTGTTTTCAAGCTGCAGAAGGACAGGTAAATTGAAAAATAGTTATTTTTTTCATCAATTAATTGTTAATATGTGTAGAGTTAAATTCATGACCTTTCTTGTTTCTTTTCAAATTTTATTAAACCAACTTTATAAATAATAACGAAAGATAATATTAAATGATAATAAAAAAATATGATGACACTGATTAATAGTAAAATTCACAGGTTCCGGTACATGGCTATAGCAGATGATAGGCAGCGACTGATGCCAACAGCAGAAGATAGATCTACAGGGCAACGCCTTGATTACGATGAAGCTGCTCTGATCACCAATCCTAGTAACCCTCAACTTCAAGGAGAGGTACTCCTTTCTACTTTTTTCTAGAAAACCTTTTCACATTTTTTATACAAAAATTAGTGATGTTGTGTGTGATTGGACCACGATCAGGTTGATGACAAATATCAGTACTCTTGTGAGAACAAAGACAATAAAGTTCATGGGTGGATTAACTTGGACTCCAAGACCAATAAGTCAGTGGGCTTCTGGATGATCACACCAACTAATGAGTTTCGTAGTGGTGGCCCAACTAGGCAAGGCCTTACTTCTCACGTTGGCCCTGTCACCCTTAATGTAAGTTCACAACTTCTCAACGAGTAATGGATTAATTTAAAACTTTTTTTTTTCTCAAAAATTGGAATTCTGAATTTTATAATTTAATTGTTTTGAAACAAAAATACAATTTTCTAATTATACAATAAAAAAAATAAAGGCGGAATTGTTTTTATACGAAAGTGCAGGAAGAAAATTATGGCTGTGGGAAGAAGTTGTCACTATCTTGTTTAAAAAATAATTCATTATTGTTTTTAAACAAAACATTTTTATCATTATCCCTGTGTCCTATGGCATAAATTTGAGTTTGACAATATATTTTATCTTAATTTCTTGAGAGAAATAAAAATGTATGTTATTAGCTTTCATATATAATTTGATGATTTTATTTATGTCTAGATACTCCATACCACTCACTACTCTGGGAAGGAAGTAACCATGACATTGCACGAAGGGGACCCCTTCAAGAAAGTTTATGGTCCCGTTTTTGTATATCTCAACTCGGTTTCTAGGGTTCATGATTCAGAAAAAGTCCTCTGGAGTGATGCCGTACAACAGGTACCACAACTAACAACACTTCAATACCACCTTAAAAATCAACTTATATCAGACTTTAATGTGATTGATGAGTTTTTTTCATTCACGTAGCTATCAGAGGAAATCACTAGATGGCCTTATGATTTCCCTAAATCAGAGGATTTTGTCCCTACAAATAAAAGGGGGAGAGTGGAAGGAGAATTACTCGTTCAAGACAGGTCCATACATGTTCATTTATTTCATTTTGTCCATACATGTTCATTTATTTCTGATAAGAAATATTAATGTTGCTTGCCTTTACCACCAGACACATTAAAGGAGGGAAATTTTTGTATGGCCAAAATGCCTACATTGGTTTGGCTCTTCCTGGAGATGTGGGATCATGGCAGAGACAAAGCAAGGTATCTATTTATAGTTTCTATTACGTTCCGATCATTGAACACAAAAAATAAAAACTAGCCAATGAAACCCTAAAGAAACGTCTTCCTTTTACTAACCATTTCTTTCAGGGTTACCAATTCTGGACTCGAGCTGATAAACTTGGCCACTTCACAATTGCAAATATTGTTCCAGGGGACTACAATTTATATGCATGGATTCCTGGTATTTTTGGAGACTATAAATATAACACTACCATAACCATAACACCAGGTACGTAATTTTCCTCGAATTTCACCTATGATTATTGTGTGACAGATTATTGTCACTAACATGTTTTTGTTGTGTGTATTACAGGATCTATCATCCAATTGGGTTCACTCATATACAATCCTCCGAGAAATGGACCAACCGTATGGGAAATTGGAATCCCAGATCGCTCTGCTGCAGAGTTCCACGTTCCAAATCCTTATCCTAACCTCATAAACCGATTATACATTGGAAAACCATTACACAAGTTAGTCCAAAACTCAATCAACAACTGCTTAAGCTTTTCACCTGCATATATACACCATTTTTCAGTTTCTCTTAACATTGATTTTCCCACTAACAGTTTTAGACAATATGGAATATGGAAGCGTTACAACGAGTTATATCCAAATGAGGACCTCACTTACACTGTTGGTGTGAGTGATTATAGTAAAGACTGGTTTTATGCCCAGGTTCCCAGGTGATTAATGTAATTAATCTTATTGATCTAATAACTGTATATAGCTACTGATTGTTGAAATTTGATTCATTATTTTGAATCTAAATGCAGGAACATAGGAAACAACACATTTCATCCAACAGTATGGGAGATTAAATTCCATCTCCCATTTGTCATGAGAGGCATCTACACTCTGCGACTTGCATTGGCCTCAGCTACACGTTCTAACTTGATGGTAAGTTGAGATATGAGTGTGTTTATATATAGTTGTTGAGTTTGGTATGACCTATGATTTCACTTCGTGTTTTAATAGGTTAGGTTTAACAACCCTGTGGCTCGTCCTCCACACTTTTCTACGGGAGTAATTGGTCAAGATAATGCAGTAGCGAGACATGGCATCCATGGATTGTATTGGGCTTATAGTATTGAAGTAGAAAGCAATGTGTTGGTGGAAGGAAGCAACATCATGTATCTGAGGCAAGCAAAATGTACGAGTCCTTTTCAAGGCATTATGTATGACTACATCCGTTTGGAAAGACCAGAAACATAAAAGGACTTAATGGAACCGAAGATCTAGTTAAACTCAATTCAACGTTGTTTTATTAACACACACAATGTGTCTTTTCTTGTACCTTAGACCGAAAGAGGTGTTGCTATGAAGCACCCCCTTAGTACGCCATGTGTGTATTTATTATATGAGTCTGTATAAGCTTACTTTAACAAAGGTGTTTGTTTTAATAAAATCAGCAAATCTTAGCTTTTCTTTATGTGTTTCTATAATCTGTTCATTTTTAGATGTATATATTTCTTTTACTTATTTCAATGAACAAATATAATCTACTCTTAAATATATGATTGCTTTAAAAGCACTTATTTTAAATTTATCCAAACCGGGTTGTCATCTTGTTTTGAGTTTAACCAAACTAGGTCAATTTCTTGTAAATATTAGTTTTTCTTATAAATATATTATGGAACTTATTATAAATCGTTGACTTTTTTTTTCGTGATCAAAAGATTAAGGACATGATAAAAAAATAGCTTTATTATCATTTTGAATATGTAAAGAAAAAATTATGTTTTTATTGTGAATATATGAAGTGTTTCTAAGTGTTATTAATAAAAGTTTGAGAGATTAGATAGATAAAAATATAGACCGACATGGTTTAGGAACAGAATAAAATCTAAAAATTCCCTCAAGTTAAAAAAATATATAATTGTAATTCTGATAAAGAAAGTTTTCTTTAAATGTGAAAACAACCTTAATATTTATATACTATAATTAATGTACTTTTATGATAATAAACTAATAATTTTACATATTACATCAACATATAAAATAAAATTTGAAATTATCAAAGTAAAGGATAATTTAAAATAATTTACATTAATGATAAGATAATATGCAAGAGATAATCATAATCTGTCTAAATTAATTGGTATTATACATCGATTTTATTTATGTACAAGTTTATATCATAATATTAATAAATTGAATTACTATTATAATAATGAACTAAAAAATTAATTTCACCATATTAGCAATTTTTATGGAGAAATTTCACGTTATTAACATTATTTCAAATAAATTGTTCATCTCCGTCAATCAAATATAAATTACTGTAGTTGTTTTCGTAACGAAATGGGAATACTTTGGTTTTACTCCGACAACATTCACAAAATCTTACATTTGTCTATTGCAAGTTGTTCCTGTACATGCGCATTTCATTGCAGATGACGATAACGTTCTTCCTGGATTTTTTCCTCCCATCATCCTGATGACTATATCAATTTCTGGGTTGGCCCCACCTCTGCCGTATACTTTGAAAAGGAGGAGATTCAAACTCTTAACTTTACGTTTTGATATTCCATTCTCAGATTTCAAATATAATGACTATTAAATTTCTGACTCATTTCATCTTAATCGGATAACGAGTAAATCTTACCAGTCGTACCCACTTTTTTATTTGTATCATTTTTTTATTATTTTAATATTAATTAATTAAAATTTATAAAATAATAATAAATTATATAAAGAAAACATAATATTATTAAATATTTAATATTTAAAATATGATATTTTTATTTTTTAAATATTAATTTTTAGAACGAATTTATAATTATATACATTTTAAATTGAAATATTAAATAAAATTTTATCAAAATCAAAATATTTATTAAATTTACAAATGTTATCTAATAAAATTTAAAAATATATATATTTTCATATGTATCTCATATCTAATTAGAAAAAATAGGTATTTCTCGTATATATACCCATCAATCAATATGAGAATTCTTCATCAAAATAAAGATACGAATTTAAACAATATCTACAAAACGAATTTGTTTGTCATCCTTATTCAATCATCATAAAAAAGTTAGAATTTTATTCCTTTCATTTAAATTTTGACCTGCATTCGTGAAATATTTTGATGAAGCTCCATCAAAACAAATGAAAAAGAAAATATCAAATCCTCCAAAAATTCGAATCCAAAAATTGAATTCTAAGGAACCTTCCTCACTAAATGAAAAAAAAAGACTGAAAATTCGATTTTCGAAACGTGAAATTCTCACGCGTAGATGTTATTCTGAAAAATAAATTTGCAAGCAGTTATTTGAAAACTTTTAATTAAAGTAATACTAGTGGTGAAAAAAATATCTGAATGTTGGCGCTCTCATTGCTTTTAGTGGGTGTTGTTGAATATTTGAATTGTCAAACCATGTACCAGACAAAAAGGGAAATCTTGTGTCGTATAATTTTTCTGGTTGATGATAATTATGAGTTTCTCTTTTGTTTGATAACTGTCGCTAGGATTGAGCCAATTTGTGATGTTGTCATTTTTCTCTATTCAAGGGTTCCTTTCATGTCATCTTTTTTGTTAGATATTTCTTCCATTCCTTGGTTGGAGATTATCGGGCAATAATAGGATCCCTTGGAAAGTCATTGACAATTACAAATTGTAACTGATAATTTACATGAAAATGCAAAGAATAGATAGATGTATAGTTTTATTTACAAAATAATCAGATGAAAAAAATAGCTAATTTTTATTATAACTTAAAACTATGATGCCTCCAAAATTATATCTCAAGCTTTACTTGTGTTTGAATGGAGCATTTCAACAATGCTTAAAAATTGAAATGTTTTACATTTGAATTGCTTGCAATTAAATTCTATTCATTTTTTAAATAATTTGTTTGGATAAGGAAATTAAAATACCTTATATTTCAATTTTTTGTTTGGAAAAAAATTTTAAATTTATTGTGAGATAAAATTTTATTTTAACAATATTTATTTTAGGCTTAATTATGTTTTGAATTCATGATAAATTTGGAAACCCGACAATCAAGAAGGGCCCGACGACACGGACGGGTCCGACGACTCAGACGAGCCTTCCAAACCGTCAGGCTCATCTGGGTCGTCGGGCTTGTTCGGATAGTTTGACCCGTCCGAGTCGTCAGGCCTGTCTGGATTGTCGGGCTTGACGGTTTGGAAGGGTATGTCCGGGTTATCGGGCCCGTCCAGGTCATTGGACCCGTCCAGGTTGTTGGGCCCATCCGGGTCGTCGGGCCCGAAGGTTTGGAAGGGCCCGTTCGGGTCGTCGGGCAGTCCGTGTCGTAGGGCCCGTCCGGGTCATCAAGCTCATCCGGGTCGTTGGGCCCATCTAGATCGTCGGCCCGTTCGGGTCGTCGAACCCGTCTGGATTGTCGGGCCCGTCAAATCATTGGTCTTGTCCAGATAGTCTGCCCCGTCCGAGTCGCCGGGCCATTCTAGGTTGTCGGGCCCGTTCTGGTCGTAAGGCTCGTTCGGGTCGTCAGGCCCGTCCGGGTCGTTGTGCTCGTCCGGGTCGACGGACGGGCCCGTCCGGATCATCGAGCACATTCAGGTTGTCGGACCCGTCTGGGTCGTCGGGCCCGTCTTGATCATCGAGCCCATTTGGGTCATTGGACCCGTTTGGGTCGTCAGGCCTGTCTGGGTCATCGGACCCGTTTGGATCATCGAGCCCATTCAGGTCGTCGAACCCGTCTGGGTCGTCAAGCCCGTTTGGGTCGTCGGGCCTGTTTGGGTCGTCAGACCCATCCAAGTTGTCGAGCCCATTTGGGTCGTTGGACCCGTCTGGGTCGTCGGACCCTTCTGAATTGTCGGCCCCCTTTTGTCATCGGGCCTACCAAAGAGTCTAGAATGTGAGGTTGAGTGAGAAGAATTTCAAATTCCACCTATTTTGAGGGTATTTGAATTTCTACTAATTTAGCTAATTGAAATCCCTCAAAAAAATGCTTGCATTTGAAATGATTTTTAATTTTTGTATCCAAACAAAGCATTTCAATATAAAGAAATCTAAATTCTTAAAAAAATAAATTATTTCATTAAAATACTCTATCCAAGCATACTCTTAATTCACGTCACATACTTCTTTAATAGTTCATTATATTTATAAAAATATCGTGATGTAATACCCGAAAATTTCAATCATAAAAATGTACTATTTGTACTATAATACGCTTTAAGTCGGTATCTAATGCTTACCTTGCAAGATTTATGTTAGTATCTATCTAATGCTTACCTGTCAAGATTTAAGATTAAAGGGGGTTGGAGATAAGATAGAGCTTCTTTTCTTAGTTTTCGCTAATTTGAATATTCTATCACGACTTAATTTGACAGTGAGTATATTTTATATTTGTTGTTTTTAAAATGTATAAATGTATGTTAAGTGTTTTGAAATGTTAGATGTTATATGGTTGAGTTCACTTTCATAAAACATTAAGAATAACACGTAAAGAAAAATAATTGATTATTTATATAGATAATCAATTACTGTATGTTTCTGAATTTTATTTAGAGGTCAATTATACATAAATAATCAATTATACTAAAAGAGAATCAATTATTATGAGTAATATTTAATTATTATAAGTGGTAATTTTTAATATAATATGTGGTTTTGTGTTTTTATCATCTAATTGATTATCAATCATGTTTAAATTGATTATATGATGAGTCTATTTAATAATTTATATATAATATTATATGCATAAAAAATTATGAAATTAATTGAATGATCATAATACTTAAGACTCTAGGTAAATGATAGACTAAGTGATACATCACATCTTTATCTTTATTCATCTAACTATGACTTGACTCTAAATAGATTGGATTCTCAAAATATTTATTGAAGAAAAATATTCAATATATACTTGAATAAATAAATCGGAATGTATTTTAACACGTTACAGTTTAAAATGGTAACCTTGTGTGATTATTATTATTGAAAGACATAATAAACCTCAAACTTCCTTAGGCGTAAGCTTGAAGGTGATGGACTATGTTATGCATGAATATTCGAAAAAAAAATATATAACACTTACAATATATATACTTATGTAAGTCCATTATCATTTAAATCTGCATTACGCCTAAATTTATATTTGAAAAGAAAAAATTCTCGAATCAAGTTTCGAATGACTTTTTCATCAATTATGTTTTGTCGAGCAATACTTCACATGTATTGCAGTTTAGATTGCTTCAATAAAGCAATAATCTAAGCTTTGACAATCATTCAGGCATAAACCTTAACTTTTGTGTTTCGTGCCTCCCTGATTGCCCATCTTTCGCAATGAGGTTAATTGTTTCTTCAATAATTATAGGGTTTATTATATGATCCTTATATTCCATATTTATATGATCCCTAATATTCCATAATTATATAATCCTTAATATTTCATAATTATACGGTCCCTAATATTCTATAATTATATGATCGATAATATTCTATCATTATATGACCCTTAATATTTTATAAGTCTACATCCCAGTTAAGTTTGCACCAAACTCCTTAGATCAAAATACGAACTTAAGTGATTGTTTAGAGTAATGAAATGATGATGGAAAAGAACATGAATGTAATGGTTCTAGTTGTGTGATTATTGTGAAAGTCTACGTAACGAGAAAGATGTCTCCATATTGTGAAATTATTTTACGTGTTTGATATCGTTTAAATAAGGAACCCATATGTGTCCTAGAAGACTAATGTTATTGAGAGAATTATGTCATTGAGGAATTAATTCTGAAAAGTAAGAAATGAACATAACCTTGGGGTATGACACCGAGTGATGATTAAAGATAACATAAAAAGTTTGGAAACCCCAACATTAAATACAAATCATCATCAATTAGTGAGGGTGCATCTAAATAATGAGGAAAGGTTATATTCCCAGTAATCATCTAACTTAAATAAAGTAAGTCTATCTAGTTTTGGAAAATCCATTCACAATGAGATTGAGATATGATAAGTTAAGAACACAAGCAAATATGTGAATAATTTGATGATAAAGATAGGTATTGCAATTAGATCTTGTAGTAATGAATAATATGATGTATATGCAACCAACCATAAGGTCTTCGGTGTGACTTGAGAAAGAGTATGGAACTCACTACATACATAACATTATCAAAGTTAGATAGAGGATCACCAATTTGGTATTCACATATGGATAAAGTTCTTGATAGTAGGTGGACATATGACACTACCACAGATAAAGATAATTTTGTGGGTCATTTTTGGTTTCATACCATGTTGATAGATGATTAACCTGAAACTTTTGGCTGCCTTGTTTGGTTGACTCAATCGACATTATGATACTTATAGTATGCTACACCTATATGAAGAACATTAACTAAAACCTCAAGAAAATACCCAAAAGAAGAGCGTAAAGATGGCCCAAAGATGTTGATTAAGAAAGTGGAAATAACATTGAGATGCAAAAGAAATCTCAAGAGGTTTGTCCTATCTTTCTTTGAATTAGGAGCTTAGGTAACTAAGATTTTTGTGTTATATCCTTAAGGTGTTTCCACAAGTTTATATCCATGTATGTTAAACCTCTCAACCACCTTTTTTCAAATATCCATGCTAAAATAGATGTAATATCCCAAACTGGCTGACCTTTGTATATGCCCATCCCCAATGTTCACCTTGTGGAATCAAGATCCTTCATTTAAAACTTCAAGTTTAATTTTTTCTGGACCTCTTTCAATTCATTTTTATATTGGTTGGAAATAAGAATACCATCTACTTATAAGAGTAAACTATCATAACTAGTCCTCTAAAATCCTATTCTTTTAAGAAAATCATCAAGTTTTTTATACCACTACCTTAGATTATATTATAAATCTCATACAATGATTTTTTTTCAAGATACATACCTTTTGATGTGAATCCACATGGGTGGATTTGTTTTATAGATCTATCTAGGTTGGAATGTTAATAAGCAAGAAATTTGAGAAATTATTTAAACGAGAAAATAAAAATAGATAAGAAGATGGAGCGAAAATTGATAGACGTCACACTTCCAAGAATGAAAGATAAGTCTAAGAGTTTAAACACACAAAGAGAAAAAAGACCTTTGATAAAACTCAAGGATTTTTGAATCACTCAAGAACTTAGGTGAATCACTCTCACTAAGATAGAAGAGATAAAACTCTAATATTTTTTGAATAAAACTCAACTTGTTTCATTGATGAAAATGGTCCAGCTTATATAAAAACTTTAACCACTAGAATTACAAAAGATACATAAATTGAAATTACATATCACTTAAAACTATTAATGATCCTACTACTTAATGGCTGATTGTAACTGAAATTATGGCAACCCAAAAGTCACCCAAAATAATTCAGCTAAGCATCCTCTTGGTCTCCCAAATGCTGATGAGTAAGTTGCAATTGGACCATTATTACAACATGAAATAAAACTAAACCAAAGCTCATTAATTGATTAAACCAAAACATAATTTGCTAAGCCAATTTTACAATGAATTGGGTCATATTTAAACAAACTAATAACTTTTAAAAAATAAAAAATAAAAATAATTGCAACAAAGTGGTGCATTAGTCCTTCTTCATTTGAGTTATGATGCAATTCATATCATATCCTTTCCCTCTAATAAACCCTTTGGGACATTGTATGTAAACAATTTTTTCCATATTTCCATGCAATATATATATATATATATATATATATATATATATATATATATATATATATATATATATATATATATATTCATATTCATATTCAATTGTTTTAACATTAGATTGTATTAGTTAATAATTGACATTAAAATTCTTATTGAACAATGTTTATTATAGGTGAGAAGATGTTATTATAGTCGACTGATTCCACTTGTGTAAAAAATCTGGTATCATCACTCTTGCCTTGAATCTCTGTCTTCCACACCTAGTATTCTCTTATTCTTCTTGAAAGCTCATTTGAACTTGTTGTTTCATAAAAATGATTTAAGCATATATAATATATCTTTTGACCAAATTTTTCCAAACTCTTAGTTTTGTCTAGAAAATGTTGAAAGGGGGAGCTATTTCAACCTATATAAAGATGGTTTTGATGATGTCTACCAATATAGAATTAGTCTTGTCTTTGTTAGGTTGTGTACTAGGGTGTTAGAGTGAAAATATCCTATGTAAAACAAGCTTACATTACGATGTATTAACCATCAAACTCTTGCTTGTGCATTCATAAATCAATTGACTATTTAACTAATAGATTAACTGAGAGTACTGCACTAAGGCAGAGGCAGTTAAAACACACTCACGATAATCTATTAGGTAAATTCCTAATCCATTAATGACAACAGAGAACTTTGTATAAAAGTTGTTTCTGAAATCAGTTTCAAGTGTGGAACAATTACAAAATCCCTGAGAAATATTTCTGAGAAACTACCCTTTGAGATTCACAAAGTTCTTAAGCATTCTTGAAGATCATTCAAGTAAAGATTCAAGGAGATTGATGGTTGATTCAACCTTGATGGGTCTAGCTTGAATCTAGGAGCAAATTGTCAAATCTGCACAATAATAGGTGTATTCGTGTCTTGATTCTTTCTGATTGTATTTCTGATTACAGTTGATTCACTGTGTGAAGTGAAGGCCTGGGTGCAATTATGTGGATGCATTGCTCCTAGGGGGAGTTCTTGATTGGTAGATCAAGCTCCTTAGTCTTTAGGTTCTTGAATTATATAGATGCTCTTGTAATTCTTGGATCTTTATTGAGTTAGTGGAATCCTCCTAAGTGGGTTTACTTAGGAGAAGACTTGACGTAGATTCATCTTGAATCGAACCAGTATAAACTGTTGTGTCTTGGTTTCTCTCTTCTCTTACAATCTTTCTTGATTTCTTTAAACAATTCATTAACACAGAACTACGAAATTGGTTAATTGGGTTATAAGATTTAAAGATACTTTCAAGATCCAACTTAACCAAGTGAAAGACTCATTAATCAATTCAGATCCCTTTCTGGGTTAAGCTATTAGACATACCTGTTTTAATAGAAAATCATTACGTCTTGTTCATTACTTAGATCAATCATAAAAGTCACTGGACAAGGTCCACTAGATTGTCTATTGAACTATTAGACCATCTATTCTAAGACACTTTAGATAGACAAAGATTCTTTTAACTATCACAAAAACATACACTTAATGTGTTTATTATCATCAAAACTAATCAATATTTTACTCGTGTTGGACCATCTAATTAGTAATAAAAATTAGACTGTTTAGGACTTTAACATTAATCTTATCACATTATAACCATCCAAGTCTCATCGGATAAAGCATCTAGCATCTCCAAGCTCTAATCTCATGCTTATACCCCTTCACACCTTCTTTGTATCAAATAAAGATACATCTCTTAGTCAATGCTTCTAGTTTATTCTTATCTCACCTTACAAGCTTCATTCTTCCCAAAAGTATTAGTTCACCTTCTTTTAGTTCCAAGGTCTCAAGGAACTCTTTCACAAGACATGTGATAAGTGCATCTTAAGTCCATGTTCTAACTTTTCTATGTATCAAACACATATGTCACTACCACCCTAGTAGAGTCGTTATCTTTCTTGTTTCTTTCAGTGTCTAGAAAATTCAACTTGAAGCGAACTTTCTTGTCACAATTGTAGCATTGCCCTATGTGAATATTTGTTTAGCATGTTCATTTCACCCCTTAGAGTACTAGTGCAACCTTGTTGTATAAAAAAGACCTTCATCTTGTTTCTCTAGAATCCAAATTTGGTGGTCAAAGTTGTTGTATAAAAGGGACATTCATCTTGTTTCACTTAACTCCATCTTGTTTAAAGTTGTTCTCTTAAAAAAAACTTTTCAATCTCAAGCTTAGTGGTCATGTCCTCAACTTCTTTTCTTTCTTTCTCTTGTAGTTTCTCAATGGACATAACGAAGAGATCGGATAACTAACATGAGATATGTGGATAAGATGAGTCTCAAGTCATAATCCAATCTATATACTAGAGACATTGACACCCCCTTCAATAAAAAATCTTAGGTTTGTGAATCTTTTTCCTTATATATTGTTCACGTGACTCATTTTCACACAATATGGAATTATTGATTCCATACTTAAATTCTTCATAATTCTCTAAAATATGAATATTCTCCACACATTGAGTAGAGATGAGTTAGATGAGCAATATATAAGAAAAAAATTTCAAAAATCTAATGCCTTAAGATTTTGGTCGAAAAATGTTGTCAATATTATATATATATATATATATATATATATATATATAATATATATATATATATTTTTGGCTCACAACTCATCAAATTTGCATCTTCCAGGTATAAACTTGTTTTTATATTCACCGAAGGAACTCAAAACTAACTTCATATTAGTTTAAATTACATAAACTAAAATATTAAGTGATTTAAACTAATATAAGTGATATATTATAATGAGTTATACCTATTTTTTCTCTTTTCATATCACTTAATATCCATATATATTATGTATCACTTTAAGCATTTGAAATGAGTTATATAAAAGTGATTATGTATATTATAAATTTATATAAATTTTATATAAAAGTGATTCAGGTATAACTCATAATACTACTTTTTAAGAAAATATAGGATATGTAACTAATATATTTATGTAATATACCATTTATATTAGTTGTTTAAATATCTAGTTCAGTACTTTAGGTTTATGTTTATGTAAACTTTTTTTTGTCAATAACTCATAAGAGAATAAGTAATAGAAAAAAATTCCGGAAAAAAGTTATAGTTTTTCTACTTTTTTATAATTATAAAAGATATTTTATAAATTAATTTGAAGACCCCTTATTGTTTTATATATATATATATATATATATATATATATATATATATATATATATATATATATATATTAATTTTACATGTATTATCCACAGCTAAGTATGCGATTTTATAATGTTACAAAAACGAGAGGAAGTATCATTATATTTTCATTAAATTAAAACCAAATATATGATTTTTACCTAAGCATTTAATTTAAAATATTAGTTTGTGAACAAGTGAAAAATATTCCTAAACGGAAAATGATTTTGTGTAATATTTTAAATAACATTGTTAATTTTGATCTAGTAGGTTTTAAATGATAGGTTTTTGCTAAATGGAATTCATAATGACATTCCTTCCTACCAAAGCAATCCATGGAAATCTGGAGAAAGAACTAATCACCCTCCAGCTATTTAATTATTTAATCACTATTATTGTGGATAATATAAATGATTTGACGTCAAAACGGCAAAAGATGGGGACTTGGATGAACATACTTTTCGATCTTTACATAAATGACAAATTTGTAGCTTTTTTTTTCTCTCTTTTCCTTTTTCCCCGCGAATAGTTGGTTTGTATACTTGTTTTCACAAAGAAAAGGTATTAACTTGATCAATGACTCATGAGTTAATCATGTTCTACCTTTTATTAAGTCTCTTTTAAAATGCTCCAAACGAAGGGATCAAATAAAAGTTCCAATCCTTAAAGCTTCATCTCAAATGGGTTAAGATCAAGATTAAGATGAGTTAAGGTCCCAAAAATAATGATCAGATCAAAGTAAAAGATTAACTAGAGTCATCTCATGTTAGTCATAACTGAAGATCAAGATTGAATAGTTAAGTTAGGCCAAAACATGGAGACAAAACGGGTTGGATCCACGACCAAGAGCAACGACCCAAATGATCCAGTTGGTTCCGACGACCCAAATGATCCAGTTGGTTCCGACGACCCAAACAGGTTGGACCAGCCTGGTCTGACGATCCAGACATCTCGACCCAACCCAAACGGTTCGGCCCAAACACCTAGACGGCTCAACCCGGCCCGAAAACCCAAATAAACCAGTCTGACTCGACCCGACGATCCCAACAATCTGGTTGACTCGATGACACATACGTGTAGACCCAGTCCGATGACCCTAGAAAATGGAAGAGAGAAAAAAACATCATTTACATTAAATAAAGACAATAAAAAATGGTAACTAATTTAACTAATGTAACAGAATTTTTTTTATAATATATTTAGAAAATAATTTTTAAATTAATATTTTAAAAATAATTAAAAATTAAAGATTAGTTGAAGAAATAGATTTAAAATAAAATTTAAGCTTTTAAGTGAAAAGTTATTATAAAATTTTAATAGATAAAAAATATATATTATAAAATGAAAATTTATTAAAATTAATTAACTAACATAAATAATATAGTTTAAATTAATTTAATATTTAATTTATTATTTTATTATAATAAAAATATAATTATTAATAAAATGTTAAAAATAATAATAATTCATTATATTAGAAATCATTAATTATTATAATAAAAAATTTATTATATTTTTTTTTCTTTCAAAGGACTGTATCTGGAAGAACTTAAACAAATAAACGAAGAGAAAAAATATTAAAAATTGGAAAATGAAGTAAAGTTTTTGTAATTATCTTTTTCGTATAATTGTGAAAATTTAAGAAGAAACTCGTACTATTTCTCAATTATTACAAATTTTATAATCGATAATTGATTGTATTACATAATCGATTATATTAAATATTTTAGGTTTTGTTGATTATATACAATTATTTACATAATATAATTTTCTTTAATTAAAACTATTTTATAATTGTTTAAAACATGTCATATTATTTAAATCATTCTTAAAAGTATACAAACTTTTAATTATGTATTCATTCTCAAAATTTTACAACTTTTCCAAACTTATAATTTTTCAATTTTTAGTAGAAAATATATATATATATATATATATATATATATATATATATATATATATATATATATATATATATATATATATAGGTAGAAAAGTAAAAATATAAAGGCTTAATTATGTTTGAGTTCTTGATAAATTTGGAAATTTTTAATTAAGTCTCTATTAAATTTTTGTAGTTTTTTGAGTTCTTATAATTTTAAAACTTTTCGTGTTAGATTTTATTGTTAATTTTATGACGTGGAGTACTCGTAGTTACCTTACATTATCATTCTGCTTAAAGTTGTGTTTGCTTTCAATGATGGATTTGAGAAAGAGAGTGAGTAGATGAATTTGAGGGGATGCAGATAGGAAAGTGAGGTTGTTTGTTTCAAAGGATGAAGAGGTGCAAGTGAAGGGATTTGAAGGTATAATTTGTGAAAGCGTGTGAATTATTTGATGGATATGACAAATATAAAATAATATTTTCATATATAAAATTATTAGATTACAAATTCATCCTTATATTTAAAATTAGTATAAAATAAAATATAATAATTATTATTAGTTTATTATTATTATTATATTAGTTTAAACATTATTATTATTATTATTATTATATTAGTAATAATAATATTATTATTAATCTAATTCATATTATTATTATTAATTATCCACAAGGTTTAGTAATAATTATTATTAATATTAATTTTTTAAATAATTTTAATTATTAGTTTGTGCATGTTATAATCAATAGCGGACCTTCAGGTAATATGTTGAGGCTGCCAAAATTCTGGTCGAATTACTCTTTGATCCATTTTTGTCTAAAAATATCATGTTGATCTTCTAGTTTTTTTTGTTTCAATTTGGTCTTAATTTTATAAAAATTAATACAATTTTATCTTTTTCGTTAAATTTCTTGAAGCGGAACAAGAATTTTTCATCAAAATTGATACTACGATTATGTCAATTACACCAACAAAGCAAATCAATCACAACTTCAATTTTGATGTAAAGTTCTTGATTTGATTCAATAAATTTAACGAAAAAAATGACAAAATTACATAATTTTTTAAAATTCGGACCAAATTGAGATTAAAAAAAACTAGAGGACCAACTTAATATTTTTGAACGAAAATGGGAACCAAAAGAGTAACCCTAAAATTTTTATATAAACTAGTCAAAACATTGTATTTACTTTTTTTATTATAGTAAAAAATAATAAAACTACAATTATTGTTATTATTATAATTATAAAATTAGATATAAATAATTTTTATAATTTTAGTATAATTAATTTTCATTTATAATGGTTCAATTTTAAAAAATAAAAAATGATTAAATTAAACAAATAATCATTTAAAAAATAATATTAATAAAATAATTATTTTTATTTAAAAAATGTTTAAAAGATTAAATTGAAAATAAATGTGAAAAAAAAACTTTTTCCTATATATAAATATAAATGTGTAAAAATTTATTAGAATATTAAATATATAAAATATATTAAAATATTAAATTTGAAAAAAAAATTATTTAAAATCATATATTAAATTATATAAATGTAAAAAAAATTTGGGGGGGCCATGGCCCCCTTGGTCCAAACGATGTTCCGCCACTCGTTATAATTAAGTAACAACATTTTTATAACTAAAGAAAATTTTGCAGTAAAATTATAGAAAATTGTATTTTAGACGTGATAGTGGTTTAAAGATAGTGAGACTTAATTATTTCAATATTAAATGATTTTAATATCAATAGAATCATTATAAAAGTGTGTCATTATTTTAAACCAAAACCACTTCTTTAAGAGTGCTCTGAATTCTCTCTAAGAGTATGGTCTCTCTGGTTATCTGATTGAAGAACCGAAACCGTTGGATTGATTCTCGTGATGAGCTCTTTAATCTGGACCAATAAGTTTCTTTGTCCACGTAATTTAAGTTTCTGCTTCTTTTTTGTATATTTTTTCTATTTTCTGTTGCATGTGAGTCTTATTCCACTTGCATGCGTCGTTTTAATCGTAAATATGAGTATTTGCTGATCAATGATCATAATGGTATGTATTGATTGTTCTTGTGATGTTTTATTTGTAGATAGAGCATCATATAGAGTTAGAGACGTTTAAGCAACATAAAAACATAAAAGGTAAGGGAAGTTGATTGCATTATTTTTTTAAGTTATAAATTATAAATTGTATGGTTGTATTATGATTTGTTGGCACGATTGGTTGTATGATGAGATTTCTGAAATATTATATGATTTGTACTGAGAATTTGATGTTGTATCTGAGATGTGAAATGTTATGTGAAAGCTATGAAAATTAGATTTTTATCTACTTACTTGAGAATAATTGATGTTTTAATGTTTTAGTTGTGCATCTGAGATAAATTGATATTGGTATTCATGATGAATTTGTGTTTTGGTATTTGGCTGGTATTTATTAAGGTTTTTGGGAAGTTTGACCTAAGTGGCAGAACTTGGACAAAAAATTTAGGGGTGCCAAATTAGATTTTTTATATATAAATTTTGTTTAGTTAAAAAAAAAAAAAAAAAATTTTTATTTTTTATAATAAAAAAAAAAACAAATAATTATAAAATTAAAAAAAAAAAAAATATTATTTATTTTTTTTTTACATTGGCAAAAGGAAAAATAATAATAAATAATTAAAAAAAAAGAGTAGTCCCATATAGGTGTCCGTTTGTCCCCTTTAAACGCAAATAAACCCTCTTCTGCTTTTCTCTCTCACC